>Ga0255210_1000218_pt1 | contig 24826 bp, 3 predicted proteins | sample Miss_Yuk_RepA_8d_FD_188422 | JGI IMG/M metagenome (GOLD analysis project Ga0255210, IMG submission 188422) | Freshwater microbial communities from Mississippi River, Louisiana, United States - Miss_Yuk_RepA_8d | ecosystem: Environmental > Aquatic > Freshwater > River | place: USA: Louisiana...
CCCCGAAGACCCGCGCGTGCCCGGTCTGATCCCCGAGCTGGCCGAAGGCGGACAAGCGGTCAACGTGGCACTGGGCGGTGCCGAAGTCACTCCGGTGGGCGCCGCCGTGGCCGTGGCCGCCTTCCCGTTGCTGGGGGCGCTGGGCCTGCTGGGCGCCGCAGGCGCTGCCGCCTACGTGGCCAACAAGGACGGCACCACCACAACGACCACCGGAGGGGACCTGAGCAGCGCCAGCGACAGCGGCAGCTCCGACAGCGACAACATCACCAAGCAAAACAGCAACCTGGTCATCAACGGCAAAGGTGCGCCCAACAGCACGGTAGATGTCGTCATCAAAGACGCCAATGGCAACACCGTCTACACGGGCAAAGCCACCACGGATGCCAACGGCAATTACAGCTACACCGTGCCCAACACCTTGCCCGATGGCAAGTACACGCCCTACATGAACGGCTCGCAGGGCACATCCTTCACTGTGGACACGCAAACCGTGGTGGACATGACCAATGCTGGGCGCGCAGGAACTACAGACCCCATCAGCGGTACAGGCGAAGCAGGCGCGACCATCAAAGTCTATGACGCCAGTGGCAATCTTGTGGGCACCACAACAGTGGGGACTGACGGCAAGTGGAGTCTTACACCGTCGAGCCCTGTGCCTGCGGGAACGTTGCGTGCAGAGGCCACAGATGTTGCAGGCAATACCGCAGCAGACACCGCAAGCAACAACGCCGACGCCAGCCAAAAAACCGCGCTCACGATTGATCCGATCACTGGCGACAACGTCATCTCTGCGGCAGAAGGTGGCGCCGCCAGCTACAACGTCACTGGCAAGGTCACGGGCAAATTCGCCGCTGGCGACACGGTCAATCTCGTATTGAACGGCAAGACCTTCGCCACCACGGTAGCCGCTGACGGCACCTACAGCCTTGCCGTGCCCATGGCCGACCTCAAGGCCGACAGCGACACCAAAATCGAAGCCAGCGTGACCGGCACCGGTGGCGACAAAGCCAGCGCCGCACAAGACTACACCGTCGAGAGCACCAACACCCCCACGCAGACGGCGCTGTCGATCAACCCGGTGACCGCTGACAACATCATCGGCGCTGCAGAAAACACCGGCTCGATTGCCATCAGCGGCAAAGTCACTGGCAAATTTGCCGCTGGCGACACCGTCACCCTCACCATCAACGGCAAAACCTTCACTGGTGCCGCAGCAGCCGACGGCTCCTACAGCATCAGCGTGCCTGCAAGCGACCTCGCAGCCGACAGCGACACCCAGATCGACGGCAGTGTCACCGGCTCAGGCGGCACCAAAGCCACCGCGATCCAGGACTACGGGATTGATTTGGGCAACAACGCCAGTCAAAAAACCGCGCTCACGATTGATCCGATCACTGGCGACAACGTGCTGCTGGCCAGCGAGCAGGGCGCAGCCAGCTACACCGTCACTGGCAAGGTCACCGGCACCTTTGTCGCGGGCGACATGGTCAGCCTCAGCCTGAACGGAAAAACCTACACCGGCCTGGTCGCTGCCGACGGCAGCTACCAAATCGCCGTGTCGATGAGCGACCTTAAGCAGGACACCGACACCAAAATCGAAGGCAGCATCACCGGCACTGGTGGCGACAAAGCGACCGCCGCGCAGGACTACACCCTTGAAGCGGGCAACACGGCCACACAGACCGCGCTGTCCATTGACCCGGTCACCGCAGACAACCTCATCAGCACGGCCGAGAACACCGGCAACATTGCCATCACCGGCAAGGTCACCGGCAAATACGCTGCGGGCGACACCGTCACCCTCACCATCAACGGCAAAACCTTCACCGGAACCGCTGCGGCCAATGGCAGCTACAGCATCAATGTGCCCGCCGCCGACTTGGCGGCCGACAGCGACACCCAGATCGACGCCAGCGTCACCGGCACCGGTGGCACCCTCGCCAGGGCCATGCAGGACTATGGCGTGGACAGCAGCGTCACGCCAACACCGACAGCCAAGACGGCGTTGCACATCGAGCCGATCAGCAGCAACCTGGACAACATCCTCAGCCTGAGCGAAGGCAACAGCGCTAACACCACGGTGGGCGGTTTCGTCAGCGGTACGTTTGCCGCAGGCGACCAGGTCATCTTGGTGCTCAATGGTCGCAACTACACCGCCATCGTCGATGCCGATGGCAACTACAGCGTCAGCGTGCTGACCACAGACCTCAAGGCCGACGCCGACAAAACCATTGAGGCCAGCATCACCGGTACCGGCGGCAGCGCCGCCACAGCGGCCCAGACCTTCCAGATCGAGACTGCGGCGAACACCGGCAAGATCACGGCCCTCTCGATCGATCCTGTCACCGCGGACAACATGCTCGGCAGCACCGAGACCACGGGCAACATTCCAGTCAATGGTTACGTCAGCGGCGCTTTCTCGGTCAACGACACCGTCACGCTCACCATCAACGGCAAAACCTTCACCGGTAAACCCGACAGCACGGGCTTCTTCAGCATCAACGTACCGACTACTGATCTGGCGGCCGACAGCGACACCAAGGTGGAAGGCACCGTTACCGGCACCGGCGGCACCACCGCCAAGGCGGTGCAGGACTACGGCGTTGACCCCAGCTACAACCGCAACATCGATCCCGGCCCCGACAGCGACACCACGCCGCCCACGATCGCCATCGACCGACTGGGCAGTGGCACGCTCACCAGCAGCGAAACCATCCGCTTCACCCTGTCGGAAGCCAGCACCAACTTCAATCAGGGCGATGTCACCGTCAGCGGCGGCACCCTGTCGAACTTCACGCCGGTGCCGACGTCGGGCACTTCAGGTGGCGGCTACACGCAATACACCGCCACCTTCACGCCCAACGCCAACAGCAGCGGCACCGCCACCATTGGCGTGGCTGCGGGGAAATTCACCGACAACGCCGGCAACCAGAACCTGGACACTTACGCCGCCAGCGCGGACAGCGTCAGCGGCCACGTGGTCGAGAGCAACAACCAGGTCAATATCAGCTACAACACCCAGGCCAACCCCAACCCGCCGGCCGACACCACCGCCCCATCGATCATCGTCGCACGTGCTGGCAGCGCCAACCTGGCCAGCGGCAACACGGAGCTGATCACCTTCACACTCTCTGAAGCCAGCACCACATTCACGCAAACCGACATCGACGTCTCTGGAGGCACTCTCTCGGGCTTTGCGCCAGTGCCGGGCTCGGGCAACGCCAGCACCGGCTACCACCAGTACACCGCCGTCTTCACCCCGGCGGCCAACAGTGTGGGCACCGCCACCATTGGCGTGGCGGCGGGCAAGTTCACCGATGCAGCCAACAACGCCAACACCGACACGTACGTGAGCGGCACGAGCGGCTACGAAGCCAACAACCTCGTGTCCATCGGCTACAACACCCAGCAGCCTGATGCCACTGCACCGAGCATCGTTGTGAGCCGAGCCGGCAGCGGCACCGTTACGGGCAGCGAGACCATCTACTTCACGCTCACGGAAGCCAGCAGCAACTTCGTGCAGGCCGACATCGATGTCACGGGCGGCACGCTGTCGAACTTTGCGCCAGTCGCTACCAGCGGCAGCGCGGGCACGGGGTATACCCAATACAGCGCCACCTTCACGCCCACATCCAACGCCAGCGGCAGCGCCACCATCAGCGTAGCGGCTGGCAAATTCACCGATGCCGCGGGCAACGCCAACAAAGACACCTACAGCGCCACAGCAGACACCGTCAGCGGCCACGTGGTGGAAGCCAACAACCAGGTCGTGCTGGACTACAACACCCGCACCAGCCCGGCCACACCCGACACGACGGCACCCACCATTGCCATCACCGCAGACAAAGCCACGCTCACAGCGGGCCAGACGGCGCAACTGAGCTTTGTGCTCTCAGAGCCCTCCAGTGACTTTGCCCAGACCGATGTCGCAGCGACAGGGGGCACTCTCTCCAACTGGGTACAAGTCAGCCCCACGCAATACACCGCCACCTTCACACCGACATCTGGCAGCCAAGGCTCAGCCAGCGTGCATGTGGCCAGCAGCACCTTCCGAGACGCCGCACTCAACTACAACGCCGACGGTGCGGACGCCAACAACACGGTGAACTTCATCACCAACTACGGCAACAACAACGCAGACACCAGCGCGCCCACCATCATCGTCTCGCGCATTGGCAGCGGCACACTCACCAGCAGCGAAACCATCACCTTCACCTTGAGTGAAGCCAGCACCACCTTCAACCAAAGCGACATCGACGTTGCCGGTGGCACGCTCTCCAACTTCACGCCGGTGCCAACGTCTGGCACGGCAGGCAGCGGCTACACCAAATACACCGCCACCTTCACCCCCGCCACCAACAGCACCGGCACGGCCACCATTGGCGTGGCTGCGGGCAAATTCACCGACAACGCGGGCAACGCCAACCAGGACGATTACCGCCTGTCAGGCACAGAAAACGCGAACAACCAGGTCAGCATCACCTACAACACCCAGGCCAACCCCAACCCGCCTGCGGACACCACCGCGCCGACCATCACCGTCGAGCGGGCCACCACAAGCAGCCTGGCTACGGGCAACACCGAGGTGATCACCTTCACCCTCAGCGAAAACTCCAGCAACTTCACGCTGGCCGACATCGATGTGGCAGGCGGCAGCCTCAGCGCCCTGGTCCCCGTGCCCAGCAGTGGCAGCGCTGCCAGCGGCTACCACCAATACACCGCCATCTTTACCCCGGCGGCCAACAGCGTAGGCACCGCCACCATTGGCGTGGTGGCAGGCAAGTTCACCGATGCAGCGGGCAACGCCAACCAAGACGACTACCGTCTGTCTGGCCCAGAAAACCTCAACAACCAGGTCGTCATCGCCTACAACACCCGCATTGCCGACACCACAGCCCCCACCATCGAAGTCAGCCGCGCAGGCTCGGGCACCGTCACCGGCAGCGAAACCATCTACTTCACGCTCAGTGAAGCGAGCACCACCTTCACGCAAAGCGACATTGACGTCACGGGTGGCACACTGTCCAACTTCACGCCAGTGCCCAGCTCCGGCACGGTCAATGCGGGCTATACCCAGTACACCGCCACCTTCACGCCCAGCGCCAACAGCACCGGCACGGCCACGATTGGTGTCAAGTCTGGCATGTTCAGCGACGCCGCAGGCAACCAAAACCTGGACACCTATGTGAGTCCGGCCCCGGCAGGTGCCACGCAAGAGGCCAACAACCAGGTCAGCCTCAACTACAACACCAGCACCAACCCGACACCGCCGGCCGACACCACCGCGCCGACGATCGCCATCACCACCGACAAAGCCACCTTGACCGCTGGTCAGACGGCCAGCGTTACCTTCGTGCTGTCCGAGCCATCGAGTGACTTTGCAGCCAATGATGTGCAAGTGACAGGCGGCACACTGACGAACTGGACGCAAGTCAACGCCAGCACCTACACCGCCACCTACACACCGGCAGCAGGCGCACAGGGCACAGGCCGCATTCATGTGGCCAGCAACGCCTTCCGCGACGCAGCGAGCAACTACAACGCGGACGGTGCGGAAGCCAACAACACGGTGGACTTTGTCACCAACTACAACAACAACGGCGGCGACACCACACCGCCCACCATCGTTGTCTCCCGCACGGGCAGCGGCACGCTCACCAGCAGCGAAACCCTCACCTTCACACTGAGTGAAGCCAGCACCAACTTTGTGGCCAGCGACATTGAAGTGGTGGGCGGAACGTTGTCCAACTTCAGCCCGGTGCCCACCAGCGGCACCGCAGGCACTGGCTACACCCAATACACGGCCACCTTCACCCCCAGCGCCAACAGCACCGGTACCGCCACCATCGGTGTGGCTGCCAACAAGTTCACCGACAACGCCGGCAACGCCAACCAGGACGACTACCGCCTCAGCGGCACAGAAAACACCAACAACCTGGTGTCCATCGCCTACAACACCCAGGCCAACCCCACGCCACCTGCCGACACCACAGCGCCGTCCATCGTCGTTGCCCGCGCTGGCAGCGGCAACCTGGCCACGGGCGGCACAGAGACCATCACCTTCACCTTGAGTGAAAACTCCAGCACCTTCACGCTCGATGACATCGACGTGGTCGGTGGCACCCTGAGCAACTTTGCCCCCGTGGCCACCAGCGGCAGCGCCAGCACCGGCTACCACCAGTACACCGCCACCTTCACGCCCACAGCCAACGCCAGCGGCAACGCCACCATCGGCGTGGCCGCAGGCAAGTTCACCGACGCCAAGGGCAATGCCAACACCGACACCTACATCACCGGTGCTGGCTACGAAGCCAACAACCTCGTCACCATCGGCTACAACACCAACTTGCCTGACACCAGCGCGCCGACCATTGAAGTCACGCGTGCCGGCAGCGGCACCGTGGGCGCCACGGGCGAGACGATCTACTTCACGCTGTCTGAAGCCAGCAGCACCTTCACGCTGGCCGACATCGACGTCACAGGCGGCACCATCACCAACCTGGTGCCCGTGGCCTCCAGTGCCTCAGGCGCTGGCTACAAGCAATACACCGCCACCTTCACGCCCACAGCCAACGCCACCGGCACCGCCACCATTGGCGTGGCCAGCGGCAAGTTCACCGACGCGGCAGGCAACAACAACCAAGACACCTACCTCAGCCCGGCACCATCGGGCGCCACCACCGAGGCCAACAACCAGGTCAGCCTGAGCTACAACACCTCCACCAACCCGCTCACACCCGACACCACGGCGCCGACCATCGCGGTCACCATCGACAAGAGCACCCTCGGCGCAGGCCAAACCGCCACGGTCACCTTCACGCTGTCGGAGGCCAGCACCAGCTTCGTGCAAAGCGATGTGGACGTCAGCGGCGGCGCCCTGAGCAACTGGAGCCAGGTCAGCCCCAGCGTCTACACCGCCACCTTCACCCCCACAACCAACACCGCAGGCACGGCCACCATCGGCGTGAAGTCCGGCATGTTCAGCGACGCAGCGGGCAACAACAACCAAGACACCTACGTGAACCCGGCGCCTGCCGGCGCCACGCTGGAGACCAACAACCAAGTCAGCCTCACCTACAACGCCATCGCGGCCGACACCACAGCGCCCACCATCATCGTGGCCCGCACCAATGCAGGCACCACGTTGGCCAGCGGCGCCAACGAAACCATCACCTTCACCCTGTCCGAAGCTTCGATGGACTTTGACATGAGCGACATCACCGTCACAGGCGGCACGCTCAGCAACTTCACCCCGGTGCCCACCAGCGGGACGCCTGGCACCGGCTACACCCAGTACACCGCCAGCTTCACGCCTGCAGCCAACAGCTCGGGCACAGCCACCATCGGTGTGGCCGCCGGAAAATTCAGCGACAACGCAGGCAACAAGAACCTGGACACCTACTCGGCCAGCGCCGACAGCGTCAGCGGCCATGTTGTTGAGTCCGACAACCAGGTCACGCTGGCCTACAACACCATTCCGGCCGATACCACGGCGCCGGTCATTGCGCTCAGCCGCAAAGGCAGCGGCAACCTGACGGCCGGTGGCAGCGATGAAATCACCTTCACCCTCAGTGAAGCCAGCACCACGTTCACTTTGGCCGACATCGATGTGGTGGGCGGCACACTCACCAACTTTGCACCCGTGCTCTCCAGCGGTGACGCCACACGCGGCTACACCGACTACACCGCCACCTTCACGCCCACTGCCAACAGCACGGGCCTGGCGCGCATTGGCGTGCAATCGGGCAAGTTCACCGACGCCGCCAACAACGCCAACCTCGACACCTACGTCAGCGGTGTGGCCGGCACCACAGTTGAAGCCAACAACGTCATCGACATCAACTACAACACCACGTTGCCCGACACCACGGCGCCGACCATCATCGTCAGCCGGGCGGCTGCCGGCATGGTCAGCACCAACGAAACCATCTACTTCACCCTCAGTGAGGCGAGCAGCACCTTCACACTGACCGACATCGACGTGCAAGGCGGCAGCCTCAGCGGGTTTGCGCCCGTCCCCTCCAGCGGCGACGCCACCAGTGGCTACACCCAATACACCGCAGTCTTCACCCCGAGCGCCAACAGCACCGGCACAGCCACCGTGGGCGTCAAGTCAGGCACCTTCACCGACATGGCCGGCAACACCAATGCCGACACCTACGTCAACCCGGCGCCGGCCGGCATGGCCTTTGAAACCAACAACCAGGTCAGCCTGAACTACAACACCCTGGTGCCCGACACCACCGCCCCCACCATTGCAATCGATCGCAGCGGCACCGGCGTGGTCAGCAGCACGGAAACCATCACCTTCACGCTCTCTGAGCCCAGCACCAACTTCATTGCCAATGACATTGATGTCTCCGGCGGTTCGCTGAGCAACTTCCAGCCCGTGCTCTCCAGTGGCAGCGCCAGCACCGGCTACACCCAATACACCGCCACCTTCACGCCCACCGCAGGCGTCGTTGGCAGCGCCTGGGTGGCCGTGGCCAGCAACAAGTTCACCGACGCGGCCAGCAACGCCAACCTCGACACTTACCTGGCCAATGTCTCCGGTACCACGCAAGAAGCCAACAACATCGTCAGCTTCAGCGTCAACACCGACACCACATCGCCCACCGTGGCCATCGCCCGCGCCAACGGCATGACCACGCAAACCTTCACGGGTGCAGAAACCATCACCATCACCCTGTCCGAAGCGAGCACCGACTTCAGCCAGAGCGATCTGACGGTCAGCGGCGGCACACTCTCGGGTTTTGCACCTGTGGCCAGCAGCGGCAGCGCGGCCGCTGGCTACACCCAATACACCGTCACCTTCACGCCCACGGCCAACACCAGTGGCACGGCCACCATCAGCGTGGCAGACAGGACCTTCAGCGATGCTGGCGGCAACTTCAACAAGGACACCGGCACCAACCCCGCTGCGGCAGGGGCCACCTATGAGGCCAACAACCTGATCACGGCCCCCTTCAACACCGACAGCACAACGCCCACCGTCATCGTCACCCGCACCAGCGGTGCCAGCGGCACCGTCACCGGTGCAGAAAGCATCACCTTCACCTTCAGTGAAGCCATCAACGCCAGCAGCTTCGACGCCAGCGACGTCGACGCCGTAGGCGGCACGATCAGCAACCTGCAGCCCGACCCCTCCTCGGGCTCAGCGGCCACCGGCTACACCCGCTACAGTGCCACCTTCACGCCCACCGCCAACACCAGCGGCAGTGGCAGCGTTGGCGTCAAGAACGCCAAGTTCTCCGACATGGCCGGCAACCAGAACGCCGACACCTACGTCAACCCCGCCCCCACGGGCGCCAACTACCAGGCCGACAACCAGGTCAGCTTCAGCATCAACACCAGCGCCCCCGACACCACGGCCCCCACCATCGCCATCACGCGCGCCGGTGCAGGCGCCGTCACGGGTACCGAGACCATCTACTTCACGCTGTCCGAAGCCAGCAGCGACTTCACTGCAGCCGATGCGGACGTCAGCGGCGGCAGCCTGAGCAACTTCCAGCAAAGCAGCACCAACCCGCTGCTCTACAGCGCCACCTTCACCCCGGCCAACAACAGCACCGCCACCGCCACCATTGGCGTGGCAGCGGGCAAGTTCAAGGACGCCGCCAACAACCAGAACCTGGACACCTACAGCGGCGCAGCCACCTCGGTGGCTGGCCAGGTGGTCGAATCGAACAACTTGCTGTCCCTGCCGGTCAACACCGACACCACTTCGCCCACCATCGTGGTCGGACGCATCGGCTCGGGCACCGTCACCGGCCCCATCACCGTCACCTTCACACTCAGCGAAGCCAGCACGGACTTCACCCTGAGCGACATCGACGCCGTCGGTGGCACCCTGAGCAACCTGCAAGGCTCGGGCACCTACTACACCGCCACCTTTACCCCGGCGGCCAACGCCGTGGGCTCTGGCAGCGTGGGCGTGGCCAGCGGCAAGTTCTCCGATGCCGGCAGCAACCTCAACAAAGACACCTACCTGAGCGGCGTGCCCGGCACCACACTGGAAGACAGCGGCGCCAACACCAACATCGTCATCTTCAACTACAGTACCGACAGCACAGCGCCCACCATCGCGCTCTCGCGCAGTGGCACAATCGGTGCCACCTTCACAGCGGCAGAAACGATTACGTTCACGCTGAGCGAAGCCAGCATCGACTTCACCACGGACGACGTGGCCGTCAGCGGCGGCACACTGAGCAACTTCCAGCAAAGCAGCAGCAACCCGCTGGTCTACACCGCCACCTTCACCCCCAACGCCAACGCCAGCGGCACCGCCAGCATCAGCGTGGCCAGCAACAAGTTCAGCGACAGCGCCGGCAACTTCAACCAAGACGGAGCCGACGCCAACAACACCATCACGGCCCCCTTCAACACCGTGCCGGCCGACACCACGCCGCCCACGATCGCCATCAGCCGCGCCAACGGCAACACCACGCAGAACTTCACAGGCGCTGAAACCATCTACTTTGACTTCAGCGAAGGCGTGGCCGCCACCAGCTTCACCAGCGGTGACATCGACGTGGTCGGCGGCACCATCAGCAACCTGCAGCCCGACCTCTCCAGCGGCAGCGCCAGCACCGGCTACACCCGCTACAGCGCCACCTTCACGCCCAGCACAGCGGGCACCGTCAGCATTGGCGTGGACGCCAGCCGCTTTGCCGACGCAGCAGGCAACAGCAACGTCGACACCTACCGCAGCGGCGTAGCCGGCACCACCAACGAAGCCAACAACCTCGTCAGTGCCACCTACGTGCCCCCGGCCAACAACACCACGGCCACCATCGACATCCTGGGCATGACCACCGATGCCGGCACCAGCGCCACCGACTTCAAGACCAACGACCGCTCGCTGACCTTCAACGGCAGCATCAACAACTGGATCAGCACCAACGGCGACCGCGTCATGCTCGAGGTCTATGACGCCGACCCCAGCAGCCCCACCTTTAGCCAGATGCTCACCAGCGGCTTTGCCAACCCGGCCGCTGACGGCACCTGGAGCTGGACCGACAGCAACGCCAACCGCGCAGCCGGCACTTACACCCTCAAGGCAACCATCGTCAGCGCCACGGGCACCACCGCCCTCAATGCGACCGCACCCACCACCATCAGCGGCAACCAGACCAACGGCGGCTGGGACAACCAGGTCTTTGTCATTGACACCGGCGCCAACAACACCGACATCAACCTCGGCGTCAGCATCACCACCGACACCAGCAACGACGGCAACGTGAGCACAGCCGAACTGAGCGGGGCCAGCACCTTCACCAGCCGCGCCACCTTCAACAGCAACGCCAAAGCGGGTGACAAGATCACCTTCACCGCCACCAACGATGGCACGGCGCTGACCCCCGTGACCGTGACGCTCACAGCCACCGACATCAGCAACGGCTGGGTCGAAACCACGTTTGCCATTCCGGCTGACAGCAAAACGCAAGTCGTCAAGGTCAACTACACCGACAACGCCGGTAACGTTGCAACCGACACGCAACCCCAGGACAGCGCCACCCTGGTGCTGGCCAACAACACCACCGCCACCATCGACATCACCACCATCGTCGATGCGGCCACCAGCTCGGCCGACACCGGCACCAGCAACTCCGACTTCGTCACCAGCGACCAGACCCTCACCTACAAGGGCACCATCGACGGCTGGGTGGCTGGCCTGGGCGATCGCGTCATGCTCCAGTTCCTGGACAGCAGCGGCAACCAGATTGGCAGCAACGCCTTCGTCACGCCCAACGCCGACGGCAGCTGGACCTGGAACGACACCGCCACCACCCGCGCTGCGGGCACCTACAGCCTCAAGGCCACCATCGTCAGCGCCACAGGCACCACCGCCCTCAACAGCACCGCGCCTGTGAGCGGCACCGATGGCGGATACGACCAGCAAGTCGTCGTCATCGACACCGGCGCCACCAACGCCGACATCAATCTGGCGATGAGCATCAGCACCGATGCCGACAACAACACCTGGGTCAATGCCAGCGAACTGGGCAGCAGCACCACCTTTACCGCACGCGCCACCTTTGCCAACGGACTGGGCAGCAGCGTCAAGGCCGGTGACAAGATCACCTTTACCGCCACCAACGACGGCGTGGCGCTCACGCCTGTGACGGTCACCCTCACCCAGGCCGACATCGGCAACGGCTATGTGCAGACCACCTTCACCAAGCCAGCCGACGGCAAACAGCAAGTGGTCACCGCCAGCTACACCGACCTGGCTGGCAACGCCGCCGCCGGCACCGTCAGCGACAGCGCCACGCTCGACGTCACATCACCCACCATCGCACTGGCCCGCACCGACAGCAACGGCACCGCTGTGGGTGGCGTCAACACCCTCAAGACCGGCGAAACCGCCACCATCACCCTCACGCTGTCCGAAGCCCCGGCCAGCGGAACCCTGACGGCCGCCGACCTGGTCAGCAGCGCCGGCGGCACCATCGGCACCGTCACCGCCACGGCCGACCCCAAGGTCTTCACCATCACCTACACACCACCGGCCAACGCCCAGGGCACCGACATCATCACCGTCGCCGACCACGTCTTCACTGACGCAGCGGGCAACTACAACCTGGACACCTACGTCACTGGCGCTGCCAGCCCACTGGTGTACGAGGCCAACAACCAGGTCAGCATCGCCTACGACACCCAGGCCCCCACGCAGACCGTGACGCTGTCAAGCATGACCAAGGACACCGGCCTGAACGGCGCCAGTGCCAACAGCAACTGGACCACCAGCGACGGCAGTGCAGGCCGCCTGCTCTCGGGCTTCATCAGCGCCCCACTGGCCGCTGGCGAAGTCGTCAAGGTCTACGCCAACGGCACCTACCTGGGCGACGCCACCGTGGCCGCCAACGGCACCACCTGGGAGTTCACCGACACCAGCGGCTACAGCGCCAACTGGACCTACAGCGCCAAAGTCGTGGACGCCGTGGGCAATGCAGGCACGGCGAACAACAGCGGTGCAGGCCAGCTGGTCACGCTCAACACCAGCGCCGAGCCGGCGCCCGTGATCACCGCCGTGAAAGACGTGAACGCCAGCAATGCGCTCGTGGCCAACGGCGGCAGCTCCAACAACAGTGTCTTCACCATCAGCGGCACCGGCCATGCGGCGGGCGACACGGTCTATGTGTACGACAACACCCGCACGCAGTTCCTGGGCAAAGCCACGGTGCAAAGCGACCTGAGCTGGACACTGCCCAGCGTGACCATGCCGGGCGGAGGTACGCAGAACTTCTATGCCTACCAGCTCGATACGCTGGGCAATGTGAGTAACTGGTCTAACACTTACACGATCACGACAACGGCCAGCAATGTGATCACCAATGGTGACTTTGCCAATGGCACCACTGGATTGGTGACCGATTTCACTGTTTACCCCAGCTCACAAAGTTCAAACGCTGGTTCTTGGGTGCTTGGTGTCTCCTCTACAAGCACATGGAATTGGTTTTCATCTCAGACAGCTACGTTGACAGACCAACCCACGACCACATGGGCAAATGGAACGTCTTATTCGAACAGTTATGCAGCGGTGCAAAACGACACCAACATTTCCAACATGGGCGGCGTCTGGAACACATTGCGAAGTGGAACATATTTGGTAGGTAGTTTCGATTCAGCCACGACCGACAAGGCTGTCTGGAGCCAATCGGTGAATGTGGTTGCTGGCCAAACCTACAAGTTCAGTTTTGACTATGCAGTAACTACCATCCGAAGTGCCGCCGATGGTGGCGGACTTCGTGCCTGGGTTGGCGCTGACAAGGCGTGGGAATTTGTTCCCTCATACACAAACCAGGGCTCCATCGGTACCGCCTATGTCACTTATGTGGCTAACACCACAGGCCCAGTCAACCTCAAGATCACGCTGAATAACGGCCTCGAAGGCAATGGCGCTGATTTCGTGATGGATGATGTATCGTTTACAAGTGTCACCACCCCACCCTCCGGCGGTGGCCTCTCCGGCAACATCAGCGGTGCCACCTCGGGCGCCGACAGCAACCTCACATTCGGCGCGACCGACGGCGGCGCAGTGGGGCTCAATGGTGACGACATCATCACCGTGTCCAACAGCAATCTGCAAGCGCAACTGACGGCCGGGGGCTTCATCCACGGCGGTGCCGGCATCGACACCCTCAAGCTCGCTGCAGGCACCAACCTCAGCCTGGCCTCGCTCACCAGCAACCAGACGGTCAAGCCGATTCAGGAAATCGAGGTCTTCACCATGCAGGGCAGCAGCTCGGTGCTGAGCATGACAGCCAACGACGTGCTCAGCATGGGCGGGGCGGCCAGCACGATGGGCCCCACCTACACCTTTGGCAGCACCACCCAGGGTGGCGGCGCTACAGGCTCCACCAGCTCCACCGGCAAGGTTCAGATGGTTGTGCATGGCCTGACGGGGGACACGCTCAACCTGCAGGCCCTGGCCAACGACGGCGTGACCGGTACCGGCACCAATGCCGGTGTGCTGGGCAACAGCGGCCTGGCCGGCACCTTGTCTTACAAGGGCACCGTGGTGCTGAGCGACGCGCAGGGCGTACAGCACACCTACAAGGTCTATGACCACAGCACCACCGGCGCGCAGGTGTTGGCAGACGTCAATGTCACGGTGAACACCCTCTCGCCCATCGAGATCACCAGCATCACCACCGACACCGGGGTGAGCGCCACCGACTATGTGACCAACGACCAGCTGCTGAGCTACAGCGGCACGGTACCCGTGCTCGCTGCGGGCGAGAAAGTGCGCGTTCAGATCCTCCATGCCGGCACCCAGGCGGTGATCTACGAGGGCGATGCGGTACTCAACGGCACCAACTGGACTTTTGATCGCACTTCGGCCAGCCTGGCAGTGAACACCCTGGCAGCCGGCACTTACACCATCAAGGCGACCATTGCAGATGCCGGTAACAACCCGGTGGCAGCCTACGGCAACCTGGGGGTGGATACGCAAACTCTGGTCGTTGACACCGGCACCCCCACCATTGCCGTGACGCAAAGCGGCACAGGTAACACCCGAAGCATCACATTTACCCTGAGCGAGGCGAGCAACACGTTTGACGCCAGCGATGTGGACGTGACCAATGGCACGCTGACCAACTTTGCCCCCGATACCAGCACGCTGGGCAGCAATGGCGGCTACACCCGTTACACGGCCACCTTCACGGCCAACAGCGGCTTCAGTGGTACCGCCACGGTGGGCGTGCTCAGCAGCAAGTTCACAGACATCGCTGGCAATGCCAACCTGGACACCTACGCCGCCAGCCCCACCAGCCCGCTGGTGAACGACGGCAATAACCAGGTGAGCTTTGCCGTCGATGGTGTACCGCCCACGGTGGCCATCAGCAGCAACCAGCTTTACCTGAACAGCACCACAAACACGGCCACCATCACCTTCACCTTCAGTGAGGCGGTGGTGCAGGGCAGCGCCACCAACCAGTTCGACCTGTCGGATGTGGTGTATTCGGGCGGCACGCTCACCGGCTTGACGCCTGTGGCGGGCACGGGCGATGCCACCAACGGCTACACCCAGTACACCGCCACCTTCACGGCCACGGCCAACAGCACGACCGATGGTTTCATTGGCATTCAGAACGGCAAGTTTGCCGATGCCACCGGCAACCTCAACCAGGACACCTATGTGGCCGGCGTGAGCGGTGCGGTGCAAGAGGCAGACAATGCGCTGAACTTGCCGATCAACACGTCCAACGGCTATGAATTCAATGCCATCAGCGGTTCCTACCAGCATGCGCTTGCGGGCATTGAACTGCAGCCGCTGGGGGACATGAACGGCGATGGGTTTGACGATTTTGCAATCGCTGACCGCAGCGACTATCACCACAGCGATGCGAGCGCCACTCCACCAAAAACCTATGTTGTGTATGGTAGCGGCGGTGCTGCCAACATCAATTTGACGGCCATCGAATCGGGTGTAGGCGGCTTTGTTGTCAACGGCAGTACGGCATTCCGATCTTCAGCATGGGATGCCAACACCATGCCCAGCGGTGGTGGCGACTTGAATGGTGACGGCCTGAATGATCTGGTGATTACCGAATACGGCGACACCAAGGCATATGTCATATATGGACAGACCGGCTCGGGTCGTGCGGCCATCACCATGTCGAACTTGCCTTCGACCGATGGATTTACTATTACCAATAACTCGAGTTTGGCAGACCCTTCCAACATTGGCGACCTCAATGGCGATGGGTATGACGATCTGTTGGTGATCAATTCAGCCACACAGGCCACGGTCATTTTTGGCTCTGCCAATCCTGGCAATGTGGTGCTGACCAGTCTGACAGCCACACAGGGTTTCCGCATCAATGGCCCTGCCAATGCGACCCTGTCGCATGCTTATCGAAACGAAATGATCAGCGGCGACTTCAACGGGGATGGATTCACCGATATCGTCATGAGTCCGGAAATGACTGACGGTTCGGGGGGGTCGTCATATGTGTTGTTCGGTGGTGCCAGTTCCATCAACGCTTTTGTGGCGGGTGGTGGCAATCTGACGCAGTTGGCGGGCACGCAGACGACAGCCATGGGGTATACCGTTAGTGGCCGACTTCGCCAGGATCCGGGCATGGGCAAGAACGGCACCACGTCTGGTGATGTCAATGGCGATGGCTTGAGTGATTTCGTGATTGTGGACACCAATTACGCAACGACCAAAGCCGTGTATGTAGTTTTTGGCAAAACGAGCACCAACTCATTGACGCAGGCCAATATCTCGGGTGGTAACGGCGGTTTCGCCATTAACACCAACGGGCTGTTCGGTGATGCCGATATCGTGGGTGATTTCAACGGTGACGGCTTGGATGACGTGCTGTTTGCGGGCAACAACAACACCAGCACTGACCCTGGAAAAGCTTGGCTGATTTACGGCAAGACCGATGGCACAGTGGTCAATTTATCGGCCATCACCAGCGGTTCAGGCAACCAGTATGGCTTTGTCATTCAGCAGGGGGTGCTTGACAGTGGTAACTCCACTTCTTACTACAACATGTCAATGATGGGGCAGTCTGTCTCGGCCGCTGGGGATGTGAACGGCGATGGTTTTGCCGATCTGCTGGTGTCGCTGCCCAACGCTGATGTAGGCACAGCGATTGATGCTGGTCAGACCTATGTGATTTACGGCGGTCAGTTTGCTTCTGGCGCAACGTCGCCTATTTTCACGGCAGCCAATGGTGATCGCATTGGTACCAGCGGGGCCGACACCCTGGTGGGCACCAGTGGCAACAACCAGATGGTGGCCGGCGCGGGCGACGACACGCTCACGGGCAATGGCGGCGCAGACGTGCTGTATGGCGGTGCGGGCAATGACACCTTTGTGCTCAATGCCAGCAACGTGGCAGCGTTTGCCAATGCGTCCAACACCACCCAGGCGGTCATGAAAGTGGACGGCGGCACGGGCATTGACACGCTCAAGCTCGATGGCTCGGGTATCACGCTGGATTTGACAGCGATCACCAAGGCCGATTTGGGCAATGTCGAGATTTTCGACATCTCTGGCTCAGGGGCCAACACGCTCAAGCTGAACATGCGGGATGTGCTGGAGCTTGGCCAGCGCAACTCCTTCAACGTGGACGCGTCTGCTGTCGACAGCAAGGTGCAGCTGATGATCACGGGTGATAACGGTGATTTTGTGCAGCTCACCGACATCGCCAACTGGTCTCAGCCGGTGACCAACAGCACCTACAGCTTTGGTGGCCACACCTACAACGTCTACAACAACGCCGGTGCGCAGCTGCTCATTGACCAGCTGATCGTGCAGGCGGGGCATTTGACGGCGTGACTCTCCTCCAGCGTGCCCGACAAGCCCTGCAGCAAGACAACTTGCCGCTGGCCCAACAGCTCTATCAAGAGTGGTTGCAGGCCACGCCGGACGATTTTTCCGGGTGGCTGGAGTTGGGCAATGTGCTGCGCCGCCAGGCGCAGCTGCGCGAGGCGGCGCAGGCCTACGACCGCGCTGTAGCGTGCCAGCCGCAGCGCTTTGAGGCGCATTTGTCTCTGGCGCGTGTGCTCGAAGAAATGGGCCAATGGACGGGTGCCGCCGTGGCCTACCAGCGGGCAGTGCTCACATGCGGGCAAGACAAGCTGCGCGAGGTGCATTGGCGCATGGCCAACTTCAGGCTGGAGCGGGGTGATGCGCCCCGTGCGCTGGAGGCCATGCGTCAGGCGCTGATGGCGGCTCGCCAGGAGGGCGATGCGCTGGACATCAACACGGGCTGCGAAATGCAGATCGATCTGGGCGACATGCTGATGCGTCTGGGCATGAGCACAGAGGCGCATCGGGCCTTCGAGCGGGCCAGCGTGAGTGTGGCCGAGGCCACCCTGGCGCGGCTGGCCCAGGTGTCCTTCAGGCACAACCTGTGGCAAGAGGCGCAGCAGGTCTGTGCCAAGGCCACGCAGCAGCACCCGGGCAGTGCCCTGGCCTGGTGGAATCTGGCCTATGCCTGCAGCGAGAGTTGGGATTTGGCGCAGGCCGAACACGCATTGGCCAAAGCCGAAGCGATTGCGCCCCAGCCGGGCGCAGCCAGCATGCGTGCGGCCATTGCGGCTCGTCGTGGTGATGTGGATGCTGCGTTGGCAGCCTATACCGCCCTGGCCGAGCAAGACGGCAGCTACGCCTCCAGCGCGGCCATGAGCAGCCTCTACACCGACAAGCTCTCGGCCACCGAAGTGGCCCAATTGCACAAGCGCTTGTTTACCCCCCTGGGCGAGGGGGCGCGAACGGCGGCGTCTTTCAAGCGCGAGCGCAAGCCCGGACAGCGCATCAGGCTGGGCATTTTGAGTGCCGACATGCACCACCAGCACCCGGTCAACATCTTCATGCAGCCGGTGTTGGCAAGGCTAGACAAAACCAGGTTTGAAACTGTCATGTACTACAGCGGCGTGGCCCACGACAGCGAAACGCACAAGGCCCGCCAGCGCGTGCAGCACTGGGTGCAGGTGCAGGACTGGAGCGACGAGCGCCTGGCCAAACGCATCGAGGCCGATGGCATTGACATGGTGCTCGACTTGTCGGGCCACACCACGCACAACCGCATGGCCATGCTGGCCAAGCGTGTGGCGCCGGTGCAGGTGTCGTTTTTGGGTTACCCGCATTCCACGGGAGTTCCCAACATCGACGCCATGCTGGCCGACCCGGTGGTGGCAGCACCGGGCAGCGAAAGCCTGTTTACCGAACAGGTGGTGCGCCTGCCCAACACAGTGTTTTGTTACGCCCCCGAGGTGGACTACCCCTACCCAGCTTATGGCGAGCAGCACCTGAAGCGACCTCTGACCTTTGGTTCCTTCAACAACGTGCCCAAGCTCACGCCGCATACCTTGCAGTTGTGGGCTCAGGTGCTGCAGGCCGTGCCCGATTCACGGCTGCTGCTCAAAGCGCCCAGCTTCAAAGACGACAGTGCAGTGGCCGCTTTCACAGAGCGTTTGCAGGCGCTGGGCGTCGATCTGGGGCGGGTGGACTTTCGCGGCCCCACCGGGCTGAGCGACATGATGGCCGAGTACGAAGAGGTAGACATTGCCCTCGACCCCGTGCCCTACAACGGCGGCACCACCACGATGCAAGCGCTGTGGATGGGTGTGCCCGTGGTGGTCAAGGCGGGGCAGAACTTTGTCAGCCGCATGGGCGCGAGCTTCATGACGGCGGCGGGCTTGCCCGAGTGGGTGGCTCACAGTGACGACGACTATGTGGCTATTGCCCGGCGCATGGCAGAAGACCGAGTGAGCCTGCTGGGCCTCAAGCGGGTGCTTCGTAAGCGCCTGCTAGCACACCCTGCCTGGAACATCGATCAGTACACGCGAGATTTTGAGGCGGCTCTTTTGTCCTTGTGATGGACGCCCTGCAAACTACCTGTGCCATGTTGCCGTTGGCGTTGGCTGGGTTTGATGTGGAGGCTCTGCACGGATGGTCTGGCGCATCTTGTGACCTCTGCCGCGTAAAAGTTGAGTCGGCAGGAAGTACAGGGCACTCCGCCTTATTGAGGATATCCATTTGAGCCCAAAAAAGTGACCATTCGCAACTTAAGGTGGTTGTTTATGGTTACTTTGAGATTCTTTTTTGCAATGCCATTGCTCGGGCTGGTGTCCATGGCCAGTGCGCAGTTTGTCGAGAACGTCACCGTGGTGGACAGTGCGCCGCCTTTTCGTCAGTTTGACAAGGTGGAGATCACAGGGTCGGCCATTTTGGCAAGGCAAGCGCGTGAAGCGTTGCCTGTGCAAGTGCTGACGCAGCGCGAAATCGCACAGAGCGGAGCCAGCGATTTGCCCTCACTGCTGCAACGCTTGTCGGTGATGCAGAACTTTACAGATGCGGGTCTGGCCACAGGCAGTGTGCTCGGCGGCCCGGAGACGGCGGCGATTCACGGGAACCAGAGTGGCACGCTGGTGCTGCTCAATGGGAGACGGCTGCCTTTTTATGGCAGCCAGACGATCATGGGCGAGCGGGCAGTGGTGGATCTGAATTTCATCCCGCTGTCGGCCGTGGAGCGCATTGAGGTGCTGACCGACGGGGCTTCTGCGCGTTATGGCTCCGACGCTGTGGCCGGTGTGGTGAATGTGATCACGCGCAGCCACGTGCGGGGAGCGACGGTGGGTGTAGAAACTGTTCTGCCGTCTTTGCAAGGCGGTGCAAGCCGAGGGCTACAGTTGTCCTGGGGCACAGGCTCGCTGGACCGCGATGGACACAGCCTGCGTGTGCATGCGTCGCTGAGCCAACAGGATGCGGTGCTGGCAGGTTGGCGACCCGTGGCACAGAACGGGGTGCTTGCGGTTGATGTGAATGGCCAGCGTTACTGGAGTGTGGGCAACAACTGGACTTGGTACAGCGCACCGGGGCGCAATTATGTGGCGGCGGATGGCTCTTTCAGGAACTCGCATTACGAGGCCCAGGGGCGCTGCGAGGCGGGTTGGTATGAGGTGGCCAGCGGGTATTGCGCGCGCAACAGCCAGCCGGTCATGACCTTGTATCCGGCCACCGACAAGCGGATGATGTTTGCACAGGGCGAGCGGGTGCTCGATAACCGTTGGGTGCTGTTTGCCGATGTGCTGTGGGGGCAGCAGACTCAAAACATGGTGCCCAGGGGGCAGTACTACACGTTTGAGCAAGCGGGGCCGGGCAACACCACCTATTTGATGGAGTCGGTGCCCTGGGGTTTGTTGCAGCAGCGTTACACCAATGACATGCGGCATGCGGTGGTGGGGCTCAAGGGCGAGGCGGCGGGGTGGGACTTTGTGCTCAATGCCTCGCATGGTTCGCATCAGGTGGTGCGTGAGTACACGGGGGGCTTGCGTCAGTCAGGTGCGACAGGCCGTGTACTGCCTGAAGAGATCGGGCGGGATCCGGCTCAGTATTCAGGCGAAACGCTGAGCTGGTTTGACACGAATCGTCGCTCCCAGCCATTGTTGCTGGACAACGGACGCACCACGCTCAATACGGTGGGATTGCTGATGAGCCGCCATTTGATGGACCTGGATGCCGGGCCGCTGCTGCTGGGTCTGGGACTCGACGGCCGACAGGAGTCGAGTGTGTACGCGCCCGGAGAATCTTATGCGGCAGCGCGTCCGGCATGGCAGGGCACACGCACCATCTGGGCCGCGCATGGCGAGCTGCAGTGGCCTGTCACATCCCAATTGGAGGCGACTGCTGCTTTGCGGCATGACCGATATTCCGACTTTGGCGATGTGACAACCGGCAAGCTGGGCTGGAAATGGCGCGTGTCAGACCACATGTGGTGGCGCGGCTCGCTAGGCACAGGCTTCAGGGCGCCTACGCTGGGGCAGATGGCACCGGCTCACAGCGCGTTTGTAACACAAGGGGTGTATCAGCTGGTGGCTGTGGGCAGTCCGGCGTTAAGGCCGGAGCGCTCCCAGCAATGGACACTGGGTGTGCACGCAGAGCCATCAAGGCAGTGGGCGCTGGGAGCCGATGTGTGGAATCTGGACATCCGGGACACGTTCGGGCGTTTGTCGCTGAGCACGATTCTGGCCTCGGATGCGCTCAAGGCACAGTACCTGGTGGCCGGCCAACCCGATCAGGTGCTGATGCCCAACATCAATCTGGGACGTTCTGTGGCACAGGGTGTGGACTACTACCTGCGCTGGCGCCAGCCGGTAGAGCATGGCCGCTGGCAACTGAGCTTGCGTGGTACGACGCTGCTTAAGTCGATGCGTGACAGCGGTGAGGGCATGGTGTCGGATCTGGGACGTTATTCGCGGGAAACCGAGTCGTTTGCGCTGCGTCACCGCTTGTCCTTGGTGCCTGCTTTCGAGCATGCGGGCTGGACTTATGCCGCCGCGCTCAATTACAGCTCGGGGCGTACCGAGCCGGCTCAGCTGCTCAGTGCGCAGGGCGATGCGCTGGAGCTGACGCGTCGCGTGGCCTCGTTCACCACGATGGACTGGATGGTCTATGGGCAATGGAACAAGCAGTGGCATTTGAGTGCAGCTTTGCTGAATGTGGGCAATCGTCTGCCGTCGCTGACTTTGGCGCAAACGCAGGTGATCAGTGGTGTGGATACCCGCGCTGCCGACTATTACGGCCGGCGGGTACAGCTCAAGGCGCAGTACCGCTTCTGAATTCCATAGACATCCTCCATTTGGCGGATGTCTGAGCGCGGATTGTGAATCGGCGGTTTCACTTGAATACTTCAGGATTCTGTTTCCTGAAATTTCTGGATGAACCTGGTGTTGCCTTTTGCGGTGGTGGGCTTTGTGGCTTTGTGCCTGACCACGACAGGGCTTTGGCGCCCGATGAGCTTGGGGCGCTCGGGCGTGTTCCTGTTTGTCACGTCTTTGTTCACAGCGTTGTTTTATGGGGCTTACCGCATGGGCGATGGTGCTCTGCCCTTGGGCGCTGTGGCCAAGATGCTGGGCGAGGCGAACTACGCCTTTTTGATTTTGTTCATGGTCTCTCAGCGCAAGGCTTTGCCGCGCTCGGTGCAATGGCATGGTTCGTTGGCGGTGCTGATCGTGTCGCTGCTGCATCTGGCCCTGAACATGACGCTCACGGGCCTGTGGCAAATGGGCGTGATGACGGGGCAGGTGCTGGTGCTGATCGGCTGGGTGGCGCTGGAGGCCTGGCGCCTGTGGCGTGCGCAACCGCATGTTTCCAGGCTGTTGCTGGCCGTGTTGGTGTCGGGGCACTGGCTGTCGGAACTTGTTGGACGCAGTACCTTGCTGTGGCAGGTGTGGGAGGGTCGGATCTCCATGAACGCACCAGGGTGGACCGATGCCACACAGGACTGGATGTGGGTGACGTTTTTTCTGGGCTTCATGGCTCAGTTGGCGATTGGCGGTGTGGTGGCTCAGGCATTGCGCCAGGACAAGGAGCGGCTGGAGCAATTGGTGCATCAAGTCGAAGAAATGCTGCAGGAGAAGGAGTCTTTGGTGATGACGCTGCTGGCCTCGAATGCGGCACGCGAAGCCGAGCCTCAGCTGGCCAGTCTGGCCCATGAGCTGCGCCAGCCGCTCGGTTCGATTCAGCTCAATGCGGAGTATCTGGCCAGTGGCGAACGCTTGAGTCGCGAGGAAGAGTCACAGGTGCTGCAAGAAATTCTGCGCGAGAACCACCGTGCAGTGGCCATTGTTCAAGGCTTGCGTAGCCTGTTCATGGATAAGGCGCCAGAGCAATCGCGGCTCGATCTATCGGACTTCCTGGCGCAATGGATCGAGCAACGTACGCCGATTCTGCAGCAGCAGTTTGGGGTGCGATTGCAGTGGCTCGCACAAGCACATGTGGTGGTGCAGGCCAGCAAGGTGCATCTTGAAATGGTGTTGCAAAACCTTGTGAATAATGCAGTCGAGGCTCTGGCCGAGCAAGGCGGGGGAACGATTGATATTTCCCTGGTGGCCCATGACAAGTTGGTCTTGATCGATGTGTTGGATGATGGCCCTGGGCTACCACAGGAGCTGCATGAAAAGGTGTTCGAGATGAATTACTCCACCAAGACTCAGGGCATGGGGCTGGGTTTGTGGCTGAGTCGCCGAATAGCGCAGATGCATCGCGGCCATCTCGCCTGCATTGCCCATCACAAGGGGACACGCATGCGTCTGAGTTTGCCGCTGGAGTCGGCATGACAGAGATCGTGACGCCGCTGTATCTGTCGTTTGCGTGTCTGTTTTTAGGCTTGACACTGTCCGCACAGCCCAGCCGGGATAAGCGACTGCTGCCAAGCGAGCGCATGGGGCCGTACGGTGTGTTGGGGGGGGTGGCTGCGGCACTGGCTTGTGTCTGCATTGCGCTGGTGCCTTTGGCCGGAAGATCATTTTTGGCATTTTCAACCCTCAGTCTTTGGTTGAGCCTCCTGGCAACTGGTTTGCGCATACGCTCCTGGTACGCCACTGTGCACCGCAGGTTCGCAGCCATCAGTTTTCTGGTCTTGGGTTTGGCCGTTGCACTGATGATTAAACAGGTTGCTTCAGGTACGGCTCTGCAGAGTCGCGTGACTTACCAGGCAGGCATTACGCTGATGTTGCTGGGATGGATGCTGCTGCAGTTGCGACATGTCATGCAGCAAGTAAAGTCTGCTCAGCTGCGAGTCATGAACGCAAGCCTTGTGGGCCTGATGTTGCTGACCAGCGCATGGTCCTGGATTTTGTTGTCAGGTCAGCGCAGTCAGATTCTGAGTTTTTCCCCACTGTTCTCTGAAGCTTCTTTGGCTTTTGCCATGCGCTTGTTTCTGGTGTCGATGCTGGCTTTGTTGCTGATCAGTGCAAATGGCTACGCGCTGGAACGAATGGTGATCATGAAGTCCGATGCTACTGATCAAAAAGAGCGGTCTGATCATCTTAACAGGCCGTTGAAAAAATGCTC
>Ga0255210_1000219_pt1 | contig 24803 bp, 20 predicted proteins | sample Miss_Yuk_RepA_8d_FD_188422 | JGI IMG/M metagenome (GOLD analysis project Ga0255210, IMG submission 188422) | Freshwater microbial communities from Mississippi River, Louisiana, United States - Miss_Yuk_RepA_8d | ecosystem: Environmental > Aquatic > Freshwater > River | place: USA: Louisiana...
CGATGCGAAGCTGGCGATCATGGAGGAGTGCGGCTTCACCATCACCCGCAACCCCAGCGAGATGGGCCGCCTGCTCAAGGGCCTGCTCTGAGCCCTGGGGGCCGCGCGGCGCGCCGGGCACCGGCGCCCCGCGCCCCGCACGCAGGCCACCCACGCGGTGGCCTTTTTGTATTCCGTGCCCGCCGCGCTATGTAGTTACCGCAGCCTGGGCGCCGCGCCGGGCCCCTACACTGCGGCGGCTCCTTACCCGCTCACACCATGGAACAGTTCCTCCACGCCGAGTTCTGGATCGCCGTCGGTCAGATCATCATGATCGACATCCTGCTCGGCGGCGACAACGCGGTGGTCATCGCGCTGGCCTGCCGCAAGCTGCCCGACCACCAGCGCACCCAGGGCATCATCTGGGGCACCGTGGGCGCCATCGCCCTGCGGGTGGTGCTGATCTTCTTCGCGCTGACCCTGCTGCAGATTCCTTACCTGAAGCTGGTCGGTGCGGCGCTGCTGCTGTGGATCGGCGTCAAGCTGCTCGCCCCCGGCGACGAGGACGAGCACGGCAACGTGCAGAGCGCCGACAAGCTGTGGGCCGCGGTGCGCACGGTCATCGTCGCCGACCTGGTGATGAGCGTGGACAACGTGATCGCCATCGCCGGCGCGGCCGAGAGCGCCGGCGGCGACCACAAGATGCCGCTGGTCATCTTCGGCCTGCTGGTCAGCATCCCGATCATCGTCTGGGGCAGCCAGTTCGTGATCAAGCTGATGGACCGCTTCCCGGCGGTGATCACGCTGGGCGGCATGCTGCTGGGCTGGATCGCCGGCACGATGGCCGTCGGCGACCCGGCGCTGGCCGGCCAGATCCCCCAGGCCGGCCCCGGCGAGGCCCAGGCCGCGGTGCGCTATGCCGCGGGCATCGCCGGCGCGCTGCTGGTGCTGGCGGTGGGCCTGGTGCTCAAGCGCCGGCAATCCCCTGCCGCTGGCGGCTGAGCCTGCGCGCGGCCGGCTGCCGGGGCTGCGCTGCGGGGCCCGTGCAGGCCGCGCCGGCGGCGTGATAAGGTCCACGGCAGGTCCCGGCACAGGGGCTTCCAGGAGGCTGCGTGGCATGGTTCTCACGACGACGCGCTGACGCGCGGGCCGACACGTCGGCACCCGGCGGCCCGGCCCTGCTGGCCGGACGCTACCGGCTCGGCGCGCTGATCGCCGAGGGCTCCAGCGCCGAGGTGCGCGAGGCGGTCGACCTGCGCACGGGCGCCGCGGTGGCGGTCAAGCAGATCCATCTGCCGCCGGACCTGCCCGGCGCGCAGCGCCAGGAGTGGCTGCAGCGCCTGCAGCGCGAGGCCGCGCTGGCGCGGCGGCTGGAGCATCCCGACATCATCGCGATCTACGAAGCCGGCCTGGGCGACGGCAGGGCCTGGCTGGCCATGGAGCGGGTGCGCGGCGTCGACCTGGGCCGCTACACCCAGCGCCACCGCCTGCTGCCGGAGACGCTGGTGCTGCGCATCGGCGCGCGCGTGGCCGCGGCGCTGGCCCATGCCCATGCCCAGGGCATCGTGCACCGTGACCTGAAGCCCGCCAACGTGCTGGTCAACCTGGCCAGCGGCCAGGTCAAGCTCGCCGACTTCGGCGTCGCCCGCGACGAGGCCGGCAGCCAGACGCGCACCGGCCTGACCCTGGGCACGCCGGCCTACATGGCGCCCGAGCAGCTCGCCGGCGAGCCGGCCGGCCCGGCCACCGACGCCTACGCGCTCGGCGTCATGCTGTTCGAGCTGCTGACCGGCCGCCGCCCGCACCAGGCCGCGACGCTGGGCGAACTGCTCAAGGCCACCGCCAGCCAGGCGCCGGCGCGGCTGGCGGTGCTGCGTCCGGACCTGCCGGCCTCGGTGGTCGGCCTGATCGAGCAATTGCTGGCCCGGGACCCGGCGCAGCGCCCGGCCGACCTGGCCGCCTGGTCGGTGCAGCTGGCGGCGCTGGCGGCGCTGATGTCCAAGGTGCTGAGCCCGGCAACCCCGCCCCGGCTGTAGCAGGCTGCACGAAAGGCGGGCCCGCGCCGCCGCTGCATCCCATGTAACCGATGCAAAATCTGCCGCCGTGCCCGCCCCCGTCGCCACGTCCCGCATGACCTTCGAGTTCTTCCACGCCGTGGACACCGGCCGTGCGCGCAGCAACAACGAGGATTCGGTGGCCGTCGACGAGGCCAACGCCCTGGCCGTGCTGGCCGACGGCATGGGCGGCTACAACGCCGGCGAGGTGGCCAGCAGCATGGCCACCAGCTTCATCCGCGCCGAGCTCGGCCGCTGGCTGACCGAGGCCGCCGCCCGCGCCAGCGACCTGGACGTGCGCCGCGCGATGGACATCTGCGTGGACAACGCCAACCGCGCGATCTTCAACGCCGCCAACGCCAACCCGCAGTACGCCGGCATGGGCACCACCCTGGTCGTCGCCGTGTTCCGCGAGGGCCAGCTGCGCCTGGGCCACGTCGGCGACTCGCGCGCCTACCGCTGGCGCCAGGGGCAGCTGGCGCAGATCACCCGCGACCACTCGCTGCTGCAGGAGCAGATCGACGCCGGCCTGATCACCCCCGAGCAAGCCTCGTTCTCGGCCAACAAGAACCTGGTCACCCGCGCCGTCGGCGTCGAGGACACGGTGCTGCTGGAGACCCACCTGCACGAGGTGCAGCCGGGCGACGTCTACCTGATGTGCTCGGACGGGCTGTCCGACATGCTCGACGACGCGATGATGGCGCGGCTGCTGCAGCAGCACGACAGCCTCAGCGCCGCCGGCCAGGCCCTGGTGGCCGCCGCCAACGATGCGGGCGGAAAGGATAATATTGCCCTGATACTCGTGCGCGTGGCAGGGGGGGTGGCTGCGGGCGCCCGCCCGTGGTGGCGCTTCGGGCGCTAGGCCAGGCCCGCTCCCGCGCAGGGCACGGCCGACCGGCCGGCGCCCGGGCACGCTCAGACGGACAAGAAGGGCAAGCATGGGCAAGCTGGTGGTCTCTCTCGACGGCGTGGTGATCAAGGAAGTCCAGATCACCAAGGACAAGACCACGCTCGGCCGCCGTCCGTACAACGACATCGTCATCGACAACCTCGCCGTCAGCGGCGAGCACGCGGTGCTGCAGATGCTCGGCCACGACGTCTTCATCGAGGACCTCAACAGCACCAACGGCACCTACATCAACGGCAAGGCCATCAAGAAGCAGATGCTGGCCCACAACGACACGGTCGAGATCGGCAAGTACAAGATCAAGTACCTGGTCGACGAGGGCGCCGACTTCGAGAAGACGCAGGTCGTGCGTCCGGCCGGTGCCGCTGCCGTGCACACCCCGTTCAACCAGACCGCGCCGATGCCCAGCCTGGGCGCCGCCCCGGGTGCCGGCCCCCATGCCGCCTCGATCAAGGTGCTCAGCGGCACCGCAGCGGGCCGTGCGGTGACGCTGACCAAGGTGGTCACGACCGTCGGCAAGCCGGGGGTCCAGGTGGCCTCGATCACCAAGCGCCCGACCGGCTACGTGCTGGCCCACGTCGAGGGTGCGCAACGCCCCAGCATCAACGGCGTGCCCCTGGCCACCGAGACGGCGCCGCTGAACAACGGCGACCTGATCGAGCTGGCCGGCACGCAGATGCAGTTCATCCACCAGTGAACCGGCCCGCCCGGGCGCCTGCCGCCCCGGCGTGCCGCGCGCTGTCTGTGGTGCCTGCCCTGCCGGCATGACAGGCGTGTGACCGAGTTCACGCGGGCGCCCGGCCACGGCGCGGCCGCGGCGCTGGGCGTGCGGAAATCGCCCCTGCGCGGCTTGCGCCGGCCCTGGCGGCCCTGCACCATGCGCTCTCACGGCGTGCCGGCGGCCTGAAGCCGGCCGCGCCTTCCTGTTCCGTCCCCTGTGCCCCGCGCTCTGCCCGAGCCGCAGGCCGCAGACCGCCCGCCATGCACATCCGCGTCCTCGGTTGCTCCGGCTCCATCGCCGCCGGCTGCCGCACCACCGCCTTCCTGCTGGACGACGACGTGCTGATCGACGCCGGCACCGGCGTCGGCGACCTGACGCTGGACGAACTCGCCCGCGTCGACGACGTGCTGCTCACCCATTCGCACCTGGACCACGTGCTGGGCGTGCCCCTGCTGGCCGACAGCGTGATGCGTCGCCGCGCCGGCCGCCCGCCGATCCGCGTGCACGGCCTGCCCGAGACGCTGGCAGCGCTGCGCGCCCATGTCTTCAACGGCGCGATCTGGCCCGACTTCACCTGCCTGCCGTCGGCGCAGGCGCCGGTGCTGTCGCTGCATCCCTTCGCCTGCGGCGACGTGCTGCGCTTCGGCGCGCGCCGCATCGAGGTGCTGCCGGCGCTGCACACGGTGCCGGCCGTGGGCTTCGCGGTGCTGGGCCAAGGCGAGCACGAGGCCGCCTGGGTGTTCACCGGCGACACCGCACCCAACCCCGCGCTGTGGCAGCGCCTGCGCCAGCTGTGTGTGCGCCAGCTGGTCATCGAGACCGCCTTCCGCGACGACGAGGCGGCGCTGGCCACCGTCAGCCGCCACCTGCACCCGGCCGCCCTGGGGCGCGAGCTGCAGCAGCTCGACCGGGGCGTGGCGGTCTGGGTGACGCACGTCAAGCCGGGCGAGCTGGCCGCGGTGATGGCCGAGATCGGCGCGCTGGACGCGCGCCACGCGGTCCAGGCCCTGACCGCCGGTCAGCGCCTCGCGCTGGGCTGACACGTTGCGTCCGGGCTGACAAGAAATGTCAGCCCCCGCCCCGACGGGGTGACGCAAATCGGCCATCGGTGGCCTCCGGCCGTGACAAATGCCCGCCCGCCAGGGCTATCCGGGCCGCCCGCCCCGCTGGCACGGGCCGTGCACTGTTGTTGGCGTCGTTCACCCACCCCACACCCTCTCCCAGGAGCAGCACCATGAAGCGCACCGTCCAACAAGGTTTCACCCTGATCGAACTGATGATCGTCGTCGCGATCATCGGCATCCTGGCCGCCGTGGCCCTGCCGGCCTACCAGTCGTACATGAAGAAGGCGGCCTACTCGGAAGTGGTCGCTGGCGCCTCGAACCACAAGAAGGGCGTCGAGATCTGCTACAGCATGAACAACGCGCTGACCGAATGCGACGCCGGTACCGACCCGGTGCCGGCCGCGCCGGCCGCCAACGCCTCGGGCGCGTTCAACACGCTGACCGTGGCCGACGGCGTGATCACCATCACCCCGAACGCGTTCAAGGGCATCGCCACCACCGACACCTGCGTGATGACCCCGACCGCCGCCGGCGGCCGCCTGACCTGGGCCTACAGCGGCGCCTGCGTCAACAACGGCTACGTGAAGAACTGATGGTCGACCGGGCATGCGCTGACCGCGCGTGCCGCCGGTGCCCACCCGTAACGCCCACCTCGGTGGGCGTTTTTCTTTGCCGGTCCGGTCCGCGGCGCGCCCGGCCGCGCGCCCTTGCCGTGCCGGCCTGCCCATCGGTGGCAGGATCGGTGGCAGGATGCTGCCCCTGTTGACTGCCGCCTTCTGCCCTCGATGACCTCCACCAAGACGCCGCCGGCGCTGGTCCTGCTCGCGGCCCTGCTGGCCGCCGTGGCGCCCGCGCTGCTGGCCTTCCACCAGCCGCCGTCGGCGACCACGCTGAACCAGTGCCTGGCCTTTGCGCTGTGGGGCGGGCTGGCCGCCGTGCTGGCGCCGGCGGCGTTGCCGCGCCGCCTGCTGCCCTTGCTGGCGGCGCTGGCCGGCGTGGCCCTGGGCGTGGCCTCCTCGTGGCTGGCGGGCTGGTTGCCGGCCTCGCTGGCCTGGCTGGCGCTGGGCCTGCTCGCCGGCGCCGCACTGCTGCTGACCGCGGGCGCGGACGCGGCGCGCCGGCCCGGCGGACCGGCGGTGTTCGCCGCGCTGGCCTGGGGCCTGCTGGCGGCGGGTCTGCTCAGCAGTGTCGTGGCGCTGGTCCAGGTGTTCGCGCCGGACTGGGCCGACGGCAACTGGATCGCCGCCAGCAGCCTGCCCGGCCGCGCGGTGGGCAACCTGCGCCAGCCCAACCACCTGTGCAGCCTGCTGCTGTGGGCGCTGGTGGCCGCGGTCGGGCTGCACGAGCTCAAGCGCCTGCCCGGCGTGGCGCTGTGGGCGCTGCTGCCCTGGCTGGTCTTCGCGGTCGAGCTCAGCGCCTCGCGCACCGGCGCGGTGGGCCTGGGCCTGCTGCTGCTGTGGGGCCTGCTGGACCGCCGCCTGTCGCCGACCGCCCGCGCGGTGCTGGTGGCCGCGCCGCTGCTCTACGGCCTGGCCTTCGGCGCGATGGCCTGGTGGGGCGAGCACACCCAGCAGGCCATCGGTGCCGGCGCGCGCGTGGCGGCCGAGGGCGGCGGCAGCAGCCCCAACTCGCGGCTGAACATCTGGCGCAACGCGCTGGCGCTGGTCGCCGCCAATCCGGTGGCCGGCGTGGGCTTCGGCGAGTTCAACTTCGCCTGGACGCTGAGCGCCTTCCCGCACCGGCCCACGGCCTTCTTCGACCACACCCACAACCTGCCGCTGCAGCTGGCGGTGGAGCTGGGTCTGCCGCTGGCCGGTGGCGTGCTGCTGCTGCTGGGCTGGGCGCTGTGGCGCGCGGCCCGCACGGCCTGGCGGGCCGAGGGCGACACCGGCCACAGCGCCCGCACCGCGCTGCTGCTGGTGCTGATGGCCGGGCTGCACAGCCTGGTCGAGTACCCGCTGTGGTACGCGTACTTCCTGCTGCCCACCGCGCTGGCCTGGGGCTATGCCCTGGGCAGCGCGCCGGTCGACGCTGCCGCGCCCGCCGGCCGCGGCCCCGCCGGCCTGCTGCTGGGCCTGGCGATGGCTGCCGGCGGCGCCTTCGCGCTGTGGGACTACCAGCGGGTGGTGCACATCTACGCGCCGCCCGAAGGCGCCGCGTCGCTGGTCGAGCGCATCCAGCAGGGGCAGCGCAGCGTGCTGTTCGCCCACCACGCCGACTACGCCGCGGCCACCAACAAGACCACGCTGGGCAGCCGCCTGCTGGGCCTGCAGCGGGCCACGCACTCGCTGCTCGACACGCGGCTGATGATCGCCTGGTCGCACCACCTGGCCGGCCATGGCCAGGTGGACCAGGCGCGCTGGCTGGCGCAGCGGCTGCGCGAGTTCGGCAACCCCGATGCCGACGAGTACTTCGCCGCCTGCGACGCTGGCGCGCAGACCGCCTTCCAGTGCCAGGCGCCGCAGCGCCCGCACGACTGGCGCGAGTTCCTCGGCCCGGTGCCCGTGGTGCTGCCGGGCCGCGCCGCCGGCGCTCAGCCCGCCGCGTCGGCCCCTGCCACCCAGTGACCCGACTTGCCGCCCTGCTTCTCCAGCAGGCGCACGTCGGTCATCACCATGCCCTTCTCGGCCGCTTTCAGCATGTCGTAGATGGTCAGCAGGGCGACCTGCACGGCGGTCAGCGCCTCCATCTCGACGCCGGTGCGGCCCACGGTCTCGGCCTGCACCGTCACCTGCACCGCGCTGGCCGCGTCGTCCAGCGCGAAGTCCACTGCCACGCGGGTCAGCGGCAGCGGGTGGCACAGCGGCACCAGCTCGGCCGTGCGCTTGGCCGCCTGGATCGCTGCGATGCGCGCGATGCCCAGCACGTCGCCCTTCTTCGCGCTGCCCTCGCGCACCAGCGCCAGCGTGGCCGGCTGCATGCGGATGGTGCCGGTGGCGCGGGCGATGCGGTGGCTGTCGGACTTGGCCGAGACGTCCACCATGTGGGCCTGGCCCTGGCGGTCGAAGTGGGTGAGCGGCGAGGTCATGGCGGCGCGGTGGCGCGCGGCAGGCGCGCAAAGGACGGGCAACGTGGGGGTGCGATGATGACAGATCGGCACCGTGCTGAACCCGCGGGCGTCGCGGCGGTCCGACCCGGACGGCCGGGCCGCCCGCCGGGCTGCCGGCCGCCTGTTCCTGGAGCGCCATGACCCTCAGCCGCTTTCCCTCGCCGCCGCGCGCGCTGGCCGCGCTGCTCGCCCTCGCGCTGGCCGCCGGCGCGCCGGCGCAGGTGCCGCCGCCGGCCCCGGTGCGCCTGCCGGCGCTGGGCGAATCTGCCTCCGACGAGTTCAACCTCAACCAGGAAAAGCGCATCGGCGAGCAGGTCATGCGCGAGATCCGCCGCGACCCGGCCTACCTGGACGACGCGGCGCTGCTCGACTACCTGCAGGCGCTCTGGCAGCCGCTGGTGCAGGCGGCGCGGCGCCAGGGCGACATCGGCCCCGACACCGAGCGCCTGTTCCCCTACGAGGCCTTCCTGGTGCGCGACCGCTCGGTCAATGCCTTCGCCCTGCCGGGCGGCTACGTCGGGGTGCACCTGGGGCTGATCGCGATCACCGCGACGCCCGACGAGCTGGCCTCGGTGCTGGCGCACGAGCTGGCCCACGTCACCCAGCGCCACATCGCCCGCAGCGTGGCCGCGGCGTCGCGCAGCAGCTCGCTGGGGCTGGCGGCCATGCTGCTGGGGCTGCTGGTGGCCAGCCGCGCGTCCAGTGCCGACGCGGCGCAGGCGGCCATCGCCGGTGGCCAGGCGGCCATGGCCCAGGCGCAGCTGAACTTCTCGCGCGACATGGAGCGCGAGGCCGACCGCAGCGGCATGGCGCTGATGACCCGCGCCGGTTTCGCCCCGGCCGGCATGGCGGCGATGTTCGACAAGCTCGACAACGCCAGCCGGCTCAACGACAGCGGCAACTTCCCCTACCTGCGCAGCCACCCGCTGACGGTGGACCGCATCGGCGAGGCCCGCCAGCGCCTGCAGTCCGCCGGCGATGCGCTGCTGCCGCCGGCGGCACCGCTGCTGCACCTGCTGATGCAGGCCCGGGCCCGCGTGCTGATGGACCCGTCGGTGCAGGCACTGCGCCGGCTGCAGGAGCTGGACGCGCGCGCGACGATGGAGCAGCTGCCGCTGGCCGACCGGCTGGCCGGGCTGTACGCCGCCGCGCTGGCCTCGAGCCGGCTGCGCGACTTCCCCCGCGCCGAGCGCGCGGTGGCCGCCGCGCAGCGGCTGCTCGACGCCGCCCCGCAGGCGGCCGATGCCGCTGCCGGCCACGCCCTGGCCCGGCTGGCGGTGCAGCTGGCGCTGGCGCGCGGCGATGCGGCGCAGGCCGGCCGCGCGCTGCCCCGCGCGGCGGTCGACGACGGCTCGCGCAGCGCCCTGCTGCTGCGTGCCGAATGGGCGCTGGCCGACGGCAGCGCGCCGGCCCTGCAGCGCAGCGCCGAAGGCCTGCAGACCTGGGTCGCCGAGCGGCGCGAGGACGCCGGCGCCTGGCAGCTGCTGGCGCAGACCGCCGAACGCCAGGGGCTGACCTTGCGCGCGGTGCGCGCCGAGGCCGAGGCCCAGGCCGCGCTGGGCAACCTGGCCGGAGCGATCGAGCGGCTGCGCGCCGGCCAGCGCCTGGCGCGCCAGGGCCGTGGCGGCACCGACTTCGTCGATGTCTCGGTGATCGACGCCCGGCTGCGCGAGCTCAGCGCGCAGCGCCGCGAGCTGGAGGCCGGCGAGCGCCGCGGCGGCGAGGGCCCGCGCGGCGAATCGCCCTGAGCGCCTGACGGGCCCCGGCAGGGGGCCGGCCGCTCAGGGCTCCTGGTTGCCGAACAGGCGCTCCATCGCCACGTCGATGACCATGCCGCACAGGCTGTAGATCACCGAGCCGATCAGCGCCGCACCGAAGCCGGTGACGTGGAAGCCGCCGAGCACGCCCGCGGCCGACCAGAACATCAGCGCGTTGATGACGAACAGGAACAGCCCCAGCGTCAGCACCGTCACCGGCAGCGTCAGCAGCACCAGCAGCGGACGCACCAGCGTGTTCAGCAGGCCCAGCACCAGCGCGGCGATCATCGCCGCCCCGTAGCTGGCCACCGTGACCCCGGGGTACAGGTGCGCCACCAGCAGCAGCGCGGCGGCGAGCAACATCCAGCGCACGATCAGTTTCATGGCCGCGAGCATAGCGTCGCGGCCGCCGCACTGCGTGGCCCGCGGATACCGGTGACCCCATGCCACCACCCCCCTGCGCGCGGTGGTGATGCAAGGCGGCGACAAAAGCCTGCGCCCAGGGTGCGCAAAGCAGGTTTCACCCGGGAAAACCGCTTCTCAGCCGCAGGGGCTGGCAGTACCATCGCCGCTGCAGCGGTCCAGTGAGAAGCGCGGGCTCACGCAGCCTCCGACCCAGGCCCCGGCACATCAACCAATCACGTGATGGAGAGATTCCAGATGGCAACTGCGAAGAAGGCCGCACCGGCCAAGAAGGCGCCGGCGGCGAAGAAGGCACCGGCCGCCAAGAAGGCCGCTGCGGCGAAGACGGCGGCGCCGGCCAAGAAGGCCGCACCGGCGAAGAAGGCAGCGGCCAAGAAGGCGGCTCCGGCCAAGAAGCGCACGCCCAACGCGGCATTCATGAAGGCGCTGACGCCCAGCGCCGCGCTGGCCGCGATCATCGGCGACAAGGCCCTGCCCCGCACCGAGGTGACCAAGAAGGTGTGGGAGTACATCAAGAAGCACGGCCTGCAGGACAAGGCCAAGAAGACGATGATCAACGCCGACGCCAAGCTCAAGGAGATCTTCAAGCAGGCGCAGGTCTCGATGTTCGAGATGACCAAGCTGATCAACTCGCACCTGAAGTGATTGCGGCTGCGGCGGGTGCCTGCGCCCCCGCCCCCGCCACGACGAGCCGGCCCGCGGGCCGGCTTTTTCATGCCCGCCGGCGGCTCAGGCGGGCAGGTCGGTCGGCAGGTCGGCCAGCACGCCGGCGCACCAGTCGCGCAGCCCGCCGTCGGTGCTGATCTGCGGCAGCAGCGCGCGCATCTGCGCGGCGTGCGTGCGTGCAGCCGTGGTGTCGCCGCTGGCCAGCTGGGCGCGCGCCAGCGCCTCGTGGGCGAAGTAGTGCTCCACCGCGTCGGCCTCGGCGCCGGCCGCCATGCAGCCGGCCAGGCAGGCGCGGGCGTGGCGCAGCGCCGCCTCGCCCTGGCCCAGCACCGCGTGGCACAGCGCCAGGCGGTACTCGGCGCGTTCCACGTGCTGCCAGGTGCCGGCTTCGGCCCAGGCCTGGCGCGACAGCCCGGCGGCCTGCAGCATCAGCGCGTCGCGCGCGGCGTCGCCGCGCGGGCCGTACTGCAGCTCGCTGGCCACGTTGTTGCAGCTGACCGCAAAGCTCTGTCCGGCCGGGCCGGGGCCGGCGGCCAGGCCGGCGGGTGTCTCGTCGTCCAGCAGGGCGGCTGCGCGCACCGCTTGGCCGCGCGCGGCCAGCGCCAGCACCACGTTCTGCAGCGCGCGCCAGCGCGTGGTCTCGTCCAGCGCCGGCTGCGCCTGGCCGCGCAGCACGGCCAGGGCCCAGTGCGTCCGCCGCAGCGCGGCGGCGGTGGGCTCGGCCTGCGCCAGCGCCGCCGGCAGGCGCGCCAGGAAGGCGAGCAGGCCCTGGGCATCGGGCCGCTGTGCCGCCAGATGCGCGAGGAACAGGTGCTCGGCCAGCCGGATGGCCTCGGCGCCGTCGGCGTCGGCCGGCAGCGCGGCCGCGCGCTGCAGCAGCGCGTCGGCCACCGCCCCGGGATCGTCCGCGTGCGTGGGCTGCACCGCGTCCAGCCAGGCACGCAGCGGCCGCGGGTCCGGCGCGTGGGCGCTCGGCGTGGTGGTCTCGGGCATCGCGGGGTCCTCGTTCGATGGCGGGTCGGGGCGCTCGGCGGTGGCGCCTCAGCCGGGCTCGGGTAGGCCGAACAGCCGCGCGCCGTTGCCCCAGGCGATCTGGCGCGCCACCTCGTCCGGCAACTCGCCCAGCCAGCCGCGGGCCTGGGCCATCAGCAGGTCGTAGCTGCCCCAGCGCGGGTTGACCCAGGTGTCCGAGCCGACCACGAAGCGCCCGGGCATCGCCGTCATCAGCGCGCGCCACTCCGGCGCGAGGCGGTGGTCGCCGTCGGTCAGGCCGGGGCGGTAGCTGAGCTCGCCGGTCAGCGTCGGGTGGCGCTGCAGCAGCGCGCGCACGCGCTCGACCGGCGTGCCGCCGATGCCGGTGTGGGCCCAGATCAGCCGCGCGCCCGGCGCGTGGCCCAGCAGGCGCTCCACCGCGTCGTCGTCGACATGGGCCAGCACCGCCAGATCGCGCTCGCGGGCCAGCCGCATCAGCTGCACCGCCACCGGCCCGTCGGCATGGCGGCTGTCGTAGAGGTGGAACTCGCCGAGACCGCGGTAGGGACCGGCCGCGGTGCCGGCGGCCAGCTCCTGCAGCACCATGGCGTGGATGCTGGGATCGGCGAACCAGCCGCTGTAGTCGGCGCGGTTGCGGTACAGGCGCACGAAGGGCACCACGGTGACGCCCGCCGCACGCGCCTCGGTCTGCGCGGCGGCGAGCGACCGCGTGCCGTCGTTGGGCCGGCTGTTGGCGACGATGGCGCGCACGCCGCTGCGCTGCATCGCCGCCAGCACGTCGGCCACTGGGTAGGGGCACGCGCCACCGAGGCTGCAGGCCTCGTCGTTGTAGTGCAGGTGGGCGTCGAACAGCGGGCCGCGGTAGGGCGCGGCGGCCGCGGCGCCGCGGGCCAGGACCAGGGCCAGCGGCGCGGCCAGGCCGGCGGCCAGCATGCGGCGGCGGGTGGGCGGTGCGCGGCGCGGTGCGGGCGGCGTCATCGGGGCCTCCGGGCGGGTGGGCGGTGCAGGCGCGCAGTGTAGGATGCGGGCGCCCCGGCGTGCGGGGTGTGGCCGGGAGCGGTCTCGGGGGGTGAGCGCCAGCCTCGGTCCCGCCGGCCCTGGCCGCCGGGACGATGCCCGGCATGCGGCGAATGCGGTGGTCCTGCGCGGGCCGGGATGGTGCGGCCTGGCGCCGGGGGAGACATGGAGTACCACGACACTGTGGAGCGCAGTACCGAGCTGCTGCGCAAGGCGCTGCCGCTGATGTCGCGCCAGGCGGCCGGTCTGCATCCGGTCAGCTATGCCGTGTGGTACGCCTACGTGGCCGATGCGCAGTCGGCCCTGCACCGCGAGGTCGACGCCCACCTGGCCCAGCACGGCACGCTGGACGAGGCGGCCACCGAGGCGCTGTACCGCCGCCACCTGATGGCCCGCGGCCCCGACGAGGCCGTGGTGCAGCGCGTGACCGACGGCGTGCAGCAGCTGCTGGACGGCATGTCCGACTCGGCTGCCGCCGCCGGCGACCAGACGGCCCGCTACGGCCACACGCTGGAGCGCCTGAGCGCCGAGCTGGGGCCAGACCAGGCCCACCCCGACCAGCGTCCGGCCGCGCTGCAGGAGGTGCTGGAGCACACGCAGCAGATGCAGCAGGCGATGACCCGGCTGCAGCAGCGCCTGGACGAGAGCCGGCGCGAGATCCGCCACCTGCGCGACGAGGTGCGCCGGGCGCGCCAGGAATCGCTGGTCGATGCGCTGACCACGCTGGCCAACCGCCGCGCCTTCGACCGCCGGCTGGCGGCCTGCCTGGCCGCCGACGCCGCGGTGCTGGGCGCGCCGCCGGCCGGTGCGCCGGTCAGCCTGGTGGTGCTGGACATCGACCACTTCAAGCGTGTCAACGACAGCTTCGGCCACGCCTTCGGCGACCAGGTGCTGCGCGCGGTGGCCCAGGTGATGAGCACCCTGTGCCCCGACGGCGGGCTGGCCGCGCGCATCGGCGGCGAGGAGTTCGCGCTGGTGCTGCCGGGCCGCAGCCTGGAGCAGGCGCGCGCGCTGGCCGAGCGACTGCGCGCCACCGTGGCTGCCAGCCGCATCCGCCGCAAGGGCGTGGCTGGCGACGGCCAGGCGGCCGCCCCCGACGACATCCAGCGCATCACCGTCTCGCTGGGCGTGGCGGTGCATGCCGGTGGCGACGAGAGCGCCGCCGCCTTCGCCGACCGCGCCGACCGCGCGCTGTACGCGGCCAAGCAGGGCGGGCGCGACCGGGTGGTGGTCGCCGGCTGAGCGGCCTCAGCGCAGCGCCAGCAGCGGCTTCAGGAAGCGCCCCGTCACGCTGTCCGCGCAGTCGGCCACGGTCTCGGGGGTGCCCGCCACCAGGATGCGGCCGCCGCCGGCGCCGCCCTCGGGGCCCATGTCGATCAGCCAGTCGGCGGTCTTGATGACGTCGAGGTTGTGCTCGATCACGACGATGGTGTTGCCGGCGTCGCGCAGCTGGTGCAGCACGCGCAGCAGCAGCTCGATGTCGGCGAAGTGCAGGCCGGTGGTCGGCTCGTCCAGGATGTACAGCGTGCGGCCGGTGTCGCGCTTGCTCAGCTCCAGCGCCAGCTTCACGCGCTGGGCCTCGCCGCCGCTCAGCGTGGTCGCGCTCTGGCCCAGGGTGATGTAGCCCAGGCCCACGTCCAGCAGGGTCTGCAGCTTGCGCGCCAGCGCCGGCACGGCGCTGAAGAAGCCGTGCGCGGCCTCCACCGTCAGGTCCAGCACCTCGGAGATGTTCCTGCCCTTGTAGAGCACCTCCAGCGTCTCGCGGTTGTAGCGCTTGCCGGCGCAGGTGTCGCAGGGCACGTAGACGTCGGGCAGGAAGTGCATCTCCACCTTCAGCACGCCGTCGCCCTGGCAGGCCTCGCAGCGGCCGCCGCCGGCGGCGGCGCCGACGTTGAAGCTGAAGCGCCCGGCGCCGTAGCCGCGCTCGCGCGCCATCGGCACCTCGGCGAACAGCTCGCGGATCGGCGTGAACAGCCCGGTGTAGGTGGCCGGGTTGCTGCGCGGCGTGCGGCCGATCGGGCTCTGGTCGACGTTGATCACCTTGTCGAAGGCGTCCAGGCCGGCGATCTCGTCGTGCGGCGCCGGCTCGGCGTGGCTGCCGTAGAGCTTGCGCGCCACCGCGGCGTACAGCGTGTCGTTGATCAGCGTGCTCTTGCCCGAGCCGGACACGCCGGTGACGCAGGTCAGCAGGCCCACCGGGATCTCGGCGGTGACCGCCTTCAGGTTGTTGCCGCGGGCGTTGACGATGCGCAGGCAGCCGCCGGCCGGCGGCTGGTAGCCGGGCCAGTGCGCCGCGGCGGCGGGCTCGGCGCGGCCCTTGCCCTTGGCGCGCGCGGCGGGCGCCTCGGGCACCTCGGGTTCGGGCGCGGCCGGCGCCACCCAGGCGCGGCGCTGCGCCGGCACCGCGATGCGCAGCGTGTGCGCCAGGTAGCGGCCGGTCAGGCTGTCGGGGTGGGCGGCCACCGCCTCGGGCGTGCCGTGGGCGACGACGCGGCCGCCGTGCACGCCGGCGCCGGGACCCATGTCGATGACGTGGTCGGCGGCGCGGATCATGTCCTCGTCGTGCTCGACCACCAGCACGCTGTTGCCCAGGTCGCGCAGGTGGCGCAGCGTGCCGATCAGGCGCTCGTTGTCGCGCTGGTGCAATCCGATGCTGGGCTCGTCCAGCACGTACATCACGCCGGTCAGCCCGCTGCCGATCTGGCTGGCCAGGCGGATGCGCTGGGCCTCGCCTCCGCTGAGCGTGTCGGCACTGCGGTCCAGGCTGAGGTAGTTCAGGCCCACGTCGTTGAGGAAGCGCAGCCGCGCCCGGATCTCGCGCACCACCTTGTCGGCGATCTCGGCCTTGGCGCCGCTCAGCGCCAGCGCCTCGAAGTAGCGCAGGCACTCGGCCAGCGTCATGTGCTCGACCTGGTAGATGGCCTGGCGCGGGAAGGCGGTGTCGCCGCTGCCGGGCAGGAAGACGTGGCGCGCCTCGCGCCGCAGCCGCGTGCCGTGGCAGTGGGCGCAGGGCTTGGCGGCCTGGTAGCGCGCCAGGTCCTCGCGCACCGCGGCCGAGTCGGTCTCGCGGAAGCGCCGCTCGAAGTTGGGGATGATGCCCTCGAAGGGGTGCGAGCGCTTGACGCTGCGGGTCTTGCCCTTGGCCGTCTCGGCCTCGTAGGTGAAGGCGATGTCCTCCTCGCCCGAGCCGTACAGCAGCACCTGGCGCGCGCGCTCGGGCAGCTCCTCGAACGGCGCCTCGATGTCGAAGCCGCAGTGCCGCGCCACGCTCTCCAGCAGGCTGAAGGTGTAGGCATTGCGGCGGTCCCAGCCCTTGACGGCGCCGCCGGCCAGGCTCAGGGACGGGAAGGCGACCACGCGCTCCGGGTCGAACACCGTCTGCTGGCCCAGGCCGTCGCAGTGCGGGCAGGCGCCCATCGGCGCGTTGAAGCTGAACAGCCGCGGCTCCAGCTCGGGCAGGGCGTAGCTGCACACCGGGCAGGCGAACTTGCTGGAGAACAGGTGCTCGCGCCCGCTGTCCATCTCCAGCGCGATGGCCTTGCCGTCGGCGGCGCGCAGCGCGGCCTCGAAGCTCTCGGCCAGGCGCTGCTGGGCGTCGGGCCGGGCCTTCAGGCGGTCGATGACGACGTCGATGTCGTGCTTGAGCTTCTTGTCCAGCGCGGGCAGCTCGCCGGCCTCGACGATCTTGCCGTCGACGCGAAAGCGCACGTAGCCGCGCGCCTGCATGTCGGCGAACAGCTCGCCGAACTCGCCCTTGCGGTCGCGCACCACCGGGCTCAGCACCATCAGCCGGGTGTCCTCGGGCAGCGCCAGCACGGCGTCGACCATCTGGCCCACGCTCTGCGCCTGCAGCGGCAGGTCGTGGTCGGGGCAGTGCGGCGTGCCGGCGCGGGCGTAGAGCAGGCGCAGGTAGTCGTGGATCTCGGTCACCGTGCCCACGGTGGAGCGCGGGTTGTGGCTGGTGGCCTTCTGCTCGATGCTGATCGCCGGGCTCAGGCCCTCGATCACGTCGACGTCGGGCTTGTCCATCAGCTGCAGGAACTGCCGCGCGTAGGCCGACAGGCTCTCGACGTAGCGGCGCTGCCCTTCCGCGTACAGCGTGTCGAAGGCCAGGCTGGACTTGCCCGAGCCCGACAGCCCGGTGATCACCACCAGCGCGTGCTTGGGGATGTCCAGGTCGATGTTCTTCAGGTTGTGCGTGCGCGCGCCGCGGATGTGCAGGTGGGTGGACGCGGCGGGGGCGGCAGGCAGGCGGGACATGGCACGCGGGCGGTCGAGGGCAACCGGCCATGATAGCGGCCGGGCCCGGTGCGCCGGACCGTGCCGGTCGACACCAACGCCGGTGGGGGCGCTGTCACCCGCGCGATACTGGCGACCGTGACCCCCGCCCTGTCCGGCAAGCGCGTCGTCGCGCTGCAGCCCCTGCCGTCCGAATCCCCGGCCCCGTTCAACCCGCAGGCCCGCGCCTGCCTGGCCTGCGGCGTGCGCCGCCAGGCGCTGTTCGGCGTGCTCGACACGGCCGCGCTGGAGCGCATCCACTACCGCATCGTCGATTCGGTGGTCGAGCCCGGCCAGCGCCTGTACGCCGCCCACGCGCCCGGCGACTCGGCCTTCACCGTGCGCAGCGGCGTGGTGCGGCTGGAGCGCAGCAGCGAGCGCGGCGAGCGCCGCATCGTGCGCCTGGCCGGCCCCGGCGACCTGATCGGCCTGGAGGCCATGCTGGGCCAGACCTACGCCGGCGACGCCTACGCCTGCACCCCGGTGCACGTGTGCCGGCTGCCGCGGGTGCTGGTCGACGAGCTGTGCGCCGACCAGCCCGCGCTGCTGCGCGACCTGATGAAGCGCTGGCAGGCCGCGCTGGACGAGGCCGAGGAATGGCTGACCGAGCTGGCCGTGGGCAGCGCGCGCTGGCGCCTGCTGCGGCTGTTCCTCAAGCTCAGCGAGTACGGCCAGCCCGACGGCCGCATCTGGCTGCCCTCGCGCCAGGAGATCGGCGCGATGCTGGGTGTGACGGTGGAGACCGCCAGCCGCGGCGTCTCGGCGCTGCGTCGCGAGGGCGTGCTGGTGCTCTGCGACGCCCGCCACGCCCGGCTGGACATGCCGCTGCTGATGGAGGCGCTGAAGTCCGCCGCCGGCGCCGGCTGATGCGCCGCGGCCGCCGGCCGCCCCCGCGGATGCAGGGCTGCGCCGCCCACTGGTCGGCCCCGATGCCGTGACCCCGCCGGCAAAGCGCAAAATCGGCACATGTGCGTGAAGTCCCGGCCCCTGGCAGCGACCGATGCCGGCGGGCCGGTGGGGCGCGGGCCCTCGCGCCGCGGCGTGGTCGGCGCCGCGCTGGCCGGCGCCTGCATGCCGGCGGCCGCCGCGCCGGGGCCCGCCAGCGCGGCGGCGGCCAGCGCGCCGGGCGCCGGCCCGCGCATCCTGCACGTGATGAGCTTCGACTCGCCCTGGCGCTGGACCGACGGCCAGCTCGCCGGCTTCCGCGAGGCGCTGGACCTGCCGCAGGCGCAGTGGCAGGTGTTCCAGATGGACGTCAAGCGCCACGCCACAGACGCCGCCAAGGCCGAGCGCGGCCGCCTGGCCCGCGCGCTGGTGGCGCAGTGGCGGCCCGACCTGCTCTACCTCAGCGACGACGACGCGGTGGCCCAGCTCGCCCGGCCGCTGGCCGGCAGCGCGCTGCCCATCGTCTTCAGCGGCGTCAACCGCACGCTGGCCGAGCACGGGCTGGAAGGCGCGCCCAACGTCACCGGCGTGCTCGAGCGCGAGCATGTCGGCCAGACGCTGCAGCTGCTCAAGGCCCTGGTGCCCACGGTGCAGCGCGTGGCCGTGGTCAGCGACCTGGCGGGCTACTGGGACACCGTGGTCGAGCGCGTGCGCGAGCGCCTGGCCGGCGACCCGGTGGTCGCGCTGGGCCCGGTGCTGCGCGTCGAGCGCTATGCCGATTTCCAGCGCGCGGTGCTGGCGCTGCCGCAGCAGGCCGATGCGGTGCTCTACCTGGGCGTGTTCAACCTGATCGGCGCCGACGGCGTGCCGGTGCCCTACCGCGAGGTGCAGCGCTGGGTGGTCGAGCACAGCCGCCTGCCCGACGCCAGCTTCTGGCACGACCGCGTGGCCCACGGCAACCTGGCCTCGGTCACCGTGTCCGAGCACGAGCAGGGGCGCGCCGCCGGGCGGCTGGCGCAGGCCATCCTGGTCGGCGGCCGCGCGCCGGCCGGCCTGCCGGTGCTGCCCACCACCCTGGGCCGGCCGACGATCAGCCTGGCGCGCGCGCGCCAGCTGGGGCTGGCGGTGCGCTCCTCGCTGCTGCTGTCGGCCGAGGTGCTGCGGCGCTTCGCCTGGCAGGAGGGCGCGTGAGCCGGCCGAGCCCGCTGGCCCGCCTGGCCGACGCCGTCGACCGGCGCGGCCTGCGCTTCAAGCTGCTGCTGGCCGCCGGCCTGGCGATGCTGGCGGTGGTGCTGGCCACCGCCGGCGTGGCCAGCTGGCTGGCCGCGGCGCAGCAGGCGCAGGCCCAGCAGTCGCGCAGCCAGGCCATCGCCGAGGCGCTGGCCATCCAGCTCGAGCGCATCCTGGCGCTGGAGATCCCGCTGGACGAGCTGCAGGGCTTCGACGAGCAGTGCGACGAGGTGCTGGCCCGGCACCGCGACCTGGCCTATGCGCTGGTCGTCGACGAGGCCGGCCGGCCGGTCTTCCGCAGCCAGCGCCGCAGCACGCCGGCGCCGCTGCTGCCGGCGTCGCCGCCGCAGGCCTGGGCGGCCGACGACGCCCCGCTGCGCACGCCCGACGCCCGGGTGCAGCTGGCCGCGGTGCCGGTGCACGACCCGGCCGGCAGCGTGCGCGCCTGGGCCCTGGTGGGCCACCCCCGCGCGCTGCTGCAGGCCGAGCGCGACGCGCTGCTCGGCGCCGCGCTGGCCGCCGGCGGGCTGATGCTGCTGGTGGCGCTGGGGGCCGTCTACGCCGTCGTCACCCGGGTGATGCTGGGCCGGCTGGGCCGCGTGGTGGCCTATGTCGAGGCGCTGGACCGCCGCGAGCGCCCGGCGGTGGCGCTGCCGCTGCAGGGCCGCGACGAGCTGGCCGTGCTGGCCCGCGGGCTGGACCACCTGGTGCAGACCGTCTCGGCCCGCGAGTCCGAGCTGCGCACCGCCCGCGACGCCGCCGAGGAGGCCAACCACGCCAAGTCGCGCTTCCTGGCGGTGATGAGCCACGAGCTGCGCACGCCGCTGAACGCGGTGCTCGGCATGGCCGAGCTGCTGGACCGCGCGCCGCTGGCCGCCCCCCAGAAGCGCCAGGTGCAGCAGATGCTGGGCGCCAGCCGCGCGCTGTCCGGGCTGATCGGCGACGTGCTGGACCTCGGCCGCATCGAGGCCGGCCGCCTGGTGCTGGACCCGCAGCCCTTCGAGCTGCGCCCGCTGCTGGCCGAATCGCTCGCGCTGTTCGAGCTGGAGGCGCAGCGCCGGCACCTGGGGCTGAGCCTGTCGGTGGACCCGGCACTGCCGGCCCGGGTGCGCGGCGACGCGCAGCGCATCCGCCAGGTGCTGCTGAACCTGGTCGGCAACGCGCTGAAGTTCACCGAGCAGGGCGGCGTCAGCGTCACCGCGGCGCCGGCCGACGCGGCGCGGCCGGACTGGCTGCGCTTCAGCGTCACCGACACCGGCCCCGGCATCGCGCCGGCGCTGCAGCCGCGGGTGTTCGACGCCTTCCAGCAGGGCGACGACTCCAGCACCCGGCGCCACGGCGGCGCCGGCCTGGGCCTGGCCATCGCCCGCCAGCTGTGCCAGGCCCTGGGTGGCGACATCCAGCTGCGCAGCACGCCCGGCCAGGGCAGCACCTTCTGGTTCGAGCTGCCGCTGCCGGCGGTCGATGCGCCGGCGTCCGCGCCGGCGCCCGCCAGCCCGCCCGGGATCGCCTTGCCCGCCGGGGCCGCCGAGCCCCCGGCCGGCGCGCCGGCCCGGCCGCCGCTGCGCGTGCTGCTGGTCGAGGACAACGCCGCCAACCGCGACTACGTGGCCCAGTGCCTGGCCGGCGCCCACCTGGCGCTGACCCTGGGCGAGGACGGGCTGGACGGCATCGCCCGGCTGCGCGAGCGCACCTACGACGTGGTGCTGCTGGACTGGCAGCTGCCCGGCATCGACGGCCCCGCGGTGCTGGCGCTGCTGCGCGCGCTGGAGGCGCAGACCGGCCGGCCGCGCGCCCACGTCATCGCCGTCACCGCCCATGCCGCCGCCGGCGACCGCGACGCCTGCCTGGCCGCCGGCGCCGACGACTACCTGGCCAAGCCCTTCGGCTGCGACGCGCTGCTGGCCCGCCTGGCCGCGCTGCGGCCCGAGCTGGCGCCCTGCACGGTGCCTAGGTAGGCACCTCGCCCAGCACCCGCAGCAGCTCCTCGCCGTAGGCCTCCAGCTTCTTCGCGCCCACGCCGCTGATGCCGGCCAGCGCGTCCAGGCTGTCGGGCGCCTCGCGCGCCATCTCGGCCAGCGTGGCGTCGTTGAAGACGATGTAGGCCGGCACGTTGTGCGCCTTGGCCACCGCGGCGCGCCAGGTCTTCAGCGCGGCAAAGCGCGCCAGCCCGCCGGCGTCCAGCGGCACCGGTGGCGCCTTGGGCGCGCCGCTGCCGCCGCTGCGCGAGCCCGCGCGGCGCCCGCGCGGCGGCGGCTCGGCCGGCACGCGCAGCCACACCGGTACCTCGCCGCGCAGCACGGCGCGCGCCGAGTCGGTCAGCTCCAGCGTGTTGTACTCGCCCACGCTGTGCACATGGCCCATCGCCACCAGCTGGCGCAGCACGCTGCGCCAGCGCGTCTCGTCCAGGTCGGCGCCGATGCCGAAGGTGGACAGGCGCTCGTGGCCGCGCTGCGTCACCTTGTCGGTCACCTTGCCGCGCAGCACGTCGATCAGGTGGCCGGCGCCGAAGCCGAAGCCGCTGTGCTGCTGGAAGCGGTAGATGCACGACAGCGCCTTGCGCGCCGCCTCGGTGGCGTCCCACACCGCGGGCGGGTGCAGGCAGTTGTCGCAGTTGCCGCAGGGCGTGCTGGCCTCGCCGAAGTAGGCCAGCAGGCGCACGCGCCGGCAGTCGTGAGCCTCGGCCAGCGCCAGCAGGGCGTCGAGCTTGCTGCGCTGCAGGCGCTTGAACTCCTCCTCGGCCTCGCCGTCGTCGATCATGCGGCGCTGCTGCACCACGTCGGCCAGGCCGTAGGCCATCCAGGCGTCGGCGGGCAGGCCGTCGCGGCCGCCGCGGCCGGTCTCCTGGTAGTAGCCCTCGATGTTCTTGGGCAGGTCCAGGTGGGCGACGAAGCGCACGTCGGGCTTGTCGATGCCCATGCCGAAGGCCACGGTGGCCACCATCACGATGCCGTCCTCGCGCAGGAAGCGGTCCTGGTGGCGCTTGCGCACCTCGGCGTCCAGCCCGGCGTGGTAGGGCAGGGCGCTGAAGCCCTCGGCCTTCAGCCAGTCGGCGGTGTCCTCCACCTTCTTGCGGCTCTGGCAGTAGACGATGCCGGCATCGCCCTCGTGCTCGTCGCGCAGGAAGCGCAGCAGCTGGCGCCGCGCGTCGTCCTTCTCGACGATGGTGTAGCGGATGTTCGGCCGGTCGAAGCTGGCCACGAACAGCCGCGCCTCGGCCAGCGCCAGGCGCTCGACGATGTCGGCGCGGGTGTGGTCGTCGGCGGTGGCGGTCAGCGCGATGCGCGGCACGTCGGGGTAGCGCTCGTGCAGCTGGCTCAGGCCCAGGTATTCCTCGCGGAAGTCGTGGCCCCACTGGCTGACGCAGTGCGCCTCGTCGATGGCCACCAGGCTGAGCAGGCCGCGCTCGTGCAGCGAATCCAGCATGGCCAGGAAGCGCGCGGTCAGGATGCGCTCGGGCGCCGCGTACAGCAGCACCAGCTCGCCGGCCAGCAGGCTGCGCTCGATGCGCCGGGCCTCGTCGCCGTCCAGCGTGCTGTTGAGGAAGGCGGCGGGCACGCCGGCTTCGTCCAGCGCGCCGACCTGGTCCTGCATCAGCGCGATCAGCGGGCTGACCACCAGCGTCACGCCGCGGCCGGCGCGGTGGCGGGCGATGGCCGGCACCTGGTAGCACAGGCTCTTGCCGCCGCCGGTGGGCATCAGCACCAGCGCGTCGCCGCCGGCGCTGGCGTGCTCGACGATGGCCGCCTGCTGGCCGCGGAAGGCGACGTAGCCGAAGACCTGCTGCAGGATGTCCAGCGGGTCGGTGGAGGTGGCTGGGGCGGCGCGGGACGTGGGCATGCAGCCGGCCATGTTACCGGGCGCGCCGCGCACGCCCGGCCCCCGCCCGGCCCCCGCCAGGGGGCCCCGCGCCGGGGGGCGCCGGCCCGCGAGGTGCCCGCTATCATGGCCCGATCGGCGACAATCCCGCGCTTTGCCGCCCGCCCGGGGCGGCCGGCGGGAGCGCCCTCCCGCCCGCAGAACCACCAGGAGCCCGGCCATGGCATCGGTCAACAAAGTCATCCTCATCGGCAACCTGGGGCGCGACCCCGAGGTGCGCTACACGCCCAACGGCAGCGCGGTGTGCAACGTCAGCCTGGCCACCACGCGCAACTGGAAGAGCAAGGACAGCGGCGAGCGCCAGGAAGAGACCGAATGGCACCGCGTGGTGTTCTTCGACCGCCTGGCCGAGATCGCCGGCGAGTACCTGAAGAAGGGCCGCTCGGTCTACGTGGAGGGCCGCCTGCGCACCCGCAAGTGGACCGACAAGGACGGCATCGAGAAGTACACCACCGAGATCTTTGCCGAGCAGATGCAGCTGCTGGGCGGCCGTGAGGACGGCGGTGGTGGTGGCCGCGGCGCCGGCAGCGCGATGGCCGACGACGGCTACGGCGACGACGCCGCCCCGGCCCCCCGCCGCGCCGCCCCGCCGCCGCGCGCCCCGGCCCCCGCGCCGCGCGCCCCGGCGCCGAAGTCGGCCACCGGCTTCGACGACATGGACGACGACATTCCGTTCTGACCGGTCTGAGAACGGCCCTCACACGGGCCGAAACAGAAAAGGCCCCAGGTGCTTGTCACTTGGGGCCTTTTTTCTTTTCTTCCGTGTTTCCGGCGGCTTGATCGTCGTCGGGTCTTGCTGACAACGGCGAGGTAGGCAATTGACCCTGCGACGATTTCTCGGATGGGTTGATTTGACGGGCTGAACTGCTATGGCGGAGCCACGTTGTGTTCGATCGATCGGCTGAATTCGACCCGTTGCGGCCAGTAGCTCCGACTGCTCGAATGTCGGCCCTGCCCTTGGCGTGGCGTCAAGACGTCCCAGTAACTGACAACTAGCAACCAAACAGACGTTGATCCAGCTCGTCTTTGGATGGAACAGCTCGCAAGTGAATCATCTTGATCAAGACGCGCCGGAGTAGCTCGAAAGTCGAGACCAGATCCTCGCTTTGGTGCTTGGGCTTGCCGTGAGCGGCTGCTGATCGCTTGTCGTACAAATGTGCGATAGCCTTTTGCCGGGAGCGTCGCGCCTCCCCCGGTTCCTCTAGAAAGCTGGCGATTAGTGCCGATACACGAAACTTCAGTTCAGCCGTCGAGGGCGAAAATAGGGCCTCCAGTGCCGCCCATAGCGATACCAATGCGAGAGCCTCGTTCTCGACAAACTGAGCGGCGTCCAGCGCATCCACTGCAAGTCGAAACTCGGTGCTGGACGAGTAGAGCTTGTGCGCGGCCCGCCAGTTCGTCTGCACCCAGACGACGCTATCGAGCATCGACGACGTCTCGATGAGCCCAAGCCGAGAGCGCTGCCTGAACGATTCCAATGGAATGATGCGTGGGCTGTCACCATCCAGGCGAATTAAGTCCGTGAACGGATGCTCCGACATCGCATGCATGCAGATACCGGGATTGGTCCATAGTCGAAGTAGCGCCCCCAAAAATCGGGCGAGTGCGTACTGCTGGGAGAGCGACTGAAAGTCGGTGCCGGGGATTGCTAGCTCCGCGGTAATGCGGGTCGTCTTACCGCCTAGTTGCCAGAAGGCCGGCCGAGGCAAAGGTGGAAGCCCATCTTTACGCAACGGCCCTACCTTCACCTGTTTCGAGTCTTCGTCTGTATTGACTAGGGAAGATCTGCAAAAGCCCGTGACGCCTGTGCTTGGCATGGGGCCGACGGCCTGAGACGATCCACACCATGAAGCAGCAGAGCCTTGGGCTGGGTCAGTCCACCAAACGCACCCGGCGCCGGG
>Ga0255210_1000224_pt1 | contig 24420 bp, 19 predicted proteins | sample Miss_Yuk_RepA_8d_FD_188422 | JGI IMG/M metagenome (GOLD analysis project Ga0255210, IMG submission 188422) | Freshwater microbial communities from Mississippi River, Louisiana, United States - Miss_Yuk_RepA_8d | ecosystem: Environmental > Aquatic > Freshwater > River | place: USA: Louisiana...
GATCCCGTGGGCTGCCGCCGGATTGCCGTTTGCCATGACATACGGCGGTAGATCCTGCAGCAGCGTTGTTCCTGCACCAGTCATGGCATGGGCACCAATTTTGACAAACTGATGGACCCCGGTTAGCCCCCCCAATATGGCCCAGTCGCCCACCGTGACATGGCCCGCAAGCTGCGCTGCGTTGGCCATGATGGTGTGAGATCCAATCTCGCAGTCGTGCGCAATATGCACATAAGCCATGATCCAGTTGTCATGGCCGATGCGTGTTACCCCTGTTCCCTGCAGGGTGCCGGTGTTGATCGTGCAGCACTCTCGAAATGTATTGCCATCCCCAATTTCGAGTTCAGTGGGCTCGTCGTTGTACTTCTTATCCTGCGGGACGCCGCCCACCACGCAGTGAGAATGCACGATGTTCGCTCGGCCAAGGCGTGTCCTGCCAATGATCTGGGCAAAAGGATGAATCACGCAATCTGGACCGATCCGCACATCGGGGCCGATGATCGCCCAGGGGCCGATCTCGACGCTGACGTCAATCTCCGCTTTCGAATCGATGAGGGCGCTCGGATGAATCCTGGCCATCGCAGATTCAGCCCTTCCCGGGGAGATCACGCAAGGCACACATGAGATCCGCCTCGGCGGCAAGATCATCACCGACCATCGCCCTGCCCTTGTATTTCCACAGCAAGCGGGACTGCCGCTCAATGCTGACCTGCAGGGTCAATATATCTCCGGGCACGACAGGCCGCTTGAATCGACAATTGTCGATGCCCACAAAGAAATAGACGGAGTCCTCACTGGAGGTCGTTCCCATGGTCTTGAAGGATAAAATTCCCGCCGCCTGTGCCAGCGCCTCAACGATCAGAACACCTGGCATGACCGGAAAATGAGGAAAGTGGCCATTGAAGAATTCCTCGTTCATTGAGACATTTTTCTGGGCGACGATTCGCTCTCCCGCCACCAATTCGTTCACCCTGTCGACCAGCAAAAAAGGATAACGGTGGGGTAAGGTGTCCAGAATCTCTCGAATTTCCATCGGTTTAGCCCTCTTTCTTGCCATGTGATGGCCGGTCGCGCAGTTCCTGATTCACCTGTCGACGAAGCTCAGGAAGTCGTCGCACCAACGCTGCGCTCTTTTCCCAATCGGCCTGGTGCTGCAAAGGATACACACCCACGTATTTTCCTGGCTCCTGAATGCTTGACATCACCAGACTCATGGGTCCGATGATTGTCCCTTCAGCGATTTCAAGATGGCCAAGAATTCCAGCCGCGCCACCAATCTGACAAAAGGCGCCAATCTTTGCGCTACCGGCGATCCCCACACAGCCTGCGATTGCGGTGTGCCGGCCAATCACGACGTTATGCGCAATCTGGATCTGGTTGTCCAGCTTCACCCCATGCTCAATCACTGTGGCATCCAGGGTGCCGCGATCAATCGTTGTATTGGCACCAATCTCGACATCATCACCGATGAGCACCCCACCCATCTGCGGGATCTTGAGCCATGAACGATCCGGCTGAGGCGCGAAACCAAACCCATCGCTGCCGATTACAGCTCCGCTGTGAATCACCGCGCGGGCTCCAATCTGACATCCCGCGGCAATGGTGACCCGTGGGTGAAGATGGGAACCTGCGCCGATGCTTACCCCCTCGCCCAGAATACAGCTGGCGTCAACATCGGTATCTCCACCGATGATCACGCCCGAGCCGACCACCACGCCTGGCCCGATGCTGACCCGGTGGCCCAACGTGACCCCGTGCCCAAGAATCGCCGATGGATGAACCACGGTCTCCGGCACCAGCGCCTGACGGTTTCTTCGATTGAGCCAGCCGGCCGCCTTCGCGAAAAACAAATACGGATCGTGTGTCTCAATGAGCGTGCACGATAGGCCCATTTGACGGGCGGATGCAGCGTCGCTGACCACCACCACAGAGGCCTGCGTCACCCTGAGGTGCTCGCGATAGCGAGGCGACGAGAGAAAACTGGCGCACCCCTGGCGGGCGTTCGCCAGGCTCGCAAAGCGATCAACGCGGATACTGGGGTCGCCCACAACGGTGGCCGAAAACCGCTCCGCCAATTCCCCGGCCGTGATGGAGGGATCGTAGCTGGCGTCCATGTGCGGCCCGCTGATCCTCAGCGTGCTGGAGTATTCAGAGCCCGAATCACCTTGTCCGTGATGTCGATTCTGGACGATGCGTAGACCGCCTCCTGAAAGATGATGTCGAACTTTTCCGCCTCGGCGATCTGACGAATCACCCGATTGGCCCGCTCGACTACGCCTGCAATCTCCTCGTTACGCCGCTGATTCAGATCCTCACGAAACTCGCGCTGCCGACGCTGTAAATCACGCTCCAGCTCCGCAATTTCGCGTTGCCGCTTCTGCCGCTCCGATTCGGGCATCACGGTGGCATCACGCTCGAGCTTGTTGGTGATTTCCTTAAATTTATTGGCAGATTCCTGAATCTGTTTTTCGCGCTTAGCAAACTCTTGTTCAAGCTTTTGCTGCGAGAGTTTCGCCGGGGTAGAGTCCCGCAGAATTCGTTCGATACTGACCACGCCAATGCGGACCTCCTGGGCGGTACTCTGCGATATCGGCATCAGGCCCATCACCAGGCCAAGGCCTGTCAGCCTAACAATCCGTCGACTGCTCTGGACAAAAGTGTCGATGCGCATGCGCTGCTTTCCGCGTTCAAAAACCCTTGGATTCTCGCATGAATGCAGTCGGCCCTAAAAACCGGTGCCAATCTGAAACTGAAGGCCCTGCGTTCGATCGCCGGGCTGCTTCCTGAGCGTGCGGCCCATGCTGAGCTTCAGCGGTCCGATCGGCGAAAGCCAAGACAGCCCGACGCCCGTGGCTGCACGCAAGTCGTCAAACCCGGGTGTTTGCGCCTCCTGCCACACACTGCCCACATCAAAATACGCGAACACGCGAATGGTCCGATCCTGCGTCATTCCGGGCAGCGGAAAGAGCAGCTCCGAGTTCAACAAAAGCCGTTGATTGCCGCCGAGTGCCCCGCCATTGCTGGAACGCGGACCAATCCCACCGGGGGCGAAGCTTCGCACCGAACCAATACCGCCCACATAATAATTTTTCAGTATCGGAAAGGTTTTGCCCCCAAGGCCCTCGCCCCGGCCGATCTCGCCATTGAATGCCAGGGTCACGGTCCTGCTCATTGGATAGTAAACCTGGTGACCATATTCGAAGCGAATGTACTCCAGCATTCCGAGCGGCGTCGCATACTCAAAGTTCACATGCTGACGACGGCCCCGCGTCGGTGCGATCGCGCTGTCTCGCGAATCTCGGACCCATCCCAGCGTCGCGAAGTAGGCATCTAAATTCTCCCGCTTAAATCGCTCTCTGACCTCCCGCACGATCTCCGCCGGCCAGGCGCTCTCGCTCCCGCCGTAGCGGTTATTCTCGGCGCCTACGCCGAAGAAAATGCGATCCTCTTCTGTATACGGAATTCCAAATCGAATTCCCGCTCCCTGCGATGTGATGTTGTAAAGGTTTTGGGCATCAAATTGAATGGGGAAAAATCGGCGGCTATAGACATCAATCGACCGGCTCACGCCGTCATCAGTCCAGTAGGGATCGACATGATTGACGACAAGGGTTTGCCGCAACTGACTATTGTTGACTTCGAGTGACAGATTCGTTCCCGTACCCAGAAAGTTCTGCTGAAAGATGGATGCATTGATGATGAAATTCTCAGTACTGGATACGCCCACCCCCAGTGAAATCGTGCCCAGGGGACGCTCTTCGACCCGCACGCCAACATCAACCTGGTCCTGAGTGCCCACGACGGGAACGGTGTCAATCTCGACCTGACGAAAATATCCCAGCCGATCAATGCGATTTCTCGATAGCCGAAGGCGATCACCATCGTACCAGGAGGCCTCCAGCTGCCGCATTTCACGACGAATAACCTCGTCACGGGTCCGGGTGTTGCCACTGATATTGATGTTTCGAACATAGACACGGCGGCCAGAGTCAATCTGAAGCGCAAAATTAACGGTCCTGCTCTCGCGATCAATCTGGGGGACCGGCGTCACGCTGGCAAAGGCGTACCCAAGCTCACCGAGGCGGTCTGAGATCGCTTTCGTAATCGCCTGAAGCCGCTGATTAGAAAAAATTTCACCCGGCTTGACCGTGATGAACTTGGCAAACTCAGACTCCCGCCCCAGCGTGTCACCCACCAGCCGAACGTCTTTCAGCGTATATTTTTCTCCCTCATTGATCACAATCGTGATGAACACATCGCGTCGATCCGGTGATAGCGAAACCTGTGTCGAATCAACGGCAAACTCCAGATACCCGCGATTGAGATAAAAGGAGCGCAACGACTCAAGATCTCCGGTCAGTTTTTGGCGTGAGTACTGGTCCGCCTTGGTATACCAGGAGGCCCAGTTCGGGCTGCCCAGTCGAAACTCTTCCAGCAGTAGTGACTCTTTAAAGGCCTTGGCCCCTAAAATCCGGATTTGCTTAATGCGTGCATCTTCCCCTTCCACAATCGCGAGCTGAACCGCGACCCGATTGCGCTCAAGCGGGGTGATCGTGGAGACGATGCGCACATTGTATTTTCCGCGGCCGAGGTATTGGCGTTTCAGTTCCTGCTCGGCCCGATCAAGCAGCGCTCGATCAAAAATGCGAGACTCGGCAAGTCCGGTGTCACGTAACGACTTCAGAAGCTGATCCTTTGTGAACTCCTTTGATCCAGCGATTTCGACCGCACCAATCGCGGGCCGCTCTTCAACGCTGATCACGAGTACCTCGCCCTCGAGCTCGATGCGAACGTCTTTGAAAAAACCGGTCGCAAATAAAGTCCTGACCGCCTCTGCAGTGCCTTGTTCTGTCACGCGATCGCCGATTTGAAGCGGCAGGTAGGAAAAGACTGTGCCAGGCTCGATCCGCTGCAGGCCCTCGATTCGGATGTCTCGGATGGGCCGGCCAAGGGCGGGGGCTGCTGCCGCAGCACCAGGCTGAGAAAACTGTGCTGCGACGGGATCGGAAAAGGCCGCTGCCCAGGCGACGAGGCCTGCGAAGCAGAGATGCCGTAGCCACCAGTAAGACCTGCACTTCGAGCTCACGCCATTGCGCATACTGCCTCGTTCACCAGCCCGCAAGCCGGGCTAAATCGTTAAAAAGAGCGACGGCGGTGAGGGCCATAATCAAGGCAACACCGATTCGACGGCCCGTCTCCTGAATCTCGGCCGAGAGGGGCTGACCCCGAACCACCTCCCACAGATAATACATAAGGTGTCCCCCGTCTAACATTGGTATCGGCAGAAGGTTGAGTACCGCGATGCTGATACTGATCAGCGCGAGAAACCCCACGAATGCCTTCAGGCCGCTATCGGCCGATTGACCCGCCGCGTCCGCGATCGTGACGGGACCACTGATTTGCCGCCAGGAAAGCTCGCCAGCCAGCATTCTCCCCAGCGCCCGGACGGTCAACAGACTCATCTCCCAGGTTCGGGTTGCGCCCTTGGCCAAGGCCCGCAACGGCCCATCGGCGACATGGACGGTCTCGACCTCGGCGCCCACTACCGCGCCAATGCGAAAGATGCCGTCCTGGCCGGCTCGGGCAGTGATCACGACGCGTTCCGTCTGATTGCCGTCAGAAACCATCAGCTCAATCGGTTTGCCCTGGGATTCCTTGATCCTGCCAATCACAACATCGGGCTGGCGGACCTCCTCCTGGCCAACGCGAAGGATGCGATCGCCGTCCCGCAGTCCAGCCGCCTGAGCAACGCTACCTTCTTGGACACGGATGACGCGCACGGATTTGCTCATCGGCGCCAGGCCAAGTGCCGCGATAGTCGCTGAAGGGTCATTGGCCTCGCCACGATCGCCCCCCTGTGAGGTTGCAAGAGGCACCGCCACCGAAATCATTTCACTGTCGGATCTCTCCACCTTGACCACAATGGAGGCCGCGCCCTCGCCGACCAAAGCCTGGGCGATACGCCAACGCATATCGCTAAAGCTCGTCACCTCATGGCTGCCGATACCAACCACACGATCCCCTTCGCGTAACCCCACCGAGGCCGCTGCAGACTGGGCCTTGGGCTGTGCCAACACAGCAATAGGCTCTTCGCGGCCCGCATAAAATAAGGCCGCATAGGCCAACGCAGCAAAAATGAGATTGGCCAAGGGACCAGCGAATACGATCCAGGCGCGGGCGGCAAGCGGTTTTGCCTCAAACTGGGGCTCATCCATCTTGACGTAGCCGCCCAGCGGAATTGCGGCAACCACCCACTCAGTGTTCGAGCGCTTGGAGTGCCACTTCAGAAGGGCCCGGCCAAATCCGATTGAGAACCGCTCGACCGCAACGCCGCATTGCCGGGCCGCGAGATAATGGCCCATCTCATGCACAAAGACGAGAATAGCGATTGCGAGCAGGAAAAACAGAACAGTCGTCATCATGGCTGCCTGGATTATCCCGCGATTTTGGCAACGCGTGCCTGTGCGACTTCGCGGGCCTGCCGATCGATTTCGAGCAGCTCATCAACGCTGGCTGGCGGCGTCGCAGCCTGATGGCTGAGCTGCGTCAGCGTGCCTTCAACTATTCCAAATATCTCTCCAAAACGAATGCGTTCGCCGAGAAAAGCCTCCACCGCGATTTCGTTGGCGGCATTTAAGACAGCAGGGGCGGCGGCGCCCGCTCGCAACGAAGCACGCGCGAGCGCCAAAGACGGAAAGCGCTGGGTATCAGGCGGCTCAAAATCGAGCCGTTGAGCTGACTGCCAATCAAGGGTCTTCACCGGCGCATGAATCCGTGCCGGCCAGCTCATCGCACAAGCGATGGGTGTGCGCATATCGGGGGAGCCCAGCTGCGCAAGGGTTGAGCCATCATCAAACTCCACCATGGAATGCACCACACTCTGAGGATGCACCACCACCTCGATGGCCGAATCCGGAAGGGAAAAAAGCCAATGGGCCTCAATGAGCTCTAAGCCCTTGTTCATCATCGTGGCCGAATCGACTGAAATTTTCCGGCCCATTGACCAGTTCGGATGTGCAATCGCTTCGCTCACGGATGCGGAGAATATTCGGGCCTTCTCCCACGATCGAAATGGACCACCTGAGGCAGTCAGCAGCAGACGACGCACCCCGGCTGGCGGCTGAAAGCATCGGTAGTTTTCGCCCAGACACTGAAAAATCGCGTTGTGCTCACTATCGACAGGCAAAACAGCCGCCCCACCAACACGTGCCGCCTCGACCATCAACGGCCCGGCCATCACCAAAGCCTCTTTGTTGGCCAAAAGAATTTTTTTGCCAGCACGGGCAGCCGCCAACACCGAGGCCAGACCTGCCGCCCCAACAATGCCGGCGACCATCGTGTCGACCTCGGGCACCGTCGCCGCAGTGACCAGGCCCTCCGGGCCGGTCAACACATTGATGCGCCCCCCCCAGGCGGTCTCATGCAAACGCATCTGAAGCGTCTGCGCGGCATCCGCGTCAGTCATCACAACCCAGCGGGGCTTGAAACGTTCGCAGTCCCGAAGCATCGGCGCGACCTGTCGATGCGCTGTCAGCACCTCGGCCCGAAAACGCTCGGGATGCAGGCCGATCAGATCCAGAGTGCTCTGGCCAATCGATCCTGTTGATCCGAAAACAGCTACCCCCTGCACGCGATCTCCTCTTGCTCTCTTGGCTCTTTAGTTATCCAGGGCCGCCACGCCCAAGCTCCAGCAGACTCACCACGGCCATTGTCACCGGAAAGACCGCCATGAGTGCATCGATTCGATCCAGCACGCCGCCATGGCCAGGCAAGAGGCCACTGGAGTCCTTGACGCCGCGGAGTCGCTTTAAAAGGGACTCATACAAATCGCCCACGACGCTGACCAGCGTCATCAGAATGACAAACAAAAATAAAAATACTCTACCCACCTGCTCGCCAATCAAGCCAAAGACATTCGGCCCAAGCGCGTCTGGTTGGCCACTGCCCAGCTGGATCGCCATTGCAGCCAAGAATAGATTGCCTGCGAGCGCGCCAAAAACACCCTCCCAGGTTTTGCCGGGGCTGATGGACGGCGCAAGCTTTCTTCGGCCGAAGGCCCTTCCAGCAAAATACGCAGCCGTATCGGCTACCCATACCAAAAGCAACACCGAGAGAAGAAAAGATTTTCCAATCCCGTCGGCCTGCAGCAGCGCACACCAAGTCACAAAACAAAAAACAAAGGCCGCTATGGGCCCGAGGCGAGAAGGACCACCGATACTGTGACCCCGTGACAGCGCGAGTGGAACAGCCACCACCCACATCAGTGTGACGAGAAGATAAAGAGGCAGTAGGGCCGCACCCTGGCCGTCTGCTGCAAGCATGATCGCAGGAAAAAACAGCAGGCTTGCCATGCCCACAAGCGTCAAGGCTGCCGCAATCGCAGCCGCCCGCCACGGCCGGAGGCCCACTAAGCCCAGCCACTCATAAAGCGCCACCGCCATGATGGCCAATAGCAATACATCAAATGCGAACGCGGGTGCCCAGAGGGCAGCGCCGACCAATATGATGAGGACAGAGACCGCGGTTAGGACGCGGGTGCGGAGCATGCCTGGGCGACCTGAGCAGAGGTTCTGCCAAATCGACGTTCACGCTTTTGATAAGACTCGATCGCAAGATCGAGTTGGACCTCGTCAAACTCGGGCCAGTAACAGTTAGTGAAGTAGAACTCCGTGTACGCAAGCTGCCACAGAAGAAAATTACTGATGCGCTCCTCTCCGCCAGTCCGAATAAACAAATCCGGCTCTGGCGCGTAGTTCATGGCCAGGTGCGGGGCCAGTAACTCTTCCGAGATCGGCGCGCCCGGCTCTGCCAACTGCGGCTGCTGATCCAGCATCTTGCGAGTAGCCTGCAAGATGTCCCAGCGGCCGCCATAATTGGCCGCCACCGTCAGATGAAACCGATCGTTCATTTCTGTAGCCGACTCTGCACGCGAGATCGCAGCACGAAGATTCTTGTTAAATGCACTGAGGTCCCCAATCACGCGCAGCCGCACCCCATTTTCTTTCAGCTCACGGACTTCGCGCTCCAAGGCCTTGATGAATAGTCCCATCAAAAAAGATACCTCCTCCTCGGGCCGACGCCAGTTCTCAGAGCTAAAGGCAAATACGCTCAAGTACCGCACCCCGCGACGCATGCAGGCCTCGACCACTTGCCGCAAGGCGGCTACTCCGCGCTCATGCCCAACCATGCGTGGCAGGTGGCGGGCATTGGCCCACCGGCCATTGCCGTCCATGATGACTGCAATATGCTGCGGGACAGCATGGACCGACGGAATCACCAGGGTGGAACTTTGGGTTTCGGGTGTGGACATGGATGTCTTTTCGGGCTCGTGCGCTCGTCAGGGCTTAGACCGTCATGATCTCTGACTCCTTCTGAGTCAGCAGTTTATCAATCTCTGCAATATGTTTATCGGTGAGCTTCTGAGTGTCATCCTGGGCCCGCCGCTCTTCGTCTTCAGAGATGAGCTTGTCTTTGACCATTTTTTTGAGCGCCTCATTGGCATCCCGACGGATGTTGCGAACGGCAATCTTGGTCTCTTCGCCCTCGTGCTTGATGACCTTGGTCAGCTCCCTTCGGCGCTCCTCAGTCAAGGCGGGCATGGGCACGCGAATCAGATCGCCCGATGTCGCTGGATTGAGCCCTAAATCCGATTCCCGAATGGCTTTCTCGACGATTGCCACCATCTTTTTCTCCCAGGGCTGCACTCCGATCGTACGGCTATCGATCAGGGTGACATTGGCCACCTGATGCAGGGGCGATGGAGTTCCATAGTAGTCCACTTGTATGTGGTCCATCAGGCCAGTGTGCGCCCGGCCCGTACGGACCTTGGAAAGATTGAGTTTTAAATTCTCGATCGTCTTGCCCATCTTCTGATCGGCACTGGCTCGAACTTCCTGAGGTGTTTTCATGATGTTTTCCGCTGGCTATCGTCCGGGGGAACCTCTGGCCTAAACATGAACAAGGGTGCCCTCGGCCTCGCCACGAATGATTCCGGCAAGCGCTCCAGGCTTGAAGATACTGAATACACGAATCGGCAGCTTCTGATCCCGACAAAGAGCAAAAGCGGTCGCATCCATGACCTTTAGGTTTCGCGTGATTGCTTCATCAAAGGTGACTGCCTCGTAACGCTTGGCATGAGGGTCTTTGGCTGGGTCGCTGGTGTAGACCCCGTCGACCTTGGTCGCCTTGAGCACGATCTCTGCGCCAACCTCGGCTCCGCGTAAGGCAGCAGCTGTGTCGGTTGTGAAAAACGGGTTTCCGGTTCCGGCTGCAAACACAACGATTTTGCCCTCTTCAAGGTAGCGGATCGCTTTGGGCCGAATGTAAGGCTCGACCACCTGATCGATTCTCAGCGCCGACTGCACCCGAGCCACCAGGCCTGCGCGACGCATTGCATCCTGTAGCGCCAACGCATTCATCACGGTAGCGATCATGCCCATGTAATCGGCCGTTGCACGATCCATGCCTGAGGCCCCAAGGGCAACACCCCGAAAAATATTTCCGCCGCCAATCACCACCGCTACTTCAACACCCAAAACCGTAACCTGGGCGATCTCCTTGACGATGGAATCGATGGTCTCGCGATTGATTCCATAGGGGTCCTCGCCCATCAGAGCCTCGCCAGAGAGTTTCAGCAGAATACGTTTCGGTGATGTCATGTCAGGCTGCGCGTGCGGCAGCGACCTGGGCGGCGACCTCGGCCGCAAAATCATCGGCGCGCCGCTCGATACCTTCGCCGACGATGTACAAAGTAAACGATGCGATCGAGGCGCCTTTGCTCTTCAAAAGCTGCTCAATGGTCTGCTTGCCATCCTCGGCTTTGACAAACACTTGACCCAACAAAGTGACCTCTTTTAGGAATTTCTGCACGGTACCTTCAACCATTTTGGCAACGATGTCTGCGGGCTTACCCGACTCAGCAGCCTTCTCCGCTGCAATCCGACGCTCGGTCTCAATGAGGGCCGCATCCACGCCAGAGGCATCCAACGACTTGGGCTTTGAGGCGGCAATGTGCATCGCCAAATCTCGGCCCAGCTGTTCATCGCCCCCCACGAGGTCCACCAGAACACCGATCTTTGCGCCGCTGTGAATATACGAGAAGAGTTTGCCTTTCGCAGCCAACCTCGTGAAACGACGAACACTGATGTTCTCACCGATCTTGCCCACCAACGCAGTGCGTACCGATTCCACCGTGCCGCCGGAAAGTGAGGCTGCGCTCAAGCCGGCGACATCAGCAACACCGCCAGCGCACACGAGTCTGGCCACATCGCCCGAAAACGCCAAGAAATCATCATTTTTGGCAACAAAGTCGGTCTCGCAATTGATCTCGACCATGGCCGCATGGGCGCCCTCGACATGAATCGACACGATGCCCTCTGCCGTCACTCGGGAGGCGGCCTTGCTGGCCTTGCTACCAAGCTTCACACGCAGAATTTCCTCGGCTTTTGCCATATCCCCACCGGCCTCAGAGAGGGCTTTTTTGCACTCCATCATCGGCGCGTCGGTTTTCTCACGAAGCTCCTTGACCATTGCTGCGGTGATTTCCGCCATTGTGTTCTCCTGATTCAAACTCATGTTTCAAAAAAAGGGCCGCTCAAACTGACCGGCCCCTTCGCATGCATCGGCCCGGATCTTGGGGGCCAGTCCTCACGCCATGGAGACCGCCTAGGAGGCGTCTTCCACCTCAACGAATTCATCTTGCTCATCGCGAATCGCCGAGACCACATCCGCTACAGCATTGGCCCGGCCATCAAGAATCGCGTCCGCCACCGCGCGGGTGTAAAGCCGCACTGCACGGCTGGCATCGTCATTACCCGGGATGACATAATCCACGCCCTCAGGGGAGTGATTCGTATCGACCACCGCCACCACGGGGATACCCAATTTATTGGCTTCCTGCACGGCGATCTTGTGATATCCCACGTCGACAACAAACAAGGCATCAGGCAGGCCTGCCATATCCTTGATGCCGCCTAATGTTTTGTTTAATTTATCCATCTCACGGCCAAACGAGAGCGCCTCTTTTTTGCTCATGCGCTCCAGGCCGCCCTCGGCCGTCACGGTCTCCATATCCTTGAGTCGCTTGATCGAGGTCTTCACAGTCTTGAAGTTGGTGAGCATCCCGCCCAGCCAACGCTGGTCGACATAGGGCTGGCCGGCACGGCTGGCTTCCTCAGCAATGATTTCCCTTGACTGCCGCTTGGTGCCGACAAACAGCACGGTGCCTCTACGCTGAGAGAGCTGTTTGATGAACTTCAGCGCGTCGCCAAGGTGGCTGACGGTCTGCTCGAGATTGATGATGTGAATCTTGTTGCGATGGCCAAAGATAAAAGGGGCCATCTTGGGATTCCAGAACCGGGTCTGGTGGCCGAAGTGGACTCCTGCCTCTAGCATTTCGCGCATACTGACTGACATACGGCTTCTCCTTGCAAGGGTTGGTCTCGGCACTCGAAAGAGTCTGCTGCAGCGTGGCAGGTCAAGAGCCCCGCTTCCCTGCACAGACACCCCTGCTTCGAATGCTTTGGTTTAAAAATCAGGCACAATGAGCGCCCACAGCGCCGAAAAATACCTTGTTAATCAAGGGCTTCCGGCAACCCGTGATTCTAACCCCTTATGCCCATTCAGCTCAAATCCGGTCCCGAAATCGACGCCATGCGGGTCGCAGGCCAGCTCGCCTCTGAGGTCCTGGACTTCATTGGGCCCTATATCAAGCCTGGGGTCACCACCGGAGAGCTCGACCGGCTCTGCCATGACTACATGGTGAATGTTCAAGGGACAATTCCCGCCCCTCTGAACTACTGCCCGCCGGGCTACAAGCCCTACCCCAAATCCATCTGCACCTCAATTAACCATCAGGTCTGCCACGGCGTACCGGGCGACCGGGTGCTGAAGTCCTCGGACATCGTGAACATCGACATCACGGTCATCAAGGACGGCTTTCACGGGGACACCAGCCGCATGTTCTTCGTCGGCGAGGCCTCCATTGCTGCCAAGAGACTCTGCGAGATCACTCACGAGGCCATGTGGGCGGGCATTCGTCAGGTTGCTCCTGGCAAGCGGCTGGGCGATATTGGCGCGGCCATTCAGAGGCTTGCCGAATCGGCCGGCTATTCGGTGGTTCGAGAGTTTTGTGGCCACGGCATCGGCCGGGGCTTTCACGAAGAGCCGCAGGTCCTGCACTACGGCAAGGCAGGCACCGGCCTGGAGCTTAAGACGGGTATGACATTCACCATCGAGCCGATGATCAATGCGGGCCGGCCTGAGATCCGGGAGCTGGCCGATGGGTGGACGATCGTGACCAAGGACCACAGTCTCTCGGCCCAGTGGGAGCACACCGTGCTGGTCACTGAGGCTGGATTTGAGGTCCTGACCATCTCCGAAGGCAGCCCCGACCGTGAGCGACGCCGGCCAAGCTAAGGGCCTTCAATCGCGTACCGAAATTCTTGGCGCGCTCAGGAAGTCCCTGCGGCAGGCGCGCGAGCGCAATGCCAGCCTCTGGACACCACGGACCAATCCTGTTGCAGCAATGCGACGCTTCAGTCGCGACGTCGACGGTATTTTGCGCGCGCTGTGGCGCGACTTCGCCATTCCTCAGGCAAGCCTTATTGCGGTGGGCGGCTATGGCCGGGGCGTGCTAGCACCATTTTCGGATGTTGATCTGCTGATCCTGATGCCTGAGGGCTATCGAGAGGCAGTAATTGCTCCGCAGGCCGAAGCGCTGGTGAGCGGGTTTTGGGACATTGGTCTGGATGCCGGACACAGCATTCGCTCACTCTCCGAATGCATGCAGCATGCCCAAGACGACCTCACGATTGCCACGGCACTGCTGGAGTCGCGCTGGATCGCTGGGCCGAAGCCGCCTGTCGCTGCGCTGACACGCGCATGGTTCGAGCAGATGAACGTGAAGGAATTCGCCCAGGGCAAACTTCTGGAGATGCAGCAGCGCCACGGCCGACATAACGACTCGCCCTACAGCCTCGAGCCCAACTGCAAAGAAAGCCCCGGCGGCCTGCGAGATCTACAAATCCTGCGTTGGATTACTCAGGCCTTTGGACTCGGACACCGCTGGGAGGATCTGGCCCGAGATGGCCTGATCACCGATCGAGAAGCCTCCGAGGTCCAGCGGGCCCAACGGCTGCTGCAGCTGATTCGCGGCCATCTGCATCTTGCAGCCGGCCGTCGCGAAGACCGTCTGGTGTTTGATCTTCAGACTGAGGTCGCCCAACGGCTTGGACTCTCAGCCCGCGGCGGACGTCGTGCCAGCGAAATGCTCATGCAGCGTTACTACCGTGCTGCAAAAGCAATCTTTCAGATTAGCTCCATGCTGTTGGCCAACTTCGAGCCACGGCTCTTTCCCTCTGCGCAGATGCCCGACGGCCAGCAGCCTCGGCGTATTGATGATGAATTCGACGAGATCTACGGCCTGCTCGAAGTCCGTGATGAGCAGCGTTTTGATGTCGAGCCGAGCGCGATGCTGCGGGCCTTCTTACGGGTCCAACAGCATCCACAATTGCGCGGCATGTCGGCCCGCACGATGCGGGCGCTGTGGAATCATCGCGACCGAATTGATGCCGAGTTTCGCAAAGATTCCCGCCATCGCCAGCTGTTTCTGAGTTTGTTTCAGCAGCCGCGTGGCATTGTGCATGGGCTTCGGCTGATGAATAACCTAGGAATCTTGGGCCGCATGCTGCCCGTCTTTCGAAAAATCGTCGGCCAGATGCAGCACGATCTTTTTCATGTCTACACGGTGGATCAACACATCCTGCAGGTCATTCGTAATCTGCGTCGGCTCACCATGGACGAGCATGCCCATGAGTTCCCACTATGCAGCCGGCTGATGGCGGAATTCCAGTGGCCATGGATTTTGTACATCGCGGCCCTGTTTCACGATATCGCCAAAGGCCGGGGCGGAGACCATTCTGCCTTGGGCCGGCTCGAAGTGCGACGTTTCGCGCAGGACTATGAGTTGGATGCCGAGACCACAGCACTCTTGGTTTTCCTGGTGGAGCACCATCTGACCATGTCGCAGGTGGCACAAAAGCAGGATCTTGCCGACCCACAAACAATTGAACAGTTTCACGCCACCGTCCGCACGCCCCGCAGGCTCACCGCGCTTTACTTGCTCACGGTCGCCGATATTCGCGGCACCAGCCCGAAGGCCTGGAGTAACTGGAAAGCCCGGCTGCTCGAAGAACTCTATCGGCGTACGCTCGCCGCCATGGAATCTGCGGGCGGGCGAAAGCGCACTGAGATGCAGCCCCCACGTGATGCCTATCTGGCCAAGACCGCCGAGGCCGAACGTCTGCTGCGGCTGCATGGAAAGGAGGTCGTGCCCGCACAAGCTTTCTGGAAAACCCTGGAGCTGCAATACTTTTTACGCCACGAGGCCAGCGAAATTGAATGGCACGCGCGGCTGTTGTCACAGCGGGCCCCATCATCGGCGCCCACCGTGATTGCACGACGCGCACCTGATGAAGTTGGATTGCAGGTGGTGGTCTATCAGCCTGATGAGGCCGATTTATTTGCCCGAATTTGCGCCTACTTTGATGGCCAAAACATCAGCATTCTGGATGCGAAAATTCATACCACCTCAGATGGCTATGCGATGGACACCTTCGTGGTGGAACCGCAGAATCAAGAAGGCTTTCATCGCGAGATGCTGACGATCATTGAAGCTGGACTGGCCCGGGTCTTGGCCGAACGTGGCCCGCTGCCTGCGGCCAACCAGGGCCGGCAGTCACGCCAATCCCGTTACTTCCCTATTCCGCCAAGAATTGATCTGCAGCCCGACTCGAGAGGCCAGTATCACGTTCTCAATGTAACGGCGGCCGATCGGACCGGCCTGCTGTATGCAATTGCCAAGACTCTGGCGAATCATCGAATTCGGCTTCAGACCGCCCGCATCATGACCCATGGTGAGCGGGCCGAAGATGTGTTTTTAATTCAGGGCGAATCGATTCGTGAAGAGAAAAAACAAATCGCCCTCGAGGCCGATTTGTTAAAGGCGGTCGCCGCCTAGCCAGCGGGCAAAGTCAGCGCCGATCTCCGGATGCCGCCGGGCCAGCGTGACCGAGGCCTGCATGTAGCCAAGCTTTGCGCCGCAATCAAAGCGGCGGCCTTGGAAACGATAGGCCAGCACGGGCTCTTCTTTGAGTAAACGCGCAATCGCGTCGGTCAATTGAATCTCGCCGCCTGCACCCGCAGATTGCTGACGAATCAAATCGAAGATTCGGGCGGTGAGCAGGTAGCGGCCCACGACAGCAAGCCGAGACGGCGCCGCCTCAGGCCGCGGTTTTTCCACAATGCCTGTCATGGTTTCGATGCTGGCGCCGCCTGCGGCGGCCGTGCTCACAATGCCGTATTTCGAGGTCTCTGTTAACGGCACCTCTTCGACCGCAATCACGCTGCTGCGGTGCTGCTCGAATTGCTCCACCATCTGGCGCATCACCGGCACGCCGCCCTCGCCGGCATCCATTAAGTCATCGGCCAACAAAATGGCAAAGGGTTCATCGCCCACCACCGGCTCAGCACACAAGACGGCATGGCCAAGGCCAAGGGCTTCAGGCTGGCGGATGTAAATGCAGTTGATGCTTCCGGGCGCCACACCCCGCACGACTTCAAGCAGCTGCTGTTTATTTTTAGCCTCCAGCTCGGCCTCGAGCTCATAGGCCTTGTCGAAATGATCCTCAATGGCACGCTTGGAGCGGCCCGTAATGAAAATCATATCCGTAATGCCCGCAGCAGCGGCCTCCTCGACCGCATATTGAATGAGGGGCTTATCCACGACGGGCAGCATCTCTTTTGGGCTGGCCTTAGTGGCCGGCAAAAACCGTGTGCCGAGTCCAGCCACTGGGAAGACTGCCTTACGGACTTTTCCGGAAAACTTACTCATGTTGCCCCTTGTTGCCGAAATGGCTGAATCAATTCAAGAAACGCAGCCTCATCCATGACCCGCACGCCCAGCTCCTGTGCGCGAGTAAGTTTACTTCCCGCTGCTTCTCCCGCAATCACCAGTCCAGTTTTCGCCGACACCGAGCCGCTGGTCTTGCCGCCCAAGGCGGCGATCCAATTGGCAGCCTCATCGCGGGCCATGCTGCCTAAAGTTCCGGTGAGCACCACGGTCATCCCAGCAAACGGCTGGGCAGCGGCGGCGCTGACGGCCGGCGCCACCGCAGGCCGATCATCAAGCCGCTCAAGCCGAATTGCGGCAAGCAGTCGATCCACAATCGCGGACTGCTCGGGATTATCGAAAAATTCTCGAATCGATGCGGCCACCACCGGCCCGACATCGGGTGCCTCAAGCAAGCTCTCGGGGCTTGCATCTCGGATCGCCTGCAGCGACTTGAAATGCAAGGCAAGATCATGGGCCGTCCGTTCACCGACATGACGAATTCCGAGTCCGAATAAAAGCCGCGCAAGGCTTGCAGACCGCGACGCATCGATTTGCGCAATCAGATTGCTGGCAGATTTCTCGGCCATCCGATCCAGGGCCGCGAGCCGATCAATGGTAAGTCCATATAAATCCGCAATCGAGCTCACCAGGTTTTTCTCAACCAGCTGATCGACAATCTTTTCTCCAAGGCCCTCGATATCCATCGCCCGGCGCTGGGCGAAATGCAAAAACGCTTGCTTGCGCTGCGCGCCACAGGTCAGACCGGCTGGGCATCGGCTAACCGCCTCCTCGGCCTCGCGCACCGCAGGCGTGCCGCACGCCGGGCAGGATGTTGGCATCGTAAAGGGCCGCGCATCGGCTGGCCGCAGGGCTGCGATCGGGCCCAATACTTCCGGAATCACATCACCAGCCCGCCGGACCCAGACGGTGTCTCCAATCATGATGCCCTTGCGAATAATCTCATCGGCATTGTGAAGCGTTGCATTGGTGACGGTCACACCACCAACGAATACGGGCTCAAGTCGGGCAACAGGTGTCAATGCGCCGGTGCGTCCGACCTGAACATCAATACCCAATAGCCGTGTGCTGGCCTCTTCGGCGGGAAACTTATGCGCAACGGCAAAGCGCGGCGCACGTGAGACATAGCCTGCTTGTGACTGCAGCGCCAACGACTCGAGTTTGTAGACCACGCCGTCGATCTCAAAGGGCAACGATGATCGGCGCGAAAGAATCTCAGAATAAAACTTCAGTAGGCCCTTACAAGGCAGTGCTGCGGCCCGATCGGTGGCCACCGGCAGGCCCCAGCCGGCCAACGCGTCAAGCCATTCCGAATGCGTGGAGAGCTGCCTTTCTTTGCCCGCAGCCCATCGGACCTCGCCTGTGCCATACGCATAAAAGCTCAAGGGCCGTTCCGCGGTGATCTTGGGGTCGAGCTGGCGCAGACTGCCTGCGGCTGCATTGCGCGGATTCACAAAGACCTTCTCGCCGCGGGCCGCCTGGCGTTCATTGAGCGCATCAAAATCCTGACGCCGCATCAGAACTTCACCGCGTACTTCCAGCACCTGCGGCAGGTTCGGTCCAACCAGCTGCTTGGGTACATCCTGAATGACACGGATGTTGGGCGTAATGTCCTCACCGACTGATCCATCACCGCGGGTCGCTGCCTCGACTAGCCTGCCCGCCTCATAACGCAGACTCACAGCGATGCCATCAAACTTAAGCTCAGCACTAAAACGTAAGGCCTCTGCCTTTAGGCTGAGGTTTTGTGCCAATCGGCTCGCAAACTGCTGAATATCCTCATCGCTAAACGCATTGTTAAGCGACAACATCGGTACACGATGCCGCACTTCGGAGAACTCTCGTTTTGGCGCAAAGCCCACCTGATCCACGGGCGAAGGCCCTGGCGCAAGCTCTGGGTAGCGCGACTCCAGGCCCTCTAGCTCGCGCACCAGTGCATCATATTGGGCATCGCTGATCATCGGCGCATCCAGCATGTGATAAGCCTGCTGATGCGTGATCACCTCGGCGCGCAAAGCAAGAATACGGCTGCGAATTTTCTGAAGATCCACTGAAACCGATGCGGTGTCACGGGCCAAAGCAATGCTCGCTTAAAGGAAAAGCCGCTGCGCCACTGGCGTGCCTGGCGTGATGCCCATCGCCAAAAGACGCTGTTCTTTGTCAGCGACTTGTGCGGCGATGCCTTCGAAATTCTGCGCCGACAGCCGATGGCCTGCCTCGTCAGTGACCTGAGCCTCCAGCACCGAGGCTAATACTTCTGCGGTGGCAATCATCTCGCGAAAGGCATCAGACGGTGCGGAAGTACGCGGAACATCAAGCAACAAAATGAGGCTGGCGCCCGACTCGCCGGGAAACACAGAGAATCGCTGCTGATGCAGAGGCCCCTTTGCGAATCGAGACTCGCCGCGGGATTCCAGACCTGCTGCACTTGCCGCCGATGCAATCTTTGCGGCCGAGAGGATCTCAGCAGAAGTGACGGCGAGGGTCAGCTGGGCGTCGACCTCCGCGCAACGCTGATCGAGCTGGCGCGCCTGACTCAACACATCCGACATGGAAGGCACAGTCAATCGCGCGCCCAACGCGCCAGCGATTCGGCCGAGTTGCTCCTGCCACTCGGAATACTCCATCGCGTGCAGCGGCCCGCTGCGGGTGGCCAACAAGAGGCCAACCTGAAGCGCAAAGACCTCTGGGGTCTGGGGCTGGATCTGGGCCGGCTCGCCCGGCCGACTCACCCAGCCAAATGCAAGCGGCTTTGACCCGACATGCCGCCACCCGCGCAGTTCCTGCTGAAGCTTGCCGACTGAGGCTGGCATCTGCCATTCCAGAATCGCAATCGCTTCAGAAATTGTTGAGGGCAGCGCGCCCTCGATGACGCGCTCCGAGGCTAGCGTAAGTCGCGGCTCATCAGCCGCCGCCGCAGGCTGAATGATTCGTTTTTTCGCCCGAGACCAATCCCGAAAATTGGCCACCAACACCCCCAGCAGCACGATCGTAGCGCCCGCCACAACCGTCCACTGCATTTCGGTCATGCCGCCTCTTGGGCCATCGCATTCGCTGCATCCAGATCAACCGCCACGATGCGTGATACGCCCTGCTCCTGCATCGTAACGCCCATCAGATGCTGGGCCATCTCCATCGCGATCTTGTTATGAGTGATAAACACAAACTGCGTTGAAGCCGACATGTGGCGAACCAAATTACAGAAACGCTCGGTATTGGGATCATCCAGCGGCGCATCGACCTCATCCAATAAACAAAACGGTGCAGGATTCAGCTGAAACAGCGCAAACACCAATGCGATCGCAGTCAGGGCCTTCTCGCCACCCGAGAGCAAATGAATTGAGGTGTTGCGCTTCCCTGGTGGCTGGGCCATCACCTGCACGCCACAATCAAGAATCTCTTCGCCGGTCATCGCGAGCTTGGCCTCGCCCCCACCAAATAACCTCGGGAAAAGCTGGCCAAAATTTTGATTCACGGTATCGAATGTCTCCTGCAACAGCGACCGGGTCTCACGATCAATCTTCCGAATCGCGTCCTCTAATGTCTCTACTGCCAACAGTAAATCGGCCGCCTGCGAATCCAAGAACGTCTTACGTTCCCGCGACTGCTCGAGCTCAGAAAGCGCTGCGAGATTGACAGCGCCCATGGACTCGATTTCCTTGATGAGCCGCTGAACCTCGCTATGCAGACTCGATGGCTTGGGCCAGCGGCCCTCAGGAAATGCGGCTGCAAGCTGCTGGGAGATGTCGCTGACGACCAATCCCTCGTCCGCCAGCTGCTGATCAATCTGCTCAATGCCAACGCGGGCGCCCGAGCTATCGGCGTCTGCCTGAGCCAATGCGGCACGCAAAGGCTCAAGGCTGCGCTCCATCACCAGCCGCTGCTCCTCCAATGCCCGGAGTTTTTGGCTTAGCTGATCGGCACGCTCACGAATTTCAGCCACCTGTGCCTCACGCGCAACGCGGCTTTCCAGCAGGGGCTGCAAATCACTTGAATCCAGCGCTTGTTGCAGCTCGCCGAGCTCTCGATCCGCCTCAGCGAGCCGATGACGGGCCTGCTCAAGCCGATCAATGGATTCGCGCATGCGCTCTTCGAAGACCCTGCGCTGCTCTTGTGCAAGCCGCTGCGCCAGCAATGCCTCTTGCACAGACTGCTCGGCTTGGGACAACTGCATACGGGCCTGATCCACCTCGTGGGCCTGCGACTCCTGCAGGCTCTTTTGCCGATCCAGTTCAGCCGTCTGCGCAACCAGACGGCCCTCGGCCTCTTCCGTCGACTGCTCACAGTGCGTTCGCTGTGCGCTGAGATCGGCAAGCTCCTGCCGCGACTGCGCGATGGCGGCCAGCAGCGCGGCATCCTGCGTGCCAAGCCGTTGAATTTTTTCGTCCAGCTTGACCTCGGCAAGCGCCAACTCGTGGGCCCGGGCCTGGGCACCCTGGGCCCGCTCCCGAAGGCCTGCCAACTCACCGCGCCGTGCATGGAGATCGGACTCGGCCCGCTGCATTACCGAAGTGGCCTCTTCGAGCATCAGCTGCTGGGCTTTGGTGGCCGATTCAAGCTGCTCGATCTTGCTTCTGCGGGCGAGCAGCCCAGCCTGCTCATTTTCCTCGGCATAAAAACGAATCAGGCCACGCTCAACAATATGGCCCTGACGCGTGATCCAACGGTCCTTGCTGCTCGACGCCTGAAGTAATGCTGAAGAAAAATCGTCGGCGCATCGATAGCTGGCAAGCCACTCACGCACAACAGCTGCAATGGGACCCTCTCCTTGGATCTGCTGCGCAAGGCTATCCGCAGGAATCGACTGGCCCGATGCCGCTTCGCCTGAAAACAGTGTCAGCCGTGCGGGCGGCGCATCGGTGGCGAACTCACCGGCGCCCTGGAGGCCATCGAGTGCGACCGCAGAGAGCCGATCGCCAAGCGCAGACTCGACTGCGGTCTGCCAACCTTCGCGCACACGGATACTCGACCAGAGACGCGGGCGCTCTTGCAGACCACGCTTTTTAAGCCAAGGTACCAATTGATCTTGCGATTCAATCTGTGACTGCAACCCCCGCAAGGCCTCAAGCTGAGCCTGTAGATGGGCCTGCTGATCGCGGGCCCTTTGACATTCATCCTGGGCCGCCGCGCGGCTGCGCTCGGCAGCCACCACGGACTGCTCCGCAGACTCGAGCTGCGATGCTGCGGCCTGCGACTGCGCGAGGGCGTCACGGCGCTGGCCAGAAATCAGTCCTTTTGCGCTCGGGTCAACACGCTCCAGTGCTGACTGCTCACGATCCTGCTCTTGTAATCGGGCCTCCAGCCGACGGATGCGGCCAGAGAGATCGGCCTGCCGATCCGAAAGGGCCCGCAACTCAGTCTGCACCACTGCGGCATCAGCCTGTGCGGCAGCGAGCGTCTCATTGCGTGAACTCAGCGCCTGTTCCAGGGGCGCAAGTGTTGCGCGTAGCTGCTCCGCCGCTGCGCGCCTCTCCGCAAGCGCGAGCTCAGCGATTGTGGCCGCCTCGGAATCCGTGATCCGCTTGGATTCACCCTCGTGTTGCGCAGCTGTTTCGGCCTCGATGATCTGAGACGCTGCTTCTTTTGCAAGAATGGTGCGGTCACGAAGTTCTCTCAGGCGGCGCTGCTCGCCCTCAATGCGGGTGATCTCAGTGTTGACCTCGTACAGACGCTGCTGCGCATCGTGGACCGCATCGCTCGCGGCGTGATACTCCGACCGCGTCTGCTCAAGATCACGCTCGATAGCACGCAGTTCAGCCGTCTGCGCATCAATTTGCAGTTCTGCCTCACGCTTTCGCGCAGAGAGCTTCTCCAGGCTCTGCACAAACTCTTCACGCCGCGTCCACCATAGCCAGCGTTGTTTTTCGTCTCGGCGATCACTGAGTTCACGATAACGCTGTGCAAGCTCTGCCTGCTGCTCAAGCCGTGTGATCTGAGCATCAAGTTCGAGTCGAATATCTTCGATACGGGCGAGATTCTCACGGGCATCCGACAGACGGCCTTCGGTCTCTTTTCGCCGTTCGCGGTATTTCGAGACGCCCGCCGCCTCTTCCAAAAACACCCGCAGTTCTTCCGGCCGCGACTCGATCACCCGGGAGATCATTCCCTGGCCGATGATGGCGTAAGCCCGAGGCCCGAGGCCCGTGCCCAGAAATAAGTCGTAGACATCGCGCCGACGGACCGCCTGATTGTTGATCCAATATGTGGACTGGCCATCTCGGGTCAGAATCCGCTTCACCGCAATGTCCGAATACTGGCCCCAGGGACCGGTAATTCGGCCTTCAGTGTTCTCAAAGACAAGCTCGACACTTGCTCGGCCCGAGGCCTTGCGGCTGCCTGAGCCCGAGAAAATCACATCCTGCATTGACTCGCCGCGCAACTCACTGGCGCGGGACTCGCCCAGCACCCAACGCACTGCATCAATCACATTGGATTTGCCGCAGCCATTTGGGCCAACGATACCGACCAAAACACTGGGGAAGTGGAGTGTGGTGGGGTCGACGAAGGACTTAAAACCAGAAAGCTTCAGATAGGACAGTCGCACGATAAACCCACGGTGAAATAAGGCTGGAGGTAAGGCAGGGGCTATAATATCACCCAGTACGACCCCGTTTTTTTACGGAAAAATAGCCCTAAATTCATCTATCTTCGTTGATATAACAACTAAATTACATCTTTATCCGGATTTAAAGCCCCATGGCCAGCAGCCCCAGAAAAGCCCTCCAGACCTTCCCCAATCCCGAGCCGAGCCGGGACTATCTGGTCCACATGGAGATCCCCGAGTTCACCTGCCTCTGTCCGCTCACCGGCCAGCCCGACTTTGCCCATTTCACTCTCGATTACATCGCAGAGAAAAAGAATCTCGAACTAAAGGCGTTGAAGCTCTACATGTGGTCCTACCGAGACCAGGGGGCCTTTCATGAGGCGGTCACCAACAAGATTCTCACCGACATGGTGAAGGCGGTCGCACCCCGCTTCATGCGGCTCACCGCCCGCTGGTATGTCCGTGGCGGCATCTTCACCACAGTGGTCGCTGAACACCGCGCCAAAGGCTGGAAGCCCCAGGTCCCAGTGCAGCTGCAGGCTTTCGAGCCGCAGCTGCCAACGCGCTAGGCCTTCTTGACACGATCCCTCTCGAGCAACAATCCAACATGACTTCCTCTCACCAAGATCACCAGAAACTTTTCTCCATCATTGATGGCGCATGGGAAAACCGCACTGCTTTCTCGCCCGCGAATGCGCCCGCCGAACTCCGGGCTGCGGTCGAAGAAGTGATTGAGCAGCTCGACCGCGGCACGCTGCGCGTTGCCGAGAAGATCAATGGCGAATGGGTCACCCACCAGTGGATCAAAAAGGCGGTGCTTCTCAGCTTCAGGCTTCGTGACAATGCGCCGTTGGATTGTGGTGGGCTGCGCTTTTACGATAAGGTCGCTCCGAAGTTCACGAGCTATTCCGAAGCAGATTTCAAAGCGGGGGGCTTTCGGGTGGTGCCGCCAGCGGCAGCCCGCCGC
>Ga0255210_1000230_pt1 | contig 23893 bp, 19 predicted proteins | sample Miss_Yuk_RepA_8d_FD_188422 | JGI IMG/M metagenome (GOLD analysis project Ga0255210, IMG submission 188422) | Freshwater microbial communities from Mississippi River, Louisiana, United States - Miss_Yuk_RepA_8d | ecosystem: Environmental > Aquatic > Freshwater > River | place: USA: Louisiana...
TTTTTCCTTCATTTTATAATTCGAATTATAAAATGAAGGAAAAAATGTTTAAAAAAATGTTTTATAAAATGTTTGATAAAATGTTTTTTGGTATTATTGGAACTTTTTCAATTGTCATTGCAAGTATTCCAATTTGTAATTTTTATGTATTACCTTTTATTAGACATAAAGAGATAATGGATAAAATAGATACATCTGATAAAAGATCAGAAAAAATAGAAAAATAATTTTTTACATAATAATAATTTTTTTAAATTCAGTGTTTTCAATGTTATTACGACAAGTAGGACAAGAAGTATGATTTGTATTTAACCAATTGTAAATACATGGTGTACAATAGGAATGATTACAACAAGTAATAACCTCACAATCAGATACACAACAAATAGGACATGTTTCTGTTTCAGACACTTCTTTTGTTCCGAAGATATTTAATGAGTTAACAATTTCATAGCTAATACTTCCATCATCATTGAGTGTAATTTTATATTTATCAGGTCTTAATGAAACAAACCATTGAGCAACATTTAATTGTCTATTAAAACAAGCATCTCTAAATGCTTCTTCATTTCCAGCAGAAATATTAATGGTGGGTTTAATTTGGAGTAGCCACTGAGAAATGTTTAAATAACCATTTTGACAAGCAACTCTAAACGCATATTCGTTATTAGCAGAAATATTAATGGTGGGTTTGATTTGAAGTAACCACTGCGCAATATTTAAATTTCCATTAGCACAAGCAAATCTAAACGCATCATCGTCGTAAGCAGAAATATTAATCGTAGGTTTGATTTGCAGTAACCACTGAGCAACATTTAAATGTCCATAAAAACAAGCATTCACAAATGCTTCTTCGTTATTAGCAGAAATGTCAATAGTAGGTTTTACTTGAAGCAACCACTGGGCGATATTTAAATGCCCCCATCCACAAGCCAATCTAAATGCTTTTTCGTTTCCAGTAGAAATGTCAATAGTAGGATTGATTTGGAGAATTTGTTGAGCAGTATCAAGGATCCCATCTTTGATAGCATAGAGGAACACATTGTAAGGGTTAGTGGTCGGATGATTCATTCTTAGTTCAGTAATGGCATAATATATAAAAAACAAAAACAAAAACAAAAACAAATAGTTTCAATTTTTTACATAATAACCAATTTTCTAAAATGACCATTATAACAAGCAATACTAAACGCACAATAACGCCTAGCAGAAATATCAATTATATTTTTATATGAGATGACTAAACACAATTAATTTTACAATATATTTTCTTCATTTTTCAATTTAATAAGAGAGACACTTACGATAAATTTTTGCTACATTTTCTATATCATTTACAAGGTCTCGATTCACACAATAGGGACATTTTCCGCGTGTTTGACATGTTAGTCGATTATAAACCGCAATCGCGCAACCTCTATGCAAGTAATGTTTCGGTTTTTCTAGGTCACAAACTTGAATAACATCATTCAAGTTTGTTGTTTTACAATAATTCGATTTTTCTGGACCATGAACTGTATCTAATGGCATATAACAAATAATACAATCTTCATATGTGCCACCAACATCTATATCATTATTCGCCATATCATCGTGTTCTTTATTATATGGAATTACCACACAACCAATATAATTTTCTGCATCAGCGATTTGCGAAAACACATATTCCTCTTGAGATATTGGACAGGCCTCGTATTTTTTCTGGGTATTATTCCATTGTAGATTTACAGGATTCATTGGGTCTTCTAAAAATATTTTACAATCGAAATCAATCGTTTTCCAACATGAGAAACTAACGGTTTTAAAATAAAACCCTTCTTTATCTAAAACTGGTTCTAATGGTTTCGCGATATAAATATATTTTGGGTCTTCTGTATTTTCATTCATATTTTCAAAAATCGCATAGGTGACTTGAACAATATTTTTATTTACACCATCATATACATCTGGTGCCAATGTTATATAATTTAAAGCGGTATGAGTGATGTTTTTAAATTTGTATATTCCATTGTATCTAGGGGCGAGTTGTTCCTCAATTATATTCGCAGTTTCTGTATTATAAAAGCATATTTCATACATTTGGTCAATCACAAAACCATCCATGGAGAGAGATTCGATTTTATCGCGGGACATTTTTTGGGGTTAATCGTGTAAATTCAGGCAACTATAATACTAAATAAAACTTACGAAAAAATATTTCAATTTCATATACTTTTTGAATTTGATATAGAGTTTGAAACCCCACATCAAATAATATTATTATTTTACACCTTTGTGATTCGGTCTCGGCAGGGATCGAACCTGCGACCTTTCGGTAACTGTGTACTGTATATAACAGCCGAATGTAATAACCACTATACAACGAGACCATAAAATTATAGCGAGAGAAGGTTTCGATCCTTCGACTTCAAGGTCATGAGCCTTACACGCTGCCACTGCGTCATCTCGCTTTTGAACTAAGAGAATCTCGATAACGAATGATAACGAACTGCTCTTAGATAATATTACTAAAGATAAATAAAATCAATATTCAAACGCAAAAATAATTAATAAGGGAAGGGGTCGTAGGGGAAACTATAATAAGGGAAGGGGTCGTAGGGGAAACTATAATAAGGGAAGGGGTCGTAGGGGAAACTATAATAAGGGAAGGGGTCGTAGGGGAAACTATAATAAGGGAAGGGGTCGTAGGGGAAACTATAATAAGGGAAGGGGTCGTAGGGGAAACCGTAGGTTTCCCTACTTAGAACCCAGGATTATCGGTAAATACTTGAGTAGTTGCGGAATTCAATATTGGTGCCTCTGTAATAGTATTCATAAATGTTTTTAATTCAGAATTCATCGCAAAAGTAACGATTCCGGCGACAGCAACAGCAACACCGACAAACACAGATTCGCGAATGACTTCTTTTAATGGTTTCATTTCTTTATGAAAATAACGAATCTCTACCATTTTCAAAACAATAAAAATGAATGTTGCTAAAACAACAATTGAAACAATTTGCTCCATTATAGAATTATATCATTTCAATTGAAAACACTTTTTAACGCGAAGATTTTCTTTTTTTTGTTTTCGATTTTGTTTTCGATTTTGTGGTTTCAGGTTTTGATATTGGAGTATTTTGAACTACATATTTTTTTGTTTTTGTAATTCGTTTTCCATTTTTATCAATACTAATTCTCTCTAAACATTGTTCATAATCATTATCACCGATACAATCGATTTCATCTTCAAATGATTCTATCTTTTTTCCACCACCACCAAAACTCGCATATGGTTTTGTCGGTAAACTTTCGGATAACGCAAATGAAGTTTGATATAATCCCCAAGGCACCCATTTATCTTTTAAAAGTTCTAGAATATCAGGTTCTGCGGAACCACCATAAAAATCTTTTTTACCACTACCATTTAATAAATCTTTTACAGATACACCGGCTACCATATAGTTTTCTCCATTTTCTTGATGTTCTTGAATTTCAGGAATAGTCATTACTAATATAAACTATATAAATATTTTTACTCAGATAATCCAAACATGTCTCATATTCATACTAAATTGCCTCGTTTTGCGAATTTAATGTCTCAATTCGGAAAATTCTATCCAACCGTTGTTTTCTATGGCTTAACTGCTAATAATCCACTAAAATATGAACAATTCAGATTGCCAACTGTTCAACAATTAGTGATGTTAAATTGTGCTCCGAATTCATTCTACAGTATTCAACCGAATACTTTTCCAAATTTACAAAGTTTATATATGTTTAGTCCAGCATTTTCTTGGCAGGAAAATAGATACGCAATTACTTCATTTTCGAATCGATACAATCCATTAAATCAATCTGTCAATGTATATTTCGAATACAATCCGAAAAATTATGAATCATTCTTGAAAGATAATTCAACAGATATTGATTGTCATTATGTGAAATTTTTAGAATTAAATGAAAGTCGGGTTTTAAGAAATGATATGACTTATCGTAAATTTGTTCCCATGGAACGATTATTATGTGCGAAAGTATAAAATAGTTCAACGTCTATATTTTCGAGTTTGTTTTTTGTATTTTCGACGAGTCTGATTTTTATAATTTCTGGTGTGTTTTTGTTTTCCACCATTGCGTTTTCTAGAAGCCTTATTTAAACGAAACACTGTGGTTGGAATATCATTTTCATCTTCAAATGGAAAAACAAATTTTTCATTTTCGAGTGGAAATTCAAAATTTTCTATAATTTCATCTTCAAATGGAAAAACATATGATTCATAATTTGTGGATTCGTCAGATGTTCTGAATTGTGTGTTAACCCATTTTTTAGGATTTGTATACATTTTGATGTCTTTAAACAAATCCTTTTTGCGTTCATCTGAATAATCAAAAAAATCATCAAAATTGGAATCAGACATGAAATCCGAAATTTTGACAATATAAACATTGTCTAATATATTAGATACATTATTACATATATCTATTATTTCATCTATCGAGTATCTTTTACCAGTGATGTCTCTAAAAAATTCATATACATTATTGCTAATTTTTTTGTTGATTCCTGAATAATACATTGCGGCTACAGCACGAAGAAAATATTTACTCACATGGTCAGAATGTCCATTACTAGCGGTTGTTAAATAAATTGTATTATACAAACAATTTACATATAACATAATGCTATGTTTTTTTGAAAATGGTTTTCCATTCATCTCCATAATCTTTAATATTTTGGAAATCTGAATATATATCCAGGAAATCATTATTTGACTATTTTTAACATTTTCACCGATATCATTGATATTTATTGTAACCGAATCTTTTGGTTCGGGAATAATTTCAACTAATCCTGGAAACATACGATGTTTTATGCTATTTGACAACGGTAATAATGGAAATCGTTCTCTATCCGTTTCTTTATCAAAAATTTCTATGATTTTATGAGTTGCAATTTGTTTTTTACGAAATAAGTCGTCGATTTCACTGTCATTTGGTTTAAAACCACATACAAGTTTATATACATCATAATTGTTTAAGTTTAAACTATCTATTCTTGGTATGTTACATAGAATTTCAATAATTTTAGAATATCGATTCGTTTTAGAATATCGATTTGTTCTTATTTCTTCATTATATAAATTTTTAATTTCATTCAAAACATTATCTTCAATCTTTTTTACGAGTCCAAAATCAATTAATATTATCGAACCTTGAACTCCATCGAAATAATTGGTTTCATTTGGATTAATCATAATATTACTTGCATGAAAATCTGAATGTGTATATCCAAGTTTAACCGCAAACTCTACAAGTATATATATTAACATATTTAGATATTGTTTTATTTTTTCATTGGAAATTCTGAATCCATGTTTATTTGGGATATAATTTGTAAGAGATGGTTCAATTGTATATAATGTTTCAAAATTATCCAATAATTCCATTCCGATTACAGTATATGTATCAATACAATCAATTAGTTTATTTACATATGTAAGTTTACTTTCGTTTCTATGTAAGTCTTGTATATAATTTCTTTTAATTATATCAAGAATGTTATTATCATTATTATCATTCTCATTTATACCAGAATACACAATTGCAGGACAAAGAGGTTGCAAATAATTCATAGTCTTTAAAAATGTTTCCGTTTGTATATTTACTTCTCTTACAAAATCACTCTGCCCTATTGTTCTTATGTTTGGATTCTCTGTGTTATCTGGATTTTTATATTCAATTACACTAATTTTTATTAGCAAACTATGTACATCGGTTCCGTATCCACTGTAATCGATGTTTTTATATGGAGAGTTTCTACCCTTAAATATTGCTTTATATGTGATGCCAAAAGCACCCTTTCCTACAAAAGTAATATGAGAATTCTCTAAGAACTCTATAAAAGTTTCTTTCAAATTTTTATTATCTATATATACACCAGTACCACCCTTCATATATATTCAATAATAAATATGAAGTTAAATCCACCCCTTTAGCGCTAAACCTATATTCTATTATATATTCCTATTATAATTAATGGAAACAATTACAATTTCGATTTCCGGCAATACGCATTATGATATCGGATTACAACACGGCACCAAATTAGCAAAACAATTTCATCGTATCCTACCTCTTCTTCGTCGTCAAGTTGATGATTATTTTTCGATTCCATTTCAACAATATGTGGACCGTGCTACAGAAGAACTCGCACCAATAATTATCTATGATTATCCTGATTTATATGAAGAGCTCAAAGGAATGATTGACGGTTCAAAACGAAATGGCGGACCGAAATCTCTCACTGTCCAACATTTAATCGCCTGGAATGCTTTTCTTTCCTATGCGTGTACCCCTGAACATGTATGGCCCCCGAAAAAATCAAAAAAAGAACAATGCAGTGCTTTTATTGCTACGGGCTCTCACACAGCAACTGGAGAGATGATTATGGCACATACTACTCATTGTGAAAAATATATGGGAGAATTTACCAATGTAATTATGACTATTATACCTCCTGTTGGAAAAGGTGTCCCATTTATTATGCAAACCGCACCTGGATTATTATTTTCTTCAACAGATTGGTATATTTCCTCATCAGGTATCATGGGTTGTGAGACAACAATCAGTGATACAAATTATGTGGTGGAATTTGAATCCGGAAAACGAACTCCGATTTTTTGTCGAGCAAGAATGTCGGCACAATATGGGACAACTATAGATGCAGCGATTCAATGGTTAGTAGAGAAAAATGCGGGAGATTACGCATGTAGTTGGTTATTTGGGGATATAAATACAGGTGAAATTGCATTATTAGAAATGGGAAAAAATGTGATTGATATTCAGAAAACAATGAATGGATGTTTTTATGGAATGAATGCGCCTCATTCAGAATTATTGAGGGTTGAAGAGACAGAGGATAAACAATATGGAGATATTAAAACGAGTAGTGGAGCGCGGAACGCGCGACTCAACGACCTTTTAAACAGAAAATATCGAGGACAATTAACATTAGATATTGCCGCTGAAATTATTCATGACCGTTATGATGTTTATTTGAAAAAAGAGAGAAAAAGTAAAAGAAATATTTGGAAAGAAAGTATAAAAAATGGAGGATTTTATGGCTCTACGGATGCCAAAGTTACGAATACTGTGTTGGCTAAAAAAATGCGGTTTTTATGGGAATTGGCCGTTTAGGTCCATGCTTCTTTTCGTGTATGACGTTTTTTTGGTTGTAAATCATGGTCTTCTTCGTTTCTTTTTTGTTTTTTTGTTTTTTGTTTTTTTGTGGATGGTCCTGGATCTTCCTGAAATGACATTCTACGGAGTTCATAAATATTTTCATCTTGACCTTCTTGACAATGAGATGAACCTATATAAGTACCACCCCTGAGTACACTTAGAGAAACTTTCGAAACTGCTTTATCAATTTCTGGTGTAACTATTTCTATAATTCTTATATTATTATTGTTATTATTGTTATTATTGTTATTATTGTTATTATTGTTATTATTGTTATTTTCTAATATGCTTTTGATGCTACTTAAGAATACAAGTCCTCCGCATGTACCTCCAAAACAATTTAATCTAACATAAGGAGTTGCGATATTAACATTTGTATTCATATCAACCGAACTATTTCCTGAAATACATCTAAAATATATTGATGTACCGTCTAAAATACCGTTTCGCATTGGTATTATATTTGCAAATAAAGAAACTTGTCCATTCATATAAAAAACCAAATTATGTGGGTCTTCATTCAAATAATTATCTACTGTAGAATTCTCTCCACTTATAATATCAAATCCTATATCGTTTCGATTTGCATAATTCACAGATTCTTCTAAATCAATAGTGTTTGTATTATTATATAATACATTTGGATCTAATGGATTCTCGACAGGAACATGAATAGGAATAGGATATGTATATGATGTTGCTCCTTCAAACATATCTTCAGTATCAGCATTTATTTGCCAAGTATCTATTGGTTGATTGAATGCTTCGGCTCCTTCAAACATACGATTCATATATTCGACACGCGATACATCCCAACCAGGGTTGTTATCATCGTGCCCTAACGGTTGATTAAATGAAGATGCTCCAGAAAACATTTCAGTCATGTTTTCTACACTCGATACATCCCAACGATTTAATGGTTGATTGAATAAAGTTGCGTCTTCAAACATATTACTCATATTTTCTACACTCGATACATCCCAACCATTCAATGGTTGATTGAAATTTTCACACGCACAAAACATATAACGCATATCTGTTACATTCGATACAACCCAAATATTAATGTTTTGATTGAACCTTATACAATTATTAAACATATAACTCATATCTTCTACACTCGATACATCCCATCTATCTAAGGGTTGATTAAACTCTACACACATATTAAACATATAACTCATATCGGTTACATTTGATACATTCCATCCAGTCATTGAAAAATCATCTGGGTCCGAATCATTTAACGGTTGATTAAATGACATTGCGTCACTAAACATTGACCCCATATCCGTTACGTTTGATACGTTCCATGACTCTATTGGTTGATTAAAATTATACGCATTTTTAAACATTCCATGCATATTCGTTACATTCGACACTTCCCATTGATCCAATGGTTGATTGAATGATTGTGCTTCTTCAAACATATACCTCATGTCTGTTACATTTGATACATCCCAATTGTTAATATTTTCATTGAAATAATGACAAGAACTAAACAAATTTGACATATCTGTAATGGCAGATACATTCCAACTACCAATCGGATATAGAAGTTTTATTTGCCCACTGTCAGCACCACAATAAATCCTAACAGCCTCTTTTAAAATTTCATTCGTAGATGGAGTAAAAATATTTCCTATGCGATGCTGATTAAAAAACTGAATTGCACCACCTTTCTGCAATTTTCGTGAATTGTTCTTTTTCGACTTTTTTGACCTTCTCAACTTTCGATTTCTTGTTTTTGTCATTATACAAAAACAAGATAACTTATTTTTAACATCCAACATGTATTAGAGACTTACTTTGTATTATCCTCTCTACGCCTTTGCACATTTAAAACGCCGACGAATTCTACGAATTCGTTAAGCGTTTTAATGTTGTGAAGGCAACGTTACTTTACGCCGATAAAAATCCTATTAATGGTCAATAAAATCGCATTTGCGATTTTATGACTTATTAATCGGCATTTTAAAGGTGCAAAGGTTTAAAACATGTTAAATGAACGAATGTTCACACTAGTTCCGATAGGTCTGCCCTGAGTAGGAACCTTAGTACTTTTATTTGCAGGAGCACCAGTGCCAGGATAAATCTGAAGACCTCTTCTAGGACCTCCATCAGTCATAATCATATTCAAATAATTGGCTTCATAAGCATGTCTAGCATAAGCATTTTTGTTAGTTCCATGCGCACCGCGACCCCAAGAGGTATTAGGCGCAGCCATAGGAACAAGTCCAGCCTTTTTGGATCCTCCTCCCTGATCTTGATTTAAAATTGAAGCAACATTTCTTGATCTACTTGCGGAATTATACAATACCATTTTATTTATACATACCACACGTATCCTTTATGCGACTACACCCCCTAAACTAAAATTGAAACCCACCTAGTTTTCATTTTCCAATAACATATCTATCGAATCGCAATGAACCCTGTAAAACAATCGCCTAAACAACCAGTGGAAGATTATACAATTGTCAAAAATGACTTGGGTGAAGAAATATTCCTTTTCGACCCATATAATCCTCTAAATGTTGAAATCACCGAACAAGATGTAATTGCAATTTTCCGTAAATATGGGATATCAAATGTAAACCCAATCAATATGAAACTATATCGCCGTGCGTTTATTCATGATTCTTATACTCGTGTATCCAATAGTGAAAATGAACTCCGTAAAATCGTCATCGCCGAAAAACCAGCAAATTGTATTGAACTTTCGACTAAATCCAATCAACGACTTGAATTCTTAGGGGATGGTGTCCTCGAATGCATCGTAAAATGGTATTTATACCAACGTTTCCCCAAAGAAGATGAAGGATTTATGACAGAAAAGAAAATCGCTCTAGTAAAGAATGAAGCAATCGGCAAAATAGCAATGGAAATGGGCCTACATAAATGGATACTGCTCTCGAAAAGTATGGAATCGAAAGAGACAAGAACAAATTTAAAGAAATTAGGTTGTCTCTTTGAAGCATTTTTGGGAGCACTTTTCCTTGATTTCAATAAAATGCCGATTCAAGATGGTGGTGGGTATTATCAAAATGTGTTTTTAAGCGGTCCTGGATTTCATTTTGCACAGATTTTTGTAGAATCGGTGTTTGACCAACATGTGAATTGGATGGAATTAATACGTAATGATGATAACTATAAGAATATATTACAAGTAATTATTCAAAAAGAATTCAAAGTGACTCCACATTATATGGAAATTGATGCTCATCATCCAGATAGAGGATATCATATGGGAGTCTATTTGTGTATAGGACAACATATACATCATTTAAGACACAGTCAATCCATTCCTGTTAGTAACTTTAGTAATTTTCAAGATATTCATCAATCTATAGCGGATAATGGTGGTAAAATATTTATCTTTATGGGGGAAGGTACTCATAAAATTAAAAAGAAAGCAGAACAAGTTGCTGGTGAATTATCAATTAAACAATTGAAATTGTTATGTGAATGAGTAAGTGGGTATAACCCAAATTGATATCATCTCATGTCTATATAAATGAATCCGTTGGCTATTCTCGACCAATTAAAAGAAAGACCAAATCCAAAAACAAAAAAAGATTTTACGGCAATTGTAGGAAAACAGGAAGAAGTTCCGAATATTCATCCAATGTTTGAAGAGGGGGAAACAAATCCAAATCCAAATCCAAATCCAAATCCAAATCCTATTATAGAACCTATTGAAAAATCACCTTTTTTTATTGATAAACGAGACCAAGTGAAAATCGACCGTCAACACATTTTGGGAAGATTACAAGGTTTTACTGGATATCCTCAACCCATTGTAATTTCTGAAGAAAAGAAAACGGGCATTCAAAAACCAGATATAAATGTGGATGTGGATATTTTAAAACGAGAAAAAACTGAAGAAAAAGAAGAACCTCTCAAAGAAGAAGAAAAAGAGAAAAGACCTGAAGAAGAAATAATGAAAGTCAAAAAAATCAAAAAACTTAAAATTATAGGAGAAGTTGGAGAAGAAGAAAAAGAACCTGAAAAAGAACCTGAAAAAGAGGAAAAAGTTGGAGAAGAAAAAGAGGAAATGCCCGAAGAAAAGAAACCACAACGTATTCGTATTACGAAAAAACCAAGAAAAGAAGAGGAGATAAATCCAGAAGATATTAAAATCCTTGATTTAGACAAACGTCTTCCAACAGAAAAACAAAAACATATTATTCGTGCACCAACTTATTATATGAATAATCGTCGTATGTATATCCAAAAAATAGAGGAATTATTGCGTCCATATAAGAATGAATTGGAAAATTCAGAATCTGATATCTCTTGTGATACGATTAAATCCAGTGGAAAAGATATTGAATTAATGGCACATCAACGTGTATTAAGAGATTATTTAAATTTATATACACCGTATCGTGGACTTTTAGTATATCATGGTCTTGGTTCTGGAAAGACATGTACATCGATTGCTATCGCGGAAGGAATGAAAACGAATAAACATGTGTTTGTAATGACTCGTGCCTCTCTTAAAACAAACTTCTTAAGTGAATTGAAAAAATGTGGAGATGAAATGTATCGAAAAAATTATTATTGGGAATTCATTTCTACCTCTTCAAAACCTCAACTGGCTGGACCTCTCGCATCTGTATTATCATTAGAACCTGAATATGTACGTCGTAATGGAGGCGCATGGTTAGTTGATATTCGTAAACCGGCGAATTTTGCGAATTTAACCGGAGAAGAACAAAAACAGATTGACCAACAATTAGAAGCAATGATTCGTGCAAAATATACAAATATTACTTTTACAATGCAAGAGGCAGAATTACGTACTTTAAGTGGTAATTATTCTCGAAATCCATTTGACCATTGTGTAGTTATTGTAGATGAAGTTCATAATATTGCGAATACAATTACAAATAAACTCAAAGAGAAAAAACGCTCTTCGGTGATTATGCGTATTTATGATTATTTAATGTCGGCACAAGATGCCAAAATCGTTTTCTTATCCGGAACACCAATTATTAACTATCCAAATGAAATCGCGGTTCTTTTTAATATGTTAAGAGGTTATATTAAAACTTGGCGTATTCCTCTCACAGTAACAAAAAAAGTAGAAGAACGTGTCAATAAAGAATATATTATGAAAATATTGGAAAAAGAAAGATTTCGATTCTATGATTATTTGGAATATAGTGGAGATAATTTAATTATTACACGCAATCCTTTTGGTTTTGTCAATGAAATCGCGAGAGATGTAAAACGCGGCGGTGCCAAAAATAATGTAGATTCAGCAACCGACGCAATTGAAGAATATAATGATTATCGGGAAAATGTAGAAGGTACGAAAAAAGAGGATACTTTCGTAGAAGATGAGTTTTATAGAGATTTGAGAGAGGCACAAGCGAGAGGTGATACTGAAAATCATTCAGGTGCTTTTTATGGAGGTAATATCGAGGATAGATATAAGGGTGTTTCTTATAATGAAGTGGGACAAATTAGTGACCAACATTTTATCGACCAATTAATCGCCATATTGGGAAAACATGGAATAGAGGTTACACCGGCCAATATTAAATTGGAACTTCATAAATCATTGCCCGATGGTGTCGACGCATTTATTAATACTTTTGTGAATCCGGAGACTGGCATTTTACAAAATGTAGATTTATTCCAGAGACGCATATTAGGATTAACCTCTTATTTCCGAAGTGCACAAGAGCAATTATTTCCTCGATATGATGCTGAAACTGATTTTATAGAAGTAAAAGTACCGATGAGTGGTTATCAATTTACTGCTTATAGTGTTGCGAGAGGTATTGAGAGAGAACGTGATAAAAGAAATCGAAGAAAAGCGGGATTGGTTGAAGATTTAAAAGTATCAACCAGTTATCGTTCAGAATCACGTTCCATTTGTAATTTTGCTTATCCTGACCCTCCTGGAAAACCAAAGAAAATTTATCAACAAGGTAAAAACGCAGAAGGTGCCGAGGCAGAAGAGGCTGAAGAAGAAGAATTATTTCAAGAACCTGATGTATTAGGGCCGGAAGAAGAGGTTGCCGCCGCAAATACAAAACCAATAGCACAAGATAAAAAACAAATTCAAGAGAGATATCAATCATCAATTCGTGCTGCTTTACAATACTTATATACCCATCGTGAAGAATGTTTAACCAAGGAAGGTCTAGAGAAATATAGTCCAAAAATGCTTAGTGTTTTGGAAAATATCGAAGACCAAGAACATACGGGTCTTCATTTGGTTTATAGTAATTTTTTGACTCAAGAGGGAATTGGTATTATGAAACTTATTCTACAAACCCATGGATACAGTGAATTCAAATTAGGAAAAGATTCGGATGGTGAATGGTATATTGAAGAAGATTCACTCAGCGCAGAAGGCGCTGCTGCTGGTAAAAGATTTGTTTTATATACGGGTAATGAAACTGCTGAAACAAAAGAAATGATTCGTAATATTTATAATAGTAATTGGGGGTTAGTTCCAGATCGTTTGAGAGAACAATTGACTCAAATATCATCGAATAATTATTATGGAGAGATTATCAAAGTATTTATGATTACTGCTTCCGGTGCCGAAGGTATTAGTTTGGAAAATACTCGATATGTACATATTTTGGAACCTTATTGGAATTGGGTACGTATTGAACAAGTCATTGGTCGTGCCAGACGTATTTGTAGTCATCGTAATCTTCCTGTTGAACTACAAACAGTGCGTGTATTTTTCTATATGTCAGTTCTCTCCGAAGAGCAGAAAACAAGTGATAAAAACATTGAATTAATTCGCAATGATGTAAGTCGAAGAACTCAAAAACCAATAACTAGTGATGAATATTTGTATGAGATAGCAAGAATGAAACAAGATATTACTCGACAAATTATGAAAGCAGTGAAAGAGACAGCAATGGATTGTTCTCTTCATCGCGGTAAAAATCAAGTGAAAGGAGAGGAATATGTATGTTATGATTTTGGAAAAGTAACATCGAACCAATTTTCTTCTTATCCTACATTGGAACAAGATGCTACTGAGAATCGTGATTTAAATGTAAAACGTGTAGAGGTAAAAATGGAAACCATTGAAATCAAAGGAAAGAAATATTTGAGGAAAAAAGGAAGCGCTGAAATATATGATTTTGAAGAACCGACTCGATTAATTGGAACATTAGTTAAAGTTGATGGCAAATATAAATTAGAAAAACCGAAAGCATAAACGGGGTCAATAAGTAAAAATATCAGATATGTATTCTGTATGGGATATTATATTTTAGATATTCAAACATTAGATGCGGTTTGGACAAATACAATAACAATGTTAATCGTGATTGTATGTACAATGATAAGTATATGGTATACAAAACAATACACATATGTTAGTAAAAATTGGGACCAATTAAAATGTCAACCTGAATATACTGCCTTTGCATTTCTCTATGGAAAATCAACTGGAAAAACTTTAGATAGTTGTTATCGTGTAAAAACCACACAGAATTCAATTATTCAAAAATCATTATCTCCTGTCCAACATGAAATCGACCAAAATCGTTCAATATTATTAAAAACCGAGAAAAAAGTCATTGATTTAAGCGGTGAACTACAACAAATGACGGATGAATTAAAAAACCCACATCGTGAACAAACTGCTCAAAATTTAGCAAACAGCATGAAAAATAATATTGACAGCGCGAGAGAATCCTTAAAACGTATTCTAAATGCCATTATTATTCAGTCAAATATTCAAAATGGAATGATTAAAACTGCTCGAAACTTGTAAATTCTGTCAATAGTTCTCTACAACATGGACAGAAATGATTATAAGGATTCTCCCACCATTTTCTTATACATGTGTCGCAAAATCGATGTCCACAATTTGTCTCCAGACAAACTTCTTTTGAATAACAAATCGGACATATTTTCTCATATCCCTCTATATTTATCTTTGTTTTATTCATATTTATAGGCATTTTATCTGGTTTATATAATGGATTTAATTTCGAAATCCAATTGAATAATTCTTCATTGCGATTTGCACAAATAGCGCGAAATAACGCATGATTTTTATATATTATATCAACTGTTGGATTCATTTGATATAACCATATTACTATTTCAGTATCATTCTCTTCACATGTTTCACATACTTGAATTAACAGTTCGATAGTTATAAATGATGTTGCTATTGATGGTTTTCGAATAGAATACCATTGGACTACTAATAAATTGCCATCCAAACAATTATCATGAAATTTTGATTTGTCAAAATAATCAATGATGTCGGGTTTTATTAATAATAACCAATCAGTAATCACATAATTTTCTTTTAATAGTGACCATATAAACGCATTATTCAATAAATGCATACTTATTTTGCTACTATCATATAATTCATATAACTGTGTCGCTATATTTAAATGTCCATATTTACATACTAACACAAATCCAGAATATGAATCTATAATTGTTGAATCAAGATTAATAAACCATTTCACAATATTACAATAACCTTTTATACATGCATAGTTATATCCGTTTCGATATGTTTTCCCATGGATTTTATATAACCATTCTACTATATTTAAATGTCCATTTTTACATGCTTCTATGAATAAATTTTCATGGTGTGTATTTATCATGTCGGGAAACACAGTATAAATCCATTCCAATGTTTTTAAATATCCATTTTTGCATATACTGTTTACTATATAATTATGATTTATCGCAAAATTGAGATTACCTGTTTCATAATTTGTTTTAACTAGTTTTAATTGTTCACTATCAATAATTTCTAGGCTCATGTTTTTAACAGTTTATGCTACACTCAATGATGATTGTAGTCAGATTCAATTTTTTCTTACCGCTCGATTTTTACCGACTTCGTGGTTGAACGACGTGTCTTATGTTTCCTATATTTTATGGGGTTTGATAGTTTTTTAGTTTTTCCTCCAAATACTTTTTCTCCAAATATGTTTCCTCCAAATGTTTTTGTTATTTCACGTTTTGCCCTAACGTAATTTAGTTTTTGAATAATTCTACTCAATATTTTGTTTCTCATCGGAATAAAATAAACGGATTTATTGATTGAACTATATAGGGCTTGTCCATAAGGTACAAAAAACATTCTTGAAATGAAAAAATCAGAAGAATCCATGTATTCTTGAGTATTTGAGGTAAAATGTTTGCTCGCCATATTGATTTTTGTAACAACTTCTATAAAATCCGCATATTTCATTGCTCTGATATTTTCATAACGTTTCAATGCTTCATTCGCTGGTGTAACCCAACACCAAGAATCCGCCATAATTACATAATCGATTTTACCGAAATTATCTCTTACACGATAGACATACATATGATGATATGTTGAGTAAATATTGGTGCCTTCTTTTGTTTGAAGTGGGACACGACCGATTAAATTAAAAATATAAGGTGTTCCTGGATGCAAATTTGATTTAGAATTTTTAGGTTCTATCCATTCATTTAAATTATGCCATTCTTCCGTATTATGATTCCACGATTTCGTGTCTTTTGGCTGTTTAATCGCGTAATGCATTCCATAAGAAGAAATCGTTTTATAAAACAAGGGAGCTCGTTCGATAATTTGTTCATCTGTATTATTAGGTTTACCCCCACCACCAGTCATTATCATTTTTCTTTTTTTCAGTGGTACTGAACTCATGGCATATGCCGGTCTTTTACCATTGTCATTGCTTTTAGTTTCATCATTTCCCAATTCTAATCGTGTATTTTCAGACGCATCGATTTGGTCATCAAACTCACCTTCAGACGCATACTTAACCCTTTGTGTATAATAAAGAATCGGGGCAAAAAAACCACAACATGTATAACGCCGACTATATTTTGACATTGGATTAAATTGACATCTTTCAGGAATGTTGGCTTTTATCCATTGAACATCCTCTTGAATTCGTATCATTTCTGTTTGTAAGAGGTCAGGTACTGTATAAGTATTGTCAATATCATAAAACTCACTTACCATTTCAAACGGTTTCAACACTATGATTGGATATCCTGTATTTTTCTCTCTTAATACGATAAAATGCGAACCATTTACAGATTCATTTACACGTGTCATAATTGTCGGTAGAGGTGTAAACCAATTTGCCATATATTTTATATTTCTATAAAAATTGAACTACTACCCAAAACAAATTAAAATAGAATAATCTTCTATTCTTATTATAAAGAAAACAATGGCAACTCAATCGAATATTTTAACTGTTTATAAGTCACGTCGTACATTAATCGAGATTTTAGGCTCTCTTGGATATAACACAAATCTATACAAGAATTTTACTGCGTCTGAAGTGGATTCCATGTTGAAAACAAATCAACTTGACATGTTACTCGAATATGATACTTCTTATCCAGACCCCACTGTCTATTCAGATACTAAAGTTTATGTCAAACATATGTTATCCAATAAACCTGTTCAATTTAATAAAATTAAAGAGGTTGTTTATGATATGTTTGAATCAGAATCACGCATATTAACGAAAAAAGACACACTTATTATTATATTAAATGATGAACCAAATGATACTATGATTACTAAATTAACCTATCTATTCGACAAAGAAGGTATTTTCGTTGTTATCCATAATATCAAACGTTTGCAAGTCAATATTCTTAAACATTCTATGGTTCCTCCTCATTTTATTCTTATTCCCGATGACCACAAAAATTTCCTTCAACGTATGGGCATTCAACAGGATGAATATACTCGAAAATTACCGGAAATTAGTCGATTTGACCCTGTCGCACTTTCCATTTGTATGCGCCCTGGACAAATATGCCGTATCGAAAGACCCAGTATTACCTCTATGGTGACAGATTATTTTCGGGTGTGTGTATAAGGATTCTAGGGATAAATATGTTCCATTAAAGGGGACGTCGATGGTTTATGGTCTTTATTTTTACAGGGATTGTATAATGCGATTCCCAATAACGCAATAATTACTCCCGCAGTTACTATAAATACAATTGCTACCAACGATAACAACATAATAATAGGATTATAATTTCTATTATTATATTATTATATTTTTTATTTGTTTGTGTTTTTTATTTCTTGTTTGTTTTCTTTTTATCTCTTGTTTGTTTTCTTTTTATCTCTTGTTTGTTTTCTTTTTATCTCTTGTTTGTTTTCTTTTTTATTTGTTTTCTTTCTTGTTTTTCGGCCTCCGGTTCGATTTGTTTTTAATGTACCATCTTCATCACAACGATAGGTGTTTTTATTCACAAGTACGTCAGACTCATAATTGCTTCTCCCAAAATCAATTACACCAATCTCTCCATTTTCACCTAATAATATATTTTCATGGTGATAATCATTATGATGCAATCCATTCGTTTCCATACATGTTTGTATATTATTCACACGAGTCGCAAGAGATTCACAATCTTTTTTGGGTTTAGAATTTTTTAAAGTCGGCATATCAATCCATTTCATCTGAATCAAGAAAAAACAAGGATATGGAAATTGTTCATTGAATTGTTCATTGTCATATTTATTCTCCGCATGTCCATATTTTTGAATCTTAGGAACTTTCATTTTACATGTCTGAGAGATTGAATACGCATATTTTTGCCATATTATCTCTCTCAAAATCGCAAAATCAGCAACTGATGACCTCTCATAATTATAAACTTTATAAGCACTATTACCTCTTTTATAAACATACATATTATATCGAGGATTCGGATAGATATCAATTTTTTTGGATCGATGAGTTGTTTTCGGCTTTTCATTTTTGAGAGACTCAATTATATCCAAAACTGACTTTTGATGATTATAAGCATTTCTATATACATCATCTGTGATTTTTTTAACCTTTTGATTATCAATATTATTTTTAAAATCATCAATCAGTTCTTTAATCGTTTTTGTAGGCACATGCGTCGGTGGTCGAAAACTTGTGTCTATAGTTAGAGGAGGACCATTCAATCCACTTAATAATGATAATGAAGGTCTTACTTTTTTTGTTACATTCCTTATAGGAGATACCGGTGGAACGAATCCAAAGACAGACCCCTCAGTATCTATTGTCAAACCAGATGGTGATGGTTTACGCTTCATACAGAATCCTTCGACATTTTATGAATTGCCTACCACTAAAATTGATAACAATATTGTTTTCTCTTCTGCATCTAAATAAAAAGAATATCTCACTTTATTACATACCGTGATGCAACAAGAAGACACACCAAATCCTAAAAAACAATTGGAGACTATGATTGACCTCTATTTAGCAACCAATCCACTTGTTCGTCCTGACCGAAAAATCAACGAATTGGAAATCCGTTTTGGCTCTAATCCCAAAAAAGGCAAATATATCTCGAAAATGGAATACGATAATGTTGTTAAAAAATTACTCGCGTGTGGGTTCAAAGCCGATAATATGGATGGTACTAACATGTTGCGCATTTCTCATTATTATGTGAAAGCCAATACCGGCGAAACTCGACAATCCGACCTGCGTGCTGAAATCATGGGCTCTGAACTCGTTGAACAATACTGCCGTACGAATTCTATCCAAAAACTACTCGATATGACCAACAACAATGAAAACAAAATCAAATTCACACGCAAAGAAAGTGCCAAGGACAGCAATGAGAAATTCATTAAAAAAGTATTCTTCAATGACTTCAACTTCTCGATCGCCTATAATCTTGAAAGTGATTTTAATGTGAAATCCAATATGGTCAGTAAAATCGTCTCTGATTGGCCAAATCTCAAGAAAACATTCCGTTATATCAATCGTGTACGTTTCGAAAAATATGACAGTCCCATCGCCATTGATATTTCCATTATCCGTACCTCTCACACATCCAATGGTTTCATGATTCCCGAATATACTGTCGCCGATGCCGAATTATTCTCTACGGATACGCGGTATGAAATCGAAATGGAAGTACGCAATGAAAAAGTCGGCAAAGGTACCGCATGGTCAACCTCGAAATCTATTATTGATGCGATTATGGGGGTTGCACGTATTGTTCTCAGTGGAATCCAATACACGAATTATCCTCGTCCTTATCCCGACCATGAACGCGTCTTACTCGAATACATGCGTCTACTTTATGGAGAAAAATATGAACCCGGACGCAAATTAGTATCCAAGAATTTCTGTGGACCATCTTCTATTACTCTCCAAATGTCGAATATTATGACCGCCAGTGAACTCTCCGATGTTCCCAATATTCGCATGAATTATTGTGTCACTGATAAAGCCGATGGAGAGCGTAAATTGTTATATGTCGATAGTGCTGGGCTCATTTATTTCATTGATACCAATATGAATGTTCAATTTACCGGCTCTCTCACCGTGGAAAAAGTTTTATTCGGCAGTCTTCTCGATGGTGAACATATTAAATACGACAAACATGAAAAATTCATTGATACTTATGCCGCATTCGATATCTATTATATTGCAGGAAAAAGTGTGAGAGAACAGAATTTCATGTATGACGAATCGACCGTCGAAAACCCGACAGAAGAAATGAAACGTCATCGATTACCCAAACTTCATAGTTTCGTTTCCCGTTTGAAACCGGTTTCTATTATTGATAAAACCAGCCCGCCTCAGGATTTCAAAGTCGTCGTCAAAACATTCTTATTCAGCAATCGCGATAACAGTATGTTTGTTGCTTGTTCCAAATTATTATCCGATATCAAAGACGGCGTTTATCCTTATAATACCGATGGTCTTATCTTTACACCTATCAATACCGGTGTCGCGGGTAATTCGTCCGGCCAAGCAGGACCTCTTGAAAAACCCTTGTGGAAACTGAGTTTTAAATGGAAACCGCCTCAATATAATACGATTGATTTCTTGGTTCGATATAAATATGATAAGAATGGTGTAGAAGAGATTCATAATGTGTTTGATGATGGGCAAGCCCTTGGCGCCTCCGGCGCCGCAGTTACTCAATACCGTACTATCACTCTTTATTGCGGTTTCGATAAACGTGTTCATTCCTTTATGAACCCTTTCCAAGACCTTCTCGATGACAAATATCACGGGGAAACTGATGATATGGAAGACGAATCCGGATACACCGCAAAACCATTCCAACCCACGAACCCTTATGATCCTGTCGCATGTTTCACAAATATTCTCTTGAAAAATGACCAACACACACAACTTATGTTTACCGAAGAAGGTGATATATTCGAAAGTGAAATGATTGTAGAATTCAGTTATGACCCGGAAAAACCCAAAGGATGGCGCTGGATTCCTCTCCGTGTTCGTCATGATAAAACCTATGAACTTCGTTCCGGTGTTTCTCTCAATTTCGGCAATGCTTATCATGTCGCCAATGATAACTGGAAATCAATTCATCATCCAATTACCGAAGAAATGTTAAGCACCGGTGCCAATATCCCCAATGATGAATCCGTCGATGATGTTTATTATAATAAAGCGGATAATGATGGTGTTTCATATACTGTGGCGATGCGTAATTTCCATAATTTATATGTGAAAAAGAAGTTGATTATGGGTGTGAGTGCGAGAGGCAATACACTCATTGATTATGCTGTTGGAAAAGCCGGCGATTTAAGCAAATGGAAATATTCGAAATTGGCATTTGTATTTGGTGTCGATATTTCCAAAGATAATATTTATAACCAAAAAGATGGTGCTTGTGCTCGTTATCTCAATGAGAAACGTGCGTCGAAGAGGTTGTTTGACGCGATTTTCCTTCCAGGGACAAGTGCGTTGAATTTGCGTGATGGTTCGGCATTCTTCAATGATAAAGAACGCGATATTGCGATGGCTGTGTTTGGACAAGGAAGTCGCGATGCTACAAAATTAGGAAAGGCAGTATATCGTAATTTTGGAAAGGGAGAAAAAGGATTCAATGTTTCCTCTTGTCAATTTGCCACCCATTATTTCTTTGAAAATGCGACGACACTTCATGGTTTCGTTCGCAATCTGTCGGAAAATACGGCGCCGGGTGGTTATTTCGTAGGTACTTGTTATGATGGACAGACAGTGTTTGATTTATTGCGTAAATACGATGAAGGTGCGGGATTCAGTTTGTTTGTTGAAGGACGCAAAATCTTCGAAGTGTTGAAAATGTATAGTCAAAGTGGATTTACCGATGATGAGACTAGTTTAGGATATCCTATCAATGTGTTTCAGGAAACAATTGGAAAACATGCTGTCGAATATTTAGTGAATTTTGATTATTTTGCGCGTGTTATGGAGAATTATGGATTTCATGTAGTAAGTGATGAAGAGGCGATTGGATTTGGTTTCAAACGTGGAACTGGTAAATTTGCGGATTTGTTTCAGATGATGGAGGCGGAATTGCGAATGAGACCAAAAGCGGCGGCGGATTATGGAAAAGCACCAATGATGAGTCGAGAGGAGAAACAGATTTCATTTATGAATCGTTATTTCATCTTTAAAAAGACTCATAATGTGAATGCGAAAAAGGCATATGAACATGAGAAAACTGTGGAGAAAATGGTGGAAAAAGAGAATGCGAAATTCGAGAAAGAAGTCGCAGAAATGGTGAAAGGTGAAGAAGAAGGACGAGTGGTCATGAAAATCAAGAAATTAGGAAAAAAGAAATTACAAATACAGGAATATTCGCCGATTGTAGAGACACCCGATGAGACGAATTTAAAGAAGGAAATGGAAATTGTGAGAGAAACTGTGGCGCCAAGCGTAGCACCAGTTGTAGAACCGGTGGTAGAACCGAGCGTGGTAAAACATAAAATCACTTTGAAGAAGAAACCTGCTTTAGAAGAAAAAGAAGAAGAGGCAGAAGAAGGAGAGAAAGGTGAAAAAGTCAAACGATGCCCGAAAGGAACCCGTAAATACAAACCATTGGGAGATGGTTGTTATACAACGGAACAAATTGAAGGACATAAAGCGAGAAAGAAATAAGTGGTGGGTGAAATGGAATAGATTTGATATCTGTATATTATAACATTTCGAAATTAAATATGTCAGGACAAGGAACAATAGTACAAACAGAAAGACAACAAACAGAAGCACAAATTGTTAATAATACAAATCCCACCGGTGCAACAGATACTAAGTGTGATTTTTATTTAATATTCGATGCTAATAATGGGTTTTACAACGAAAATATAACAGCCGATATAAAAAATGGAATAACTGCTATAACTGGTTTTAACACTGTTATGGAATTTAAAGGTGGTGATACTAATTACAAATTAGTGGCTCTCGAATATAGCCCGAATAATGAATCTAATAAAGTAACTGGAATTACTCCCACCGATATATCAAAAATTGGAAAATATTTTGAGAAATTCTTTGAAAATATGAATCAAACCGCTTTTATCAGACAAAGATTAGCCGAATGTTTAAAATCCACATCATCCGGCGGTAATCGTTTTGCCAAAACCATTCGTTCCAAAAACATTACCCATTGGCGTCGTAATAAATCCAATCGCAATCGTCGTCAAAACAAACGAATATAAACAAATCTAGCGTTTAACAATATCACACTTTTTCTCTCCTTCTTTAAAACAAATGTCTAGCAAATCTACTGTTTTACAAGGTTTCAATAAGGTTTTTTTCGATTTTTTCGATGATATTTCACATATTCTTCCTGAAAATCCCCATGTCATCGCCGCGATTAATGCCTTTAGCACAATTCGTAAAGCAAATCCAACAACAATCTG
>Ga0255210_1000232_pt1 | contig 23657 bp, 41 predicted proteins | sample Miss_Yuk_RepA_8d_FD_188422 | JGI IMG/M metagenome (GOLD analysis project Ga0255210, IMG submission 188422) | Freshwater microbial communities from Mississippi River, Louisiana, United States - Miss_Yuk_RepA_8d | ecosystem: Environmental > Aquatic > Freshwater > River | place: USA: Louisiana...
GTACGCGTGCTACGCACACACTTTCCAGCCATCACTTGGTCCTGACAGCCTCCTCGCACAGGCTGCCAACACCAAGCTCAACCAGAGCATCATAGAAACAGCCTTTTACAAGAAGGTACTCGGCTTTGCGCTCGATGAAGGGTTGCCTGACAAGAAGGCTGCAGCATATGCGTTGAAAATGACACTAGACTATTTCAAGGCCTCTGAGTAGTATCAACCTTTGTACATCGAAAACAGTTCCACGGGTTGTCAGCCGGATTCGAAAGTCTGGAGTACTCATCAATGGTGTATTGATTTCCCATGGATTTGTTGCATTTGCCACAAATGGGTCTCAGGTTGTTGATGTCCGTGGCACCACCCTTTGACTCGGGGACATTGTGACCAACCTCGAACCGTAAACACGTGATCATCTCTGAGCACCTGCGGTGAGACTGATGTTAGCGACGTTCCGTCGCGCGGCGCCAAAGGCGCCTTGCCGGCTCGTTTGTTGTGCGGCCAGAGGCCGCTCAACAACAAACTTCGCACCAGGTCACTGAACACTTTCGCTTGTAGTGTTCCCCAAAGGTGTTCAGCCACACCTGTTCCCTCAGGGATGCCGGTATCGCCTTCTTTCGGGGCATTTTTTACTTCTTGATCCATCTGATATCTTTTATGTAGTTGAACCTATTCGGAAACATCCGTTGATTGATGAAGTTCACTTTACCCTTGGGAGTCTTCTTGAACACATCATAAATCGGGTACGGTCTGCCACCTTCTTGAACACTGTAGACTCTTCGACCCGATGGTAATATCACAAACCTACCACCGCGAGGTCCCTGGAAAACGCGACGTTTGTACTTGTCTAGGTACTTCCACCTTGTGGCGCGCACGGGAGTTCTGTTAGGCGAACCCTCGTAGGAAGCCCTGAACATGCGCATGGTGTATTTCCTATCAGGGAACATGCATCGACCATTGGAATTACACCGAACACCTGGATAAGTCTTTTTCCTATTTTGAAGACGAGTCATTTTGACCTTTTTGGAGAAATTAAAACACGTGTCCGAGACCTCCTCACGTGATCACGGTCGGTTCATTAAACGATGGAAGCATTCAAGTACTTTCTGTACATCCCACATATCCAAGACGTCGCCATAGGCAAACCCCTCCCGAAACCGAAAAAGGCCAAGAAGATCAAGAGCTGGTGCGTTCATTGTTCACGGTGGTCCTGGTGGTCACTGACTGACCCATTCGCAATCCCCCAGGGTCCCGAAGGTGAAGCTCGCAAAAACCACATTCACGAGTAACGTCTACAACCTCTTGATCCTAGACTCAGAAAACTAGTCTTGCGTGTAATGTAAAAATGAACAGAGCCACCTTGTCCCAAAACCTGAAACGTCTCGGCATCAACATCGAGCCGAAGAGCATCGTGAAACCCGTGTTGAACAGCACGGCCATCCACGAGACAGTGAAGAAGGCGTTCAACCTCCCTCCCAAAAAGCGCATCGCCAAGGCGTCCAAGATCAAGCGCATGTTCGGCGCGCCAAACATCCTGTACACCCCCAAGGGCAACGTGCGAAAACAGTATCTCAAGGCGTTCCTCTCGAGGACCCCCAGGGTGAACAAACCCAGGTTCGAGCAGGGTCGAAACAGGCTCCTTCGAAACGCGTCAGCCGAGAGGGCCCTGATGAACTCCCTGAACAAGGGGATCATATCCGCGATGCTGATGCCCGTGGGACCAGGGGCCATGGGCGGGGTCAACCCGTCCTTCTTCAGGAAGGCCCTGGTGGCCAACCCGATCAGGTACGCCTTTGTGAGGACCGCGAAGAACGGGTCCAACAAGGTCCGAGGCTTCGCGCTGCTCCACAACAAAAACAGGAACACAAGGTACCTCGAGCTCCTGGCCGGCAACGGCTACGGAGGCAGACTGATCAACCAGGCCGTGACGAATGCGGTGTTGAACGGGAAGAAGGCCCTGGCGCTCAGCGCCGTGAACGACCCGAAACTCAGAAACTATTACAGGGGCAAGGGGTTCGTGTTGAACAACAAGGCGCTCGCGCACTACAGGAACCAGCTGGGTCTGAAGACCCGACCGGGTGGAAACTACTACAACAACTCGTGGTTGATGCCCATGAAGATGAACCTGACGAAAAAGTTTGCGGCGCCCTAGAAGGATGCTCGACCAGTGGTCCTCTTGAGCCTCTTGGCCCTCTTGAGCTCCGAGGGCGTCAGTTCAGAGAACGTCTTGGGCGTCTTGCTCGTGACCCTTCTCGTGGGTCGGTACACAGACGATCGACTCGTGTACCTGGTCTTGCCGGTGTCAGAGGTCCACTTTTCCAGGAACCACCTGTGGAGCCCAGTGAGCCTGGGCTTCTTCGGACCAGAGTACCTTCCGCCGAGCCTCTTGTACGTCTGGACGATGTGACCGCTCCTGTACGCGGTGGAAGGCCCTGGGTACATCGCGAGCACCTTGGCGTACAACTTTTTGTCGAGTGGGTCGTAGTAATTTAGAGAAATCAGATGACCAATTGCCGTTTGGCACCGGTGACGTCGGGATGCAATTGTACCCAGGGGTGCACTTTTGACCCGGTGATCCGGAGGTCTCGGTCTGTTGGATGGTTCGCAAGATTGATGTCATTTACAGTGAGACTCGAAAAAAAAAAGTGAAGTTATACCATGAAGAGGATGGCTGGAAACCAAAATAATGCATTCTTGAGGAATCTACAGCTGTACCAAAATCGTACTAAGAACAAAAATGAAGAAAACATAAACAATAACAATGGGTATACCCTCTCGCGCCTTTTCAATTACGCAGAGGAACACTATCCTCACCACATGAACAGCAATAACTTCTTGAACAGCGTCAAACGTGAAATTCTTGCAAAGCGCTCTAATGTAAAAAAGACACGAATGAACGTACCGACAAAAAATCAAGAAAATGCATTCATCAAGTTGTTAAATGCGAATAACGTTAACCTCAACAGCAATAATATCAATCAGAATCGAGAAAATGCAAAAATGAACTTTGTGGAAAAGTACTATCCTCACTTGGCGCAAAAGATGCAAGATATAAACTATGAAGGTAATGTGTTCATGAATGTAAAGAAGGACATCCTCGCTAAACGTGCGAAAAAGAGCGCTACATCTTGGCTAGGTAAGGTTCGAAAGAGGCTCACGCAACCTCGCGTTGCCGGGAACGTGGCAGCTCGCAATATTAAGCTACCTCGCTTCGGGATCAATCGTGCTCGAAAATCAAACACGAATGTCAGATGGGGTGCGCTCAAAGTTAATGAAGGGAATCTTGTACAAAACGGCTCCAGTGGAGTCAGTCAGGTGTGGCTTCGAAAACAGGCGAATTATATCAAGGGTCTCAACGATTATGACTTCAAGACCCTTTTAGCATATACACTTAACTCATCTTTGTGGGTTGGTAAGTATGAGCGTACTGGAAATGTGCCAAATATTCGCAACTATTACAATACTTTCAATTATAGTGTACTCAATGCCGCAAACAAGAAAAAGGCAATGCGCAACTTAAAGTGGGTGACTAAACCACTTCTTCCCCAGATTCAGAAGATACTCAATGATCCAACCGCGAACATACAGCGTTTAAAAAACAACAGCTTGCATCGAAAAGCACTCGACATGTACAGAGCAGACTTACACCGTATCATCCGAAACGCACCCGCACTCCCTGCGAACATGATAGTGTATCGCGGTCTCAGCACTGATCCGTTTAAGGGATCCAAGGGAATTATACATCGTGTCAAAGGTTTCTCATCAGCGTCATATCTCGCGAGCTGGGGATCATATTATGCGCGAGGGGGGACGGAACCACAACTGCAGAGAATCAAACTTCTTCGAGGTACACACGTGATAGCAGCAGCAATATTGAATCCATGGGAAACAGGTGGTCAAGGGGAAATCATCATCAACAGCGGATCCAGATATATCATACGAACCCGTAACGTCTTGCGACATGTGGTACAACCATTTGGATCCGAAAGGATGAGAGTGACAGATGTCACCGTTATACCAGACGGACCTTCAAACAAAAATATCAACAAGGAGTAACATGTTTGCCGACTTTGACACCGTCTACAACCAAAAACAGCGTATTTCCGTGCTTGTCTTTTGCGTTAACATTGGCCCCGCGTTCGATTAAGAGTTGAATGACGCTGATGTCACCTGTGCAAAGGTGTTTTAGCACTGACAACATAGTAAACACACGACATTGCCTCCCGAAACAGGGTGCGGATCCCGGGAAGTTGGGAGGTGACATCGGGTGGGCGTGCGGACAAGGGGGCACGGATTGTTCCAAGAACCCGTGTCAGTCGAACCCATACGACGCGACGCGTTGTTCTCGGAGCTGATGTCGGTGGCGTCGTTCTGACCACCGATGCCACCGTCGTTGTTTCCAAGCAACCTGTACGAAACGGTGTTCCTGTCGAACGTGTTTCCCGGCGCGTAGAGGACCGCGATGGCGTTCTTCGTGGTCCCGTTCGTGAAGTTCACCGGGATGCTCACGGCCATGGTCTCGATGGTGTCCAACATCGAGAGAGCCATTTGGACCTCCTTGTCGCAGAGTCCGATCTTGCTCAGGGTCGGGACGGGCATCTTTGTAGTATCTCCTCCATTGTTATTTCCCTGGGGAACAATAGTGCTCGATGCAGCCGTCATACGTGTCCGACCCTCGAACAGTGGCAGCGATGCAGGCACTGTATTCCAAGAAGGTGTCCAACTGCGCGTCGAACAATTATACAACACCGACCAACAGGGACCTCATAGGCACGGCGGGCACGGGTGCCATGCTCGCTCTGGACGCCATCGGCTTGCAAGACACCTACCTCACCGGTCGCGACGACTCCTTCTTCAGGTTCAAGAACCGGCAACACACGCCCTTCATCAAGTACCCGGTGGCCAGGGTCATGTACAACCCCGGGGGGTCAAACACGTGGCCTTTCGGACACGTGGTTCGCTTCGACATGAACCCGAGGACCATGGGGGACGTGCTCGCGAACGCGTACATCAAGCTCACGGTGCCCAAGGGAAAGTACTGCTCACAGAACCTGGGATGGGCCATGATCAAACAGCTCGAGTTCAGGGTGGACTCCCAGATCATCGAGATCATCAAGGGGGACTGGAACGTCGTGTACTCGCAGACCCACTACTTGCCAGAGGAACAAAAGGCCCTGGAGCAACTCTTCAACGCGCCGACAGGGACGGTGTACGTGCCCTTGCACTTCTTCTTCAACAGGAGACACGGGAACCAAGACACGTCCGTGAGCGACGAGTCGTGGTTCAACCCGTACTTTTTGACGTGCTGCGCGTACGCCAGCAGGGAGATTTCAATCTCAGTCACCTTCCACGAACCCACCTTTTTCTCGAGCGACGGGAAGTGCTCCGCGCCCTCCGTGACCCTGGTGACCGAGGAGTTCGCCATCGGGGAGACGGAGCGCGCGTTCCTCGTGGGGTCCAAGAGGACGCAGATGATCTCCTTCGTGGGAAACAACCCCACGCACCGCGCGCACGCGTCGCCATTCAACGTCAACCTGACCCCGAACGTGCCTGTCAAGGCCCTGTATTGGTTCCTGAGGAACACCCTGTACGAGCGGCAAGAGGACACGAGGTACTACAACGACAGGTTCAACTTTTCCAGCAACATCTTGGCCACCAACGAGACGGAGACCATGAGCCCCATCGTGTCCGAGACCCAGCTGTACCTGAACGGCCAGCAGCTCACGAGTCTGTCCCTGACCACCTCCTCGAACACGCGCCAGGATGGGTCGTTCTTCTACAAGTTCCTTCAGCCACTGAGTCACTCGCTGACGGTGCCCACGAAGAACGTGTACATGTACTCGTTCTGCCTGAGACCGAAAGACCCGTCGCCGTCTGGCGCGCTCGACTTTGCGCAACTGGACGCGCAGTCGACCAAGCTGTCAGGGTCCTTCTACAAGGGGATCAGTGGGACGTATTCGGTCAACGTGTTTTTCACGGGGTACCATCAGATTACATACGAGAATGGCTTTGTGAGCCTGACGTACACGGGAGTCTAGAGGGACCCCTCACTTCTTGATGCCCAGTGGTCTCTTGAGGAGTCCGAGCTCTCGACGGACCCTCTGTTTGATAGCGTTCTCAATGGATTTCATGTAGTCGTAATACACTCTAGAGACTCGTTCGAGTTGATTCTGATTGGTCCTCATGCCCGCGACGACGTTCATGTCAGGGTGCCTGTAGAGGATCCTGTTGATGTTCATGTAGTCGGAAGCCCTCCACCCCATGAGGTGCAGGTGGTTCAAAAAGTTTTCATTGGACCCCTTTGGACGGACGCGCACTGGGGACCTGGACCTCGACCTCGAACGAGACCTAGACCGTGAACTCGAACGAGAACTCATTACTTTTTCACGCGGTTTTATTCTACCAGTGATTCATCAAGAACCTCCTTCGCAGACGTGATGATGTCGTTCTTGATGCACCTGCGGTGAACGGGTTAGCCCGGCTCGTTTTCCGTGAAACGGAAAACTTCGCACCAGCGGATGAAATTCAATTGTGCCACAGTGGTCTGAAGCCCGCGAAATTCAATCTTCTGAGTTCGACAAAAGGGGTCGAACAGCTTCTTTGAGTACCTGGATCATCGAGCGCGGTTAGCGCTCATTGTCGAACTTTTTAGAAATGAGTGCCTTCGGCACTCGATACGCACCCATCAAGTGAAGACTTGTAAGACATGTGTACGGAAAAGAGCTTCCCAGACTTGGTCGTATACGTGAAGTTCTTCTTGCGCGAATAATCCGTGATGAACCATTCGAGGTTGCGAAGCGAAACACCCGACTTTTTCTCGAGAATGCTCTTCAAGAGGCTGTAGTTGCCTGGTTCGTCATAAAACTCGGAAATGGATTTTAATAGTACATCTGATCTACTCGTCATCTTACATCCTAGTGGTCATCTAAACTTTATACGTCTATCATCAACCTCGGTCTCTTGTGCAAGCTCTCACATGCGGGGCACCTGCGTTGAACATTTGGTCAGTCTTCGATGAGGTGAGGTCACTCGACTCACGCACCCAGGTAAAAACAGGATCTCATGAAGTGAGTGTCCCACATGATGTGGTGGAGCCGGAGCCGCAGGGGCTGCGGGAGCAGGTGCCTCAGGGGAAGTAGTGGCAGCAGAAGCGGTGATTGTCAGAGGAGGTCTTCGTTGTAACTGATGACGACTACAGTACCCTGTAATGAAATAACAAGTCAGAAGCGCCTTCAGGTCGCTTAGCACTCAATTCGCACCCCCGTGTTTCCCAATGGCCATACACTGCGTCTTTTTCGCAGTGATCCCTCTACACCGATTCGACGAACCAGGGTCCGCGTAGAGAAGGTCGATGTCTCTCAGCAGGAGTTTCAATGAAATGTCGTGTCGTGATGAAATGATCTGCGCATAGTTGTTGATTTGGTGACGAACTTCTTCTTCGATGAGTTTTTCGAGACGTTCGACGAGAACGGAATTCATCTTGTACTTCATACACTCTATGAGACTCGTATGTTTAATTCATTTTTGGCCTCTTGAAAAAGTCCTGGATCCTCATCTGCTTTGGGTCGTACCCCACCTTCCTCTTCGTGAGCATCAAGTCTGAAAAGACCGAGTGACGATCCTTGACCAGGGGCTCCAAGAGATCGCACACGGGGTTCATGAACTTGTTGGTGAAGTAGTACCTGCGGGGAGACGGCGCGTCAGCGACGGCTCGTTTTCACAAAGTGAAAACTTCGCACCGGTAATCCAGTGGCACCTTGTTCGCCAGAACCCACGCTGGATCTTCAGACTTTTCAAACTGTTTGTCACCGTCACCGTGAACGATCACAAACTGCACACGGTCCCCGGATTGTGGCTCTGACCCTGGCTCTCTCTCACGCATCTTCATCACCACCTGGACGTGAGGAAGGTTCTCAGACTTGTAGGACCCTGAAAGCTTCTGAGACAAGATCAGCTTCTCCATGGGCACTCTCCCATCGAGAAGTTCGACTGCCCTCTTCTTCGCCAGCTCGATGGCGTCGTCAGGTTTGTTGCTCTCGAACATCACATCAAGTATCTCCTTGCAAACTTCTCTGACATATGGAGTGTTATCACGTCTGACCATCTGGAGACCCTTGATGTCGACTTTTTCCATCTCCATCTGACCCTCTTTGTTCTTCGTCCACATCTTGGCTCCGTACCTGCGAGGAGGTCTATAAGAGCTCGTTTTTTGCGAAGCAAAAAACTTCGCGCCTCTTCGCAGAATACAAAAAGTATGGACAGTACACCTTTTCCAACTCGAGGTCATTCGGATGTTTGAACAGTTTTGAACACTCCTCAGAAGCCTTTTCACCGAGTTGCCACGAGTACTCAATGGCTTCGAGGCCTTCTCGACCCTGAACGTCAAACTCTACCATCACGGAGTCAGTGTCACCATATCGGACCACAGCGCCTTCAAAGTGTTTCTCGACGTAATTTTTTGTCTCTTCGATCATACTCCGACCCTTCATTGTCACTGTTGAGGCTATAGCAACACATGGGAGCATACCCTTTGAAGCTCCTGTGAACCTGCGACCTCGACCTGTCAGTTGAGTTGGTGAACTCCGTTCACCAAGCGTCGCACCCGTACACAGAGTTCATCGACACCTTGTAAGCGAGCTGTTTTCCGTCGTAAATCTTTTCCATCGTCTTGTCTTTCGAAGCCTTGGCAATCGCCATGTCCTTCTTCGCCTGCTTTCGAAACAGTTTCAGTTCATCAAGGATGGCTGGCAAGAGACTCGGGACATTCTGCGCAAACTTGTTGTCCCCGAAAACCTCATACTCGACGCCCGGCAGGTTGTCATACTTTGAGTCGAGGACCTGCGATTGACACTGCGTTAGCAGGCTCGTTTTGAAGCGGACATTGAAAGTGTCCGCGCGCGGCTGGAGGCCGCTTGTTGCTTGCAACAAAACTTCGCACGAGTGTCGAGTAACACAAGTTGTGAGCCATCATGATGCTTGGGTACAAACTGGCAAAGTCAAGAGCCGTGATGGGTTTGTAGTAGGCTCCTATCTGAGCAGAGAGCACAGTGGCACCCTGGTATCTGCGAAATGATGAGCGTTAGACTCATGGCTCTGAAAGCTTCGCTTTCTTCGCACCCTTCTTGCTGTTTGTCCTTGTCGATCCTGATGGTTGGTACCATAAAGTCAAGCTCTCGAGCCTTTCTGGTCAACTGTGAGAACACCTTGATCTGCTGTCCTCTCTCAGATAGATAGCAGAGAGGCACCCATGTGGCCTTGGCCATCTCGATCAGGTTCATGAAGGTGTACATGTGATCCATTAGGGCGTGAGGGAGCAGGGTGTCCTTCACGCAATACTCGGCCACTTCTGCCAACTCACTTGGATTCTCTTCACGGAACCTTCGGAACATCTCCTTCGGACTCATATCAATCTTTTGGTCCCCCAAAAACTTTTTCGAAACCGCATTGAGTGAGTATGAGTCAAGCTTCTGTTCACGCTTCACCTCGTGAAAGAGGTCGAAGATGAATCGACCCGGCATAGGAAGCAACTTCAGTGCATTGTCACCAAGTGCATTCGAAGAGAGCTTCTTGTAAACCATTTGGCAATGGTGACCCTTGAGCTTGCTGAGCTCGTAGAAAAATTGTGAACACTTTGTGATCATGGCTCTCTTGTATACGTAGTCGAGGTCGAACCCAAAGATGTTCCATCCAGTTATCACGTCAATGTCACTCTTCACGAGGTAAAGTTGGAATGCTTCTAGAAGTTCCTTCTCAGTCGAGTACCACGTGATGCCCACGTCTTCCACCGGACCAGTCTCTTTGTAGCACATGCACACCTTCTCATACACTGGACCCCCCTGCTTCTTCAGGGTCACGGCAATCTGAAACACACAGTCACCTTCTTCTGTCGGGTCTGGGAAGGCTCCAGTCGAGCTGTTGGTCTCAATGTCGAACGACGCAATGATGAACGGTGCAATGTCATCCCGCTTGACCGGTGTCAGTGCCTTCCAGTCATTCTGAAACAAGTCGATGTCCGTCTTGGCGATAAAGTTGGGAGTGCAGTCACCAGTGTCGAGCCACCCCGTCGACTGTATCCCAGTTCGATGCATCAGTCGAAGCATCGGTTCAATGTTGGCCTCGTATATCTATCGAGGAACGTGGGTCGTTAGACCCACTTTTCGAGTTTTTTCGAGTCTGTCACACCTTCAGTGTTGGGAACTTGTTCCTGAGCTTGTAGTCGCACTTGCGCATGTCCTCTTGACTGATGAAGTTCAAGCGCAAGAACGGGGACGTCTCGTTGTTCTGGAACCTGCGGGGAAGGTGTTAGCACCGGGTCGAGAAGAGTGCCGAGTGCCGCACCCCCACAAATCCTTGGCTGTGATGACCGAAAAGCCAACCAGTCGAGGGAAGGCAGCCTTGATCTTCTTGAAGTACATGCTCGCCTCCTCTGCGCTCTTGAGCTTGACGAAAAAGTACGGATCGAACTTTGTCGTCACGCACACCGACTTGCCCTCTGCCGTGCGCCCGAAGATAGAGATCAGGTGTTCAATCGGAACATTCTCGATCGTTCCGTCCTCATTCTCAACCTCTTCGGTGCGGTCGCGAGCCTCCCACGTGAGCGCCTGAAACACAACCATTCTTTTCTCACACTCATGTGCTCGATGTTTTTAGGCGAATGGACTCCGTGATCAAATCAGCCATCAAACCAGGGAACAGGGTTTCAGTGAAGATCATCAAAAAGGATGGGAAGACGGTGCGAAGTTTGTCGGAGACAAACGAGTCGCTCCGCTTACGCGTCGCTCCCGCAGGTCCTGTATTCGGACTACTCGCTCCGGATGAATCGGATGTTCACTGACCTTCACAAGACGATCAAGGGGGACCTGGAGGCGTGCACGTACGACTTTGTGGAAGACAGGTTCGTTGTGCGTTTGCCCTTCGTTGAGTTCACTCGTTTCACTCGTGAACTCGACTTCACAGAGTCGTGCTCAGCGTCCAGCCTCCGGATGGCGGTCCGGAACGGCTTCACGAGTTGTTTGAGCGGAATTAATAATCGTGTAATCAAGTAATAATGTCAGGTGGAACCGGTCCTCTCGTCCAGCTCGTCTCGAAGGGCATCCAAGATGCCTACATCATGGACGCCGAAAAGGGCGAGTTCCCGTACAAGACCATGTACGCGCGATACCGAAACTTCGCTCACGCGCCGAAGAAGCTGTCCTTCCTGGGTCAGGTGCAGGCCGGCGGGTCGTGCATCCTCCAGATACCCAGCATCGGAGACCTCCTGACCGGCGTCTGGTTCGAGAGCCCCGCGGTGGGTCTCACGAGCGCCCTGGCTGGATCCAAGTTCGAGCTGTACATCGGCGGTCAGCTGATCGACGCTCAGACCACGGACTTTATGACCGAGATCTGGCAAGCCTTCTTGCCCGAGACGCAGGCCAAGTCGGACACCTGGAACAACCTCGTGTCCACCACGAACGACAAGTTCTTCCCGTTGCACTTTTTCTTTTGCGACAACGACATGTTCCTCCCGCTGCTGGCCATCCAGCTGTATCCCATCGAGATCAGGATCACGTGGGGCCCCAACGTGTCAGGGTTGAACCTGAACGCGTACGGCAACTTTGTGTTCCTCGACACCAAGGATCGGGAGGCGTTCACGAACAAAACCATCGACATCCTGATCACCCAGGTCCAGAAGACCATCGCGACCAACTCGACCAACCTCGACCTCTCCGTGTTCAACCACCCGGTCAAGGCGTTCTTCTTCGGGGCGCCGTTGCCGAAAGGTGCCACCCCCTTCACGTTCTCGAGCGCGGACATCCTCCTCAACGGGGTGTACCTCTTGGAGCAGATGAGTCCCACCTACTTTTACACGGCCCAGGTGTACTATCACACGCGACACGGCGTGACCACGTTCGACACGACGAGCTCGTCGCCGCTGTACACCCAGTACTTCATGTACTCGTTCGCCAAGGACGCGTCGAGCTACAGGCCCACGGGCACCTGCAACTTTTCCAGGCTGGACAACGCCAAGGTGAACCTGGTCTCGCCGACCGTGTCACAGATCAACGTGTACGCGATGAACTACAACGTGCTCAGAGTCAAGGATGGCATGGCCGGCGTTTTATTTGGAAGCTAAAAGTAATGTCGAGAGGTGGCACGGTCTTTATCACAACGCTGCTCCCAACCGTAGAAACTGAAACGCTCAGCGTGGGGAGTCTCCAGAAAGGGACCCTCTTGACGGGCGCCGTCATCACTGGCACGTCGAACACGTCGACAGAACCGGACGTGACCGTGTTCCCCCCGGACCCTGACGCGAACATCTCCAACATCCAGGTGATAGGCAATGCGACGTGCGGTCAGGTGTCCTTCAAGTTCAAGAAGATCAACCAAAATACGAGTTTCAACGTGAGGTTCCCTTCGGATTTCGTGTACCAGTGTCTCCCCGTGGTGATCACTTCTGCAGCCGATTCGGGTTCCGGACAGCTGGTGGCGAACGGTGCGTTCATCACCTCGTACCAAATTCCGCTAGTCAACACCATTTGTATGCAAATCACGTTCCCGAACCCAGTGGTGAACACCACGTTTCAAACCGCGACGTTCAATTACGCGGTGTTCGGCACGACGCTTCCTTAAACAAATCACGTTCGGGACCACAAAATGAAGCTCCTCGACTGGATCCCACTAGAAAAAGTCAACTGGGATGAGTTGTCACTGAACCCAAACGCTATTCACTTGCTCGAACAGAATCCTGACAAGATAAATTGGGAGTACATATCGCGAAACCCGAATGCGATTCATTTACTTGAGCAGAATCTCGACAAGATCGTCTGGGAGTGGCTCTCACTGAATCCAGCCGCCATTCACTTGCTCGAGCAGAATCTCGACAAAGTCTATTGGGGGTGGCTCTCAGAGAATCCGAATGCAATTCACTTGATCGAACAGAATCTCGACAAAGTCAATTGGACGTGGCTCTCAGAGAATCCAGCTGCCATTCACTTGCTCGAACAGAATCCTGAGAAGATCAGTTGGGGGTGGTTGTCACGGAATCCAGCCGCCATCCATTTGCTCGAAAAGAATCTCGACAAAGTCGATTGGGGGTGGCTTTCGGAGAATCCAGCTGCCATTCACATAATCGAGCAGAATCTTGACAAGGTCAGTTGGCGGTGGTTGTCACGGAATCCAGCCGCCATCCACTTGCTTGAACAGAATCTTGACAAGGTGCGAAGTTTTGGGGCGCCGCGCGGTGTCCGCTTTTAACAAAGTCTATTCGCAGGTCAACTGGGGATTACTCTCACTGAATCCAGCCGCCATTCACTTGCTCGAACAGAATCTCGACAAGGTCGACTGGTCGTGGCTCTCACGGAATCCAGCCGCCATTCACCTGCTCGAACGGCATCAAGATAAAATTGATTGGTACATCATAGCGAAAAACCCATCGATTTTTGAAGAGGACTATCAGACCCTCTGCAAAAAACGAAGTGACACCCTGCGCGAAGAACTCATGGCTAAGACCTGGCACCCAAAAAGGTTTCGAGAGTGGTGTTTAGATACTGATGAACTATTTTGATTCCTCACTCTTCTTCTCGCCATCCACGAGTGACCCTTCGTCCACGTAGGTCCCTTCGCGGATCGACTTGATGTCCGCGAGGAGCTTTTTCAACATCGCGTTGTTCGATGATTCAAACACTTTGATCAGGGACGCCAGGGCTGACACCCCCGCCCCGACCCACACGAGAAACTTTTCGTTGTACCCGGCGGCGATGGTCGTGATGATGATGCCGGCTGTCTGCACCACGTGAAATGCGTAGTCGAACCCCATGTTTGTCACGTTCAAACACTTTCGGCGCGAGAGAAACTTTTTCAAGTCATCCAACCGGTTCTGGCTGAAAATCTTTTCAATCTCGTGGTCGATGTTGACCGTGATTTCCGCGGGACGGGTCGGGACCGCGGGTGCCGGGGGGACCGTGAGGACCGGGACCGCTTCCTGTGTCACGGTGACCGACGCGAGAACATTAGAAGATTTCTTCATTTGTAGTTACACATGAAACTTTTTGAACTTCACAAAGCCATCACCGAGGTGCGAGCAACAAGTCGCTTCACACGTTGCGACCGCATGTGAAACACGCTTCCCGCAGGCCCCTGAACTCCTGCGCATTCAATTTGGTCCTGATTTCATCGAGGTGGATAGCGTGTTCATACGCGAAGGAACAGTGGTCATCGTACCAGAAGGAAGTTATTATAGCTCAACTTTGTCAGCTCGCTTGACTTTGTGGTGGAAGCTCTGTTTCTGGCCAAAATGCATCTAATCAGGATTCTGAACCACCTGTTGGATACGGAAGCGTACTTTTATGTGTTTCTCGCAAGATGGAATCAGTATGGTTTTGAGTTATGTAGAGTGGAAAAGAATGCACTGTGGCGTGGTTCGAGTTTGTATCATCAGTTTCCTGATAGACAAAGCTTGACTCGATTTATCTTAAACGACGTTCGTGAAATCTTTTGGGCAAATGGACGCTGGCGTCGTGAAGATCATCCCTGTAAAATCATCCAGAGAGCGTGGCGGCGCTACAGATTGCGAACCACTCGAGAGCGAAACGATCTACTCCTTCGAGGCCTGGCAGAGTACTTCTGGCACCCAAGCAGGATGAACTGGGTACTGGACGTCGAAAGTAGCGATGACCCCCTTGTCTAGTGTGTACTCTTTCCTCGGGTCGATCACCTTGTCGAGTGTCCTCGTGTCTACCTGCGATGAAGAGCGAGCAAATTGTTTCAATTTGCGCCGCGACTCGTTTCTTGTAGGGTTGCTTCGCTTACAAGAAACTTCGCACCACAAAGTGTCCATCAAAGTGCGGACACGTGATTACTGCACCGTTGACCGAGTCTTCGAACGAAATCTTGGGCGTCCACGCGAGCGAGTCCCCTCGGCGGGTAAAGGTCGGGTGAGGGTTCACGCTGATCACGAACGTCACGTCATCGCGGATGATCCTCGCGCCGTCACGAGTCATCCTGTCCAGCTTCAACACGAGGGTGACCTGCATGTGAGTTGCTTGTCAGCTCGTTTTCGCGCGGGCGGGGCCCGCTCAAGCGAAAAGCGACCTCCGGTCGCGCGGCGCTGGAAGCGCCTTGACTCTCGCACTTCCTCCATCTTCCCGAGGTCACCGCGGCCCTGACACCGTGGACACGGGTGGTGAATCTGTTGTACAAATGGTCCCATCCGGAACTCACGCTTGAACACCCCATGGCCGTTGCACGTCCGACACGAGACCATCCTGGTGATCTTGAACGTCTTTGTGGTCCCCAGCCACGCTTCGTCGAGTGAGACGCGAATGCCGAACTGGTACGTCTTCGGAGGGTCCGCGTCGAACCCCGGAGGGCGTCTCTTCGCAGGGTCGGAGAGGAACTCGTACGCCTCTGACACCTTCTTGAACTGCTCGGCGTCGCCGCCCCTGTCAGGGTGGTGCACCATCGCGAGTCTCTTGTAGGCCTTCTTGATGTCCTCATCGCTCGCGCCCGGGGAAACGCCGAGGACCTGCTCGTACATCACTGGTGTTTTTTTTGTGGTCACCTTTTAAATGTCGTCTGGTGGCATCTCCCAATTGGTGGCCATCGGCGCTCAGGATGCTTTCATCACCGGGAAGCCCGAGGTGTCCTTCTTTCAATCCACGTACAAGCGTCACACGAACTTCTCGCAGGTGGTTGACAGGCAGATCATCCAGGGAACCCCGAGTCCGAACGGCATGTCCACCGTCCGTTTCGAGCGCAGGGGTGACCTCTTGGGCTTCGTGTACCTCACGGCCAGCGACGCGAACGGCGTCATCCCGACGAGCGACTGGACGCAATTGATCAGCTCCATAGAACTCTACATCGGGGGGCAGCTGATCGACACGATGGACTCGAACTTCACAGAGTACATCGCCCCGCTCGTGTTTTCCCAAAATGTTGCAAAGTCGGGGCTCGGTGGGGGACACAACGGTTTTGGCACCCCTTCGTACTTTTACCCCTTGCGGTTCTGGTTCTGCGAGAACAGTCAGTCGTGCCTGCCCCTGGTTGGACTCCAGTACCACGACGTGGAGATACGCATCTACTGGGGACCCACGTTCACCGTGGGACCCAGGACGGTCATCGGGTGGGACACCTACGTGCAGTACGTGTTCCTCGATGACGCCGAGCGGAACTTTTTCGCCAACAAGCCGCAGACCATGCTGATCACCCAGCTCCAGAGGATGCCTCCGAGCGGGTCGACCACGCAGGAGATTGTGTTCAACCACCCGATCAAGTACCTCGTTTCGTGTCCAGCCATGAACCCATCCTCGTCGAACGCACTGGTGTCTCCCTCGAACAAGATCATCGTGCAGATCAACGGGACGGACATCGGTGATTACAAGTACGCGACTCCGAACTACACGGATGTCATGATGTACTACTTCAGCCCATACAGCAAGACTGAACAGAAGGTCTTCTTGTTTCCCTTTTGCCTCGAGACGGGGAGGTTGCAGCCCACTGGGTCTCTCAACTTCAGCCGACTCGACTCCGTGCGCATCGTGTCGCAAAATCTCCCCATCACGGACCCCATCTACGGCATCAACTACAACATGCTCAAGTTTGAAAAGGGACAGGCGGGGTTGATGTACACGAACTAAAGGCGCCTTTGGCGCCGCGCGGCCGGAGGCCGCTTCAGTTTTGGTCGAAGACCAAAAGCAAACGCACAGCGTTTGCGTCCGCGGCCCCCTTTTTTTCCTCGGATCAAGTAATGAACGCATTGTACGTCCTCGCACTCATCGTCTTCCTCGTCCTCGTGTACCTGTTCTTCGTGAAGAAGAAGAAGTCCTCGTGCGGCTGCAGTGGTGGTGAGAAGAACACGTACCTCGAAGGCATGAATCTTCACTCAGACGAGAAACTTCTCGTGTGAGAGAGTAAAATGATTCTCGACGTCCTCCTGATTTGCATCACGATGATCATCATCGTCTACATGTTGACCAACCGTCGCGACCGTCACTGGGGCGGGTGGAACCGTCCCTGGTGGGGGTGGAACCGTTCGCCCGTGGTTTACGGTGGCGGACACTGGGGTGGAAAAAAACATTGATACTAGCATCAGATGTTCTCGTTCACAATAAAGCGAGAGTACCTCTCGTTCCTGGATTTTAGCAGGGTGAACTCGATGCACGTGGTTCTGAGCAGGCCTCCCCACGTCAGACCCCTGGGTCCTTCCCAGGGGGTCGAAGGTGCCAGGGGGGTCATGTACAATTACGAGTTCACCAGGTTCGGAAAATTGCGTTTGTACCCGACGACCACCGACCCGATGCTGGCAAACCGGTACCAGACGCACGCGAAGGAAGTGGCTCTCAGAGTGTTCAGACGACTCGTGGAAAAATACCTCGAACACCAAAACGCGCGAATGAACACCATCAAGAGAGCCCTTCGACGCGGGTTCCTCCTGTCGAAGGAAGGGAACACCTCGACGAGGAGGGTGCTCAACATGCCGAACATGAGGAACTTGGTCCTCAACCAATACAAGACATCGAATCGATCGAATGTGAACAGGGCTCTAGCAAACAACAACGCCGTGTTCTAGCTAGCCATACAGGTGCTTCCTGCACACCGCCGCGTACTCCGAGGCTCCGCCCACGCACTCCTGACACGTGTCACTTGTGAGTCGTTTCGAAAAGGGCCCCTCGGTCCCGTCCTTGCACACCATGCAGAGCGCGGACAGCTTGATCACGTTGTCGGCGAGTGGTATCAGAGACAAGATTTCACCGAAGACCTGCGAGGAGGCTCGTTTCAGCGGCTGTAAGCCGCGCGCGGTCAGAGACCGCTTCATCTTCGATGAAACTTCGCACCTGCTGGCGATAGTCCCCATCCAGTCCCGCGAGGATCACGTGCTTTCCGTGAGAGAGTGCCCTCTCCACAAAAGGTCTCAGTCCCGTGAAAAACTGCGCTTCATCGACGGCGATCACGTTCGCCGTCAATGAAACGTCCACGAGGAAATCCGTCTTTACGCAATCAAACGTGACCTGCGAAGGAGACGTCAGACTCCGTTTTTCAGGGGACCTGAAAAACGTCGCACCCCATCGTGCGTCTGAAGCACTTCATTCATATTTCTGGTGTCCTTCGCCGAGTTGATCACGAGCACAGACTCATTGATTGCTTTGAACCTGCGACGAGATGCTTTAGCAGCAACTTGTTTTCCATTTCATGGAAAACTTCGCGCCTCTTGAGACGCCGGATCATCTCCGACGTCTTTCCGGAAAACATGCCGCCGATGATGATTTCGAGACTCATTTTACAAACAAGGGTGAGACTACTGTTTAATCCGAGGTGTTGGATCGCTCCACTACGATCACCGTCACCCCATCCTGGTTCGTGTCCATCGACTTCATCTTGGTGAAGTAGGGGTTGTGAGGGTACTCCTTCAGGATCGCCTTGAACGCCGTCAGACACGCGCTCTCCTCCCCGGTGATGGTGTACCGGATCGTCCTCGGGTACTGCAGCGTGCACTCCACCTCCACGTCCTTCGGCGCGACGGATGTGACTTGCTTCTCGACCTTCATGGAATCCATTCGCCTCTTGAGCATGCGAAGCGCCTTGGGGATCAGTCGTCTTTGGACGCTCCAGACTTCCACGACAAGACGTCGAAAGTCGAGCCAGATGTAGTCCACACCCGAGAGCTCGGTGATGCGCTTCAAGTGGAAGCCCCCTCGTCCGATGAACTTCCCCGGGTTGACCCCGGCTGCGACTGGAACTTCCGTGTAAAACGCGTTCAGAGGCGGGTCATACTCTGGCATTCTCGAGGAGGCACGCAAAACTTTTAACTGCCTTTAACATGGAACAGTGGCACGTGGTGCGTCGAGGCATCGACATGTCGAAAGTGAAGCGACTGCCTCGAAGCAGGGTGATCGGGACCAAGTCCAGAAACGGGGTCGTCAGACCCCTGTCATACATGGGGAACACCCACCTCCTCGTGTCCAAGGAGGTGCCCCTGCGAAGGAAGACGGCGTTCATGCGCGAAGTCACAGTCGGGTCGATCAAGAACATCGGGGTCTGCGGACCCAGGGTGTACGCGTGGAGGATCGTCGGAAACAGGTGCGAGTACGTGATGGACAACCTCGCGAGGGGACACGCTGATGCCAGGGTGAAAACACTTTATCAATACAAAGGGCCGAAACCCTGGAAGCAACTCTACAAGGTCCTCCTCGATTTTTACAGAATCACGGGTGGGTTCCACGGGGACCTCCATTCCAACAACATCGCGGTCATCACGAGGAACGGGAAGATCTCTGTGCAGGTGTACGACTACGGCACGTGGCACCCGTTCAGTCCGAGGGTCACCGGAAACAAGATCATGCCGTACTTGATGGCTGCGCGCATGAAACCAGGGAACAAGAACATCGGGTACGCCTACGAACCCACGAATAACAAGGAGAACCAGCTGTACCGACGGAACATCAACGTGTTGAACTCGAATGCGATCAGGGCGTTCAAACGGTTCAACGCTTCTTCGACATCCGGTTGAGCATGTACATCAACCTGATCTGCGCCTTGGCCTTCTTGAGGGTCGTGCCGAAGGCCTTCACGCTGCCAGTCTTGGCATTGGTGACGCGATACAGTTTCTTGCCAGGGAGCTTTCTGAGTCGATAGGGCATTGGTTGCCATTCTCCAAGAGTAATATTCGGCCTGGGTCGTAGATGGTCGCCCTGATCATGGCGTTCAAGTGGGGAACCTGCGGTGGGAAGGAGCTTTAGCTCCGGCTCGTTGCGGGCTTTGCCCGCGCGGCGCCAAAGCGGGCTACGCCCGCGCGCGGCTGAAAGCCGCTTTAGGCGCCTTGGCAACAAAACTTCGCACAGTAAACTTATCGAGGTCATCCACACGCGCAAGCAACTCGGGTTTCAGGTGGACCAGAATCGCCACGATGTCCGCCTTGACCAGCGTCTTGTCCTTCCTCTGGAGCTGCTTCTTCATGGTGGCCAAAAAGCGCGAGCTCGACTCAGAGCGGACGATCGCCTGTGAGGAGGAAGAACCCACGGATTTTTCAAGGGACCGGATTTGGTCTTCGAAAAATCGCGACGTCATCCGGTCCATCTCTTCTCTGTCATCTTTCGATCGCGCGGGAGCACGGTTACCCATTGAGGTCACGTGTGTGTTCTTTCTTTTAAACGAATGCAAACTTTTTCAACTTTGGTTCATCTACGGAGTCGGCCCAGGATCCAGACGGAGCCTCTATGTCATCCGTGAACTCGGTGGGTTTGAACTTTTTCTTTGGCTCGTAGACTTTGGCTTCGACCAGTGACCACGTGAGCCCCACGCGCTTGTTGAAGAAGTACACTGACTTCAACTCCACGATGCCAGTAAACATTTTGCCCTTGAAGAGGCCTGCGAGGAACGTGTGGGTTAGCTCCCGTTTCGCACTTTTTGAGACCTCATAGTTGAGTGCCTAACGGCACTCGACACATACCCTCTTCCAGTTCCAATGGTGTCATGTTCTCACATTGTGGTCCGAAGAACAATGACTTGGTGTCAACCTTGATCCTGAACTTCGGGTCATACTTGTCCGACATTTTCAAGTTGGAGTTGAACCTGCGATGAGTACGTTTAGGACTCGGTTTTCAGGCGCTTTCAGCGCTGAAAACTCTCGCACCACTCATTCGGATCACCCGGAAGAACCCCAAGGTTCCTCACGTGATCAATGACCACAGTCTCAACATTGGTCAAAAACTTGTAAAAGGCGTTCATGTAGGAACCCTGTGAAGAAGAGTGGTGGTCAGTTTTTTTTTCGATGAGCGGCTCACGCCACTCGACTCACACCTCCTCGCTCCACCCTTTGAGGTTGGCGTCGATGTTGAACTTCGTCGGGCCAAACTTGTTCGGGAAGCCAGAAAGGCCGAAAGGGGCGTAGACCCTGGGTATCTGGAACTGGATAGGGTCACCGTTCGGGAGCGACAGGGAGATGCCCCTGTTGTATGCTCCGAAGGTGATGTCAGAGAGCTTCAATTCCGAAAACTTCATTTTTTCCTTTTTGGAGAGGTGAGCTTTTAAGCGTGTGTGCGAAGCACACACGCGCGGCGGCAGAGCCGCCTTTAAGCGGACAAGCGAAGCCGCCTCACTTCCCGCACACCTGAAAGGCCCTGAGTGCGGTGCTCCCGAAGAGCTCAGCCTTCCTGTCGTCCCTGAGGAAGTAGGTGTTGACCATGAAGGAACCCATCTGACCGGGAGGAGTGATCGGAGGATACGACCCGATGAACGCCGGCTTCATGTTCGGCTTGTAGTGAGGGATGGACGGAGGAGGGGTCGGTGTGCTGTACACGGAATTAAAATCAGCCACCATTACTTACTTGTTGATATTTTTGTTCGAAGGTCCGTCTGGGATCACGGTGATATCCGTCACACGTACTTTGTCCGGTGCGCCGCGGTTCAACACGTGTCGCAGGACGTTTCGAGCCCTCACGATGTACTTGGTCCCACTGTTGATGATGATTTCACCTTGACCTCTGGATTCCCAGGGGTTCACAATAGAGGCGGCGATCACGTGCGTGCCTCGCAGGAGCTTGATCCTTTGTAATATCGGATCACTCCCTCGCATGTAATACGTCCCCCAACTCGAATGATACGACGACGATGAGAATCCCTTGATGCGATGAATGGCACCCACGGACCCCTTGAACGGGTCAGTGCCAAGACCTCGATACACGATGAGGTTCGCGGGGAGCGCGGGTGCGTTTCGAATGATGCGGTGCAAGTCAGCTCTGTACATGTCGAGCGCCTTTCGATGCAGGCTGTTATTTTTCTTCACGCGTTGCACATTAGCTGATGGATCATTGAGTATCTTTCGAATCTGGGGGACGAGTGGTTTGGTCACCCAATTTGGGTCACGCATCGCCTTTTTCTTATTCGCGGCATTCAGAACACTGTAATTGAAAGTATGGTAATTACTAATGTTTGGCAACTTTCCAGTGCGCTCGTACTGTCCGACCCACAAAGACGAGTTGAGCGTGTAGGCCAAAAGAGTCTTGAAGTCGTAATCACTGAGACCCTTGATGTAAGCTGCTTGCTTTCTGAGCCACGCCTGATTGACCCTGCTCCTGGCGTTGTTTTGAACAAGATTGCCTTCATTCAATTTGTACGAGTTCCACGCGATATTCTCATTTTGTTTTCGAGCGCGGTTCACCCCAAAACGAGGCAGCTTCACGATGTTCCCAACCCTTTCCATGTTCCCAGTGCCGCGAGGCTGTGTCAGCCTCTTTCGAACGCGACTGAGCCAAGACATGGCGGTCTTCTTCACCGGTGACGTCATGTTTCGTTTCGCGCGCTTCGCCAGAATGGCTTTCTTGACGTTCGTGAGCATGTTGCCCTGGTAGTTGTTGTTTTGTAACAAGTGCGGGTAGTATTTCTTCACAAAGGTCATGTAGTTGTACGGATTGTTGTTGTTGTTGGAGTTGAGGTACTTCAAAAACTCGTCATTCAACTTGTTCTGATTGTTCGCCGGTTTCGCGCGCTTTGCACGCTTCGCGAGAATCTCGCGTTTGGCTTCATTCAAAGGGTCATTCTTGTTCTCGTGGTGAGGGTAGTGTTCCTCTACGTAATTGAAAAGACGCGAGAAGCTGTTCTTGTTATTGTTGTTCATGTTTTCCTCGTTCTTGTTGCCAACTCGATTATAGTACTCCTGCAAGTTCCTCAAAAACTTGTTGTTCTGATTCTCCGCCATCCTTTTCATTGTATGAGTCCACCTTTTTTTTTCGAGTCCCACTTGTAAATGACGTCGATCCTTCGCACGGTGCAGCAGACCGAGACGCCACTGAGCATGGCTTTCTTTTCGGACCTCAACATGAGGCGGATCCAAAACGCCATCCGTCAGACGTTCAGGGACAAGACCGGAATCTCCATCGATTACCAGAACCCCAGGGACGTCCTGGTCCTCATGCGAGCGTCGTACATCAACAACTCGAGGGACCCCTGGAGCCAAGACGTCGCGAGTCAGGTGCAAATCATGAACGACGCGGTGGTCCAGACGGCCGTCGGACAGATCGGCACGGGTGTCAACCAGTACATCGACTACATCAGGGACATCACGAGCCCGCCGAGACTCAACGACCTCCCCATCAGCACCACGACCTACGGAAAATCCCTGAGGGCACAAACCTTCTGGCGGTGAGTGTGGCAAGGAACACAACGTGTTCCGCTTGTTTGTTGCCAAGGCAACAAACTTCGCGCTGGCTTAAAAGGCTCCCTGCTCGGTGCTGGGTAAGTCATGACTCTGAACCTGTACCGCGATTCCACGCAACACTTTTGCGAGATGAAAGGATGGAACCGAGCGCCCGTGAGCACCGTGTGGCTCCTCTTGACAGAAGAGATTGGTGAACTCGCGTCAGCCATACGACAGTACATGAAGGTACTTGAGTCGACCTCTGGTCGCGCGCGGGCAGAGCCCGCTTGAGTCGAGGACGAAGCGACCATGATTCCCCTGATCACATCTCATTTCACAGGTGTACCACAAGACCAACCTCCAAAAGGAGCGGGGCACGGATGTCCAGATGGAGATGGGGGACGTGTTCAGCTACCTGTTTCAGCTCGCTTCGATGCTCAACGTGGACCTGGACGACATGTGGAACAAGCACCAACAAAAGGTGGCGGACAAGCAATACGAGCTCTGTGATTTTTATAAAAACGCATAGTAAACCATGTCGGCGTCTGACATGCTA
>Ga0255210_1000233_pt1 | contig 23616 bp, 19 predicted proteins | sample Miss_Yuk_RepA_8d_FD_188422 | JGI IMG/M metagenome (GOLD analysis project Ga0255210, IMG submission 188422) | Freshwater microbial communities from Mississippi River, Louisiana, United States - Miss_Yuk_RepA_8d | ecosystem: Environmental > Aquatic > Freshwater > River | place: USA: Louisiana...
CCCGATTTTTGAGACAGTGGCTAACCCGATTTTTGAGACAGTGGCTAACCCGATTTTTGAGACAGTGGCTAACCCGATTTTTGAGACAGTGGCTAACCCTAACCCTACCCTGTAAAAAAAACAGTATACAAGTTATAAACGACACATAATGAAATGAATAATGAAATAGTATATAAATCTGGTCGATATCGAGAAATGAGAAGGGCTATATTCCATCGATATCGAGAAATGAGAAGGATGTTTTTATAATTTTATAATTTTGCAATAAGTTTTTTTATAATTTTGCAATAAGTTTTTTTATAATTTTGCAATAAGTTTTTTATAATTTTTAAATATGACATTAGGTTAAATCTGAGAAGGAGTGTTTATGCCCAATATTGTTCAGTGATTTCATTAATAGTATCAGTTTCTTCATCATACTCACCGATTGCTTCACTCGTTTCTTTATCATAAATAGTATTCGTTGCTCTGTCAATATAATAATTAACACCCTTAATTTTAATCGGTTCTACATTTATTTCTGCTTCATCTTGTGATTCAGATACTTCTGGTTCTGGTTCTGGTTCTGGAGCAGGAGCGGGAGTTTTCTTTCCTCTTCCACCGCCTCTCTTTTTCTTTGGTTCTTGTTCTTGTTCTGTAGTTAATTCTTCTTGTGTTTGTGGTGATTGTTGTTGTTGTTCTAATGCCTTTTTCGCAGCACGTTTTGCCTTATTTAATTCCTTGTTTTCTGCCTTCTTTAATTCCGCTTCTCTCTTTTTGGCTTCTTTTTTTGCTTCTTTTTCGGCTTCAATTGCGGCTTTCTTCTCTGCCTTAATCTTTTCTTTCTCTTCTTGAGCAACACGCTTTAATCTCTCTTTCTCTGCGATTCTTTCTTCTGCTTGTATTCTCTTCTTCTCTTCTTTTTCTCTTTCTTTTTGAGCCTTCTCTTCTTCACTAATCTCTTTCTTTGGATTCTTTGGAGCAGGCTTATTTGCTGCCTTTTCAGCTTTCTCTTGAGCCTTCTTTTCGGCTTCTTCTTGTTTCTTCTTTTGAAGTTCGCGATAGTCAGTGATTACTTTATTGTAATCAGATGACATTGTTTCGCGATTATTTTCAATTCCAATTGCGAAATTATCAAATTCTGAATCCATGAATTTGATTAATCGATTCGCTTGAATTGGACTATTATTCATCTTATTTGCGAAATAGAAGAATAATGATTTGAATGCTTCAATATCTTGGGCAAATGCTGGAGTAACTGGAGCAGTAACAGGAGCAGTAACAGGAGCAGTAACAGGAGTAACAATCTTCTTGGGAGCCATTTTCGTTCGGTTGTTCGGTTGATTAATTTCTTTTCAACAATTGAATACTTACTTTTATTTTTTCAAAAAAGTAATTCAATTTTTCGAGGAAACCATAGGTTTCCTCAGGCACCTTCCTTAAGAATTACCACCCCTTCAGGGTGGTAAGGAATAACTAGTCTTTTAGAAGGAACGTAGTTCCTATAAGGATTCCACCGCGCATTTCGAATTTTGCCGTGTAAACCGGCAAAATTCTTATTGGTGGAATCCGAAATACAACCTCCTTAAGAATTACCTCACTTCGTGAGGTAAGGAATAACTAGTCTTTTAGAAGGAACTACGTTCCTATAAGGATTCCACCGCGCATTTCGAATTTTGCCGTGTAAACCGGCAAAATTCTTATTGGTGGAATCCGAAATACAACCTCCTTAAGAATTACCTCACTTCGTGAGGTAAGGAATAACTAGTCTTTTGTATTTTCTCTTGATAATATCTGAAAGGAATCATATTGGAACTTAGGACTTATGAAAAAAAAATTTTTTTTTGTGTTTTTATTTTTTATTGTTATTTTGTTTTTGGAATCTCTTAGATGTAATTTAAAAAGTATCCGAGAGAAAAGAAAAAAGAACCTCTCTGATGTTTATTTAAAAAGTATACGAGAGGAAAAGAAAAAGATATTGTATTATGAAATCCTTGATGTAAACCTTGTTGTAAAAAATGGGACCCTTTGGGTCCCATTTCTTTTTAAGAGCCTAATTAACGACTTTTATAATCGGTCGATATCGATAAATGAGAAAGTATGAAAGGAATCATATTGGAACTTAGGACTTATGAAAAAAAAATTTTTTTTTGTGTTTTTATTTTTTGTTGTTATTTTGTTTTTGGAATCTCTTGAATGTGTTTATTTTACACCTTTTTACATTTCAAACGCCGATTTTTTAATTAAGAATTATTTGTTGTTTTCTTCAAATGGTGAGATTTTTAAATATTCATAGAAATATTCTCTTACAATATACATTAAATATGTATTAGGGTCCCAATCGCTACACCAATTTTTATGAGCATTTAATGAACGCATATGTGGATTAAAATTATCATAATAATCACTAGCTTCTTGCTTAGTTTTGAATAACTTATTAATGTAACCTATATGTTCGCTTTTTCCATTCCATTCTGGATAAGCATTATGTCCATCGCTATTAAATCGTTGCACTTCTAAAATATACGGCATTCTATATAATACATTATATTGTATCTAAATTATTTCAATTTTTTGAAAAGGTGTAAAAGTATACGAGAGGAAAAGAAAAAGAATCTCTCTGATGTTTATTTTAAAAGTATACGAGAGAAAAGAAAAAGATATTGTATTGTAAAATCCATGAGATAAACCTTGTTGTAAAGAAATGGGACCCAAAGGGTCCCATTTCTTTTTAAGAGCCTAATTAACGACTTTTATATCCATCGATATCGAAAAATGAGAAAGTAGGAAAGGAATCATATTGGAACTTAGTACTTATGAAAAAATTTTTTTTTGTGTTTTTATTTTTTGTTGTTATTTTGTTTTTGGAATCTCTTAGATGTTTATTTTAAAAAGTATCCGAGAGGAAAGAAAAAAGAACCTCTCTGATGTAATTTTAAAAAGTATATGAGAGATGTAATTTTAAAAAAGTATCAGAGAGAAAAGAAAAAGATATTGCATTATAAAATCCTTGAGGTAAACCTTGTTGTAAAAAAATGGGACCCTTTGGGTCCCATTTTTTTATAAAGACCTTGATTAACGAATTTTATAATCGGTCGATATCGATAAATGAGAAGGTAGGAAAGGAATCATATTGGAACTTAGGACTTATGGAAAAAAAATTTTTTTGTGTTTTTATTTGTTGTTATTTTGTTTTTGGAATCTCTCTGATGTTTATTTTAAAAAGTATCCGAGAGAAAAGAAAAAAGAACCTCTCTGATGTAATTTTAAAAAGTATCCGAGAGAAAAGAAAAAGATATTGTATTATGAAATCCTTGAGGTAAACCTTGTTGTAAAGAAATGGGACCCTTTGGGTCCCATTTCTTTTTAAGAGCCTAATTAACGACTTTTATATCCATCGATATCGAAAAATGAGAAAGTAGGAAAGGAATCATATTGGAACTTAGTACTTATGAAAAAAAATTTTTTTGTGTTTTTATTTTTTGTTGTTATTTTGTTTTTGGAATCTCTCTGAAGTATTTTTTAAAAAGTATACGAGAGGAAAAGAAAAAAGAACCTCTCTGATGTAATTTTAAAAAGTATACGAGAGGAAAATAAAAAGAATCTCTCTGATGTTTATTTTAAAAGTATACGAGAGGAAAAGAAAAAGATATTGCATTATGAAATCCTTGAGGTAAACCTTGTTGTAAAGAAATGGGACCCTTTGGGTCCCATTTCTTTTTAAGAGCCTAATTAACGACTTTTATATCCATCGATATCGAAAAATGAGAAGGTAGGAAAGGAATCATATTGGAACTTAGGACTTATGAAAAATTTTTTTTTGTGTTTTTATTTTTTGTTGTTATTTTGTTTTTGGAATCTCTTGAATGTGTTTATTTTAAAAGTATCCGAGAGGAAAAGAAAAAGAATCTCTCTGATGTTTATTTTAAAAGTATCCGAGAGAAAAGAAAAAGATATTGCATTATGAAATCCTTGAGGTAAACCTTGTTGTAAAGAAATGCCGCCTTTGGCGGCATTTCTTTTTAAGAGCCTAATTAACGAATTTTATAATCGGTCGATATCGAAAAATGAGAAGGTAGGAAAGGAATCATATTGGAACTTAGGACTTATGGAAAAAAAATTTTTTTGTGTTTTTATTTTTTGTTGTTATTTTGTGTTTTTATTTTTTGTTGTTATTTTGTTTTTGGAATCTCTTGTATGTTTATTTTAAAAGTATACGAGAGAAAAGAAAAAAGAACCTCTCTGATGTTTATTTTAAAAGTATCCGAGAGGAAAAGAAAAAAGTTATTGCATTATAAAATCCATGAGATAAACCTTGTTGTAAAGAAATGGGACCCTTTGGGTCCCATTTCTTATAAAGACCTTGATTAAAGAATTTTATAATCGGTCGATATTGAAAAATGAGAAGGTAGGAAATGAATCATATTGGAACTTAGGACTTATGGAAAAAAAAATTTTTTTGTGTTTTTATTTTTGTTTATAAGAGCCTTTTTATTCCTTACCTCACTATATCGAAAACTACCAGCTTGCGCGGTAGTTTTCTTATAGGTAATTCTAAAGGAGGTGGTATTTCGGATTGACCAGCGTGCGCGGTCAATCCTTATAGGAACGTAGTTCATCCTGGGTACATCGGCATGGAAAGTAGTCCACATAGACCTGCTTTTCCATATTCGGGACCTCTTCCCATTAGCATATATCCTTTATTTATTGCTCCATCTGTTTCATCTCCCCATGATGTTCCCCATGAATTTCGCATTATATAATACCACCCTTTCTCATTTGAACCATATCCTACTAACACTACCGCATGATCTATTTCCGGACTTGAACCTCCACCAGGTCAAAATCTTCGATTTTGACCATTCATTACAGACTCTATCGAATAATTTTGTTTCATCATATACATCCTATACTCTTGATTTGTACTAAATTTTTTCACTTGTTCTTTTTCTTTTTTAGTTTCATTCATTCGCATTCTTTCTCTTTCTCTTTCGGTTTTTTCCATTTTATATCACAATCTATTTTTTTACAAGCTCGACACATTTTGTTTTTCTTCTATTATCTTCATTTCCCTTATTGGCATTTTTTTTATTCCTATACGCTCCTTAATTCCTCCTAAATTTTTTGGTTCATCTATTAATATTATCTGTTCTAAATCTTCATTCTCATACACTTTTTCATTTCCGTTCCTCATATACAATATAAATTTTCTAGGTATCTCTTTTTTTTCTATGTATTTTCCATCCAATACTATCTTTATTTCTCTCAGTTTATCAACTCCAATCTTTAATGGAACACTCGATTTTGTTTTTTCTACAAGTTCTACAGGTTCTACAAGTTCTACAGGTTCTACAGGTTCTACAGGTTCTACAGGTTCTACAGGCTCTACAGGTTGTTCAGGTTCTACAGGTTCTACAGGTTCTACAGGTTCTACAGGTTCTACAGGTTCTACAGGTTCTACAGGTTCTACAGGTTCTACAGGTTCTACAGGCTCTACAGGTTCTACAGGTTCTACAGGTTGTTGAGGTTGTTGAGGTTGTTGAGGTTGTTGATTCATTGCTCCAAAAACATAGCCTGATATTTTAATTGGAATCTCTTTGATAGTATCAATAACATAAGCAAAATAACGATATGGAATAGTTAAATTGTCATAATTTATATCATTTCCACCACCTTTCATAATTTGTTCTTGAGAGCCATCTTCGAATAAAAAATAGACTTTTGCATTTTCAATATTCATTTCTCTAAAATACATAGGATTGTATGTACGAATCATAAAATCTCGATTCGAATCATTGACTTTTAATAAAAATGTTGTGTCATTGTTTTCAGAATCATAAGAAACAACAATTGATGAAGAATTTGTAAAATTAAACATATACTTATATTATAATATGAAAATTCCAAATCGATACATACCAAATTATTTATCTAGAAAAGATAGAAAAACACAAAAGAATATGATTGAACATGCGAGAGAACAATATAAAAAAGGAAAATATGTCTCTCGACCAATATTATCTTCGTATAAACATCGAAAATCAAGACATTTGAGACGATTTAGAGAGAAATTTGGGTTTGATATAGGAACCTCTCGAAAAACATTAAAAAAAATATCAAGCGCGTCTGGTTGTTCTGTCAAATCGTTGAAAAAAATATTAAACAAAGGTAGAGGTGCTTATTATTCAAGTGGTTCACGACCGAATCAAACTGCTGAAAGTTGGGCCATTGCTCGTCTTGCAAGTGCTCTTACACATGGAAACGCAGCAAAAGTCGATGCACACTTATTGGAAGATTGTAGTAATATATAAAGAAATGGACAATTAAAAAATATTACAAATGATAACCAATTGTGAAACTGAAAAATATAGCGCATTTATTTATTATTATTTATTTCTATGTCAGACAGTTTTGTTTTTTTTGTCATGCTTATACAATTCAAGAGAATTTGACACAATTATGAACAAAATGAACCAACTACACAATTCTATAAAAAATAGTCAAAAATTAATTAACAAAATGAATGAAAAAACAGAAGAATATTATGAAAAATATGATGACAACGAGGTTGATTCTGAGGAAGAAGAGGACGAAGAGGAAGAAAAGGAAGAAAAGGAAGATGATGAAGAAAATGAAGAAGAGGAGGAAGAGGAAGAAGAGGAGGAAGAAGGAGAGGAAGAGGAAGAAGAGGAGGAAGGAGATGAAGAAAAGGAAGAGGAAGAAGAAATGCCAGAACTTATAATGGATTATGCGACAAGTTTGTAATGTAAAATTGAATAAAATAAAGTAAAAATAAAAGAATAAACAAATTGAAAATATGAATTTGTTTATATTATCGTTATGTTTCCAAGAATGTGCGGAGGCAATGTTTGATAAACATATATCAAAAATGATATTGGAAGCGGTTCAAATGTTATCAACCGCAAAACGTTTATTGAGTAATCCAGATGATATTATCGATTCTTGTGTGTATCGTATCGCACACAAGAACCATCCAACAACAAAATGGATTCGTGAATCTTATGAAAATTATATGTGGACGTTGAATATGGTGGAAGCAATGCATAATGAATGGAAATATCGTTATGGTCATCCAGAAAGCAAAGAACACAGTTCTTATAGAGTTGCGAAATATTTGAGAGAAAATCCGCCGCCAATGGAAAAATTTCCTAGTACCGGTTTAACCGAATTTGCTCTCGCAATGCCAGATAAGTATAAAGTAATAGGTGATGCTGTCCAGTCATACCGAAATTATTATTGCGGAGAGGAAAAACGCAAATTTGCCTCTTGGAAAAACAGGTCTCCCCCGACATGGTATAAAATAAAGATTCGTGTTAAAAAGCGTGTTATAGCAAAATAAAAATAGAATTGTATTATATGTTACGTGGAGGAAAAATACCAAAATACGGCGGTGATTTTTTTGCATTCAATGGTGATAATTCTGTAATTTACAAAAACCATTTTATTTATAAAAGTCCAACTGAGAATGCAAAAAATATAGAATTGACATTAGGATTTGATTATAGACCCATAGATAATATTGGTCCTGCATTATTAAATTTAGAAAAAGAAGTTGGATACGAATTAAATTTAAAAAACGCTGTTGTTATGCAAAATGAAAATGTCGATGTCGTTTTAGATTATATAGATTGTTTTAAATTCATTGACAATCAACATTTTGTTAACATATATGGAAGTTATGGAATGGAATCAATATTTACACATATCTTAAATTGTAAAGAAAATCCTGGACATAGAAAATTCATAGAGCAAATGAAAAAGATATTTCTGATTAAAAAAGGGGAGAACCTAGGTGTCGATAATTTTTTAAACGATTCTATTTTTACACAAAATGGTTTGAATGGAAAATATAATTTATTGAGTAAGTATTCATTTATTTATGAATTGAAATTATTGTTTGAAATATTAACAGACCCCGAAATTAATGCGTCAAATCCTACTCATGAAACATATTTTAAAATCGAAAATAAATTGTTAGGTATACATGAATATAAAGGAGGAATTACAGTTGAAGAAGCAAAAAAAAGACTGGCTAATTTTGTAAGAAATCGAACAAAACGCAATTTAGAACAAAAACGAATTAATTTAAAAGAAAAATATGCTAAACAAAACGAAACAAAAAAACAGAAACAGAAACAGAAACATACCAATAAACCTACTGGAAAGTTTAATGCTGACAAATGGATTCTTTATACTGAGTCAAATTTAATTGTGATTGACGAATCACGTCAACGCTTTATAAATATATGTGATATGATGAAAGTTATGATTAGTTATACAAACGACACATCAACAAAAAATTATGAAGAGTATATTAAAACAAAATACGCAAATGACACTGAAGATAATTTTAAAAAATATGCAAACTACATGTATAATGAAATAAAGGAAATATTAGAATTAAAACGTGATGTGTTTGATTATTTGAAAAATGGAAACTTGCAGTTTGATGACCCGCATATTAAAACATATTCTGTTTATATATCTAATATAGGTATAGATGAGGTTAATCAACTGAATATAAGTGACCGTCAATTTTTAGGGTTGGTTCAAGATATCGGCAAATGTTTAGTTCAAAATGTAAAAATTATCAATAAAGGTTCACCGAATCTTTATATTATTGCTGAAGTTCAAACAAAACACGCATTAAACAAATTGATTCGTATGAATAATTTGGTTTATGGAACTAGCAAATTAAAAATTTCTTTGGAACCTCCTGCAAAAAAATCGGATAATCAACCTGTTGGTACAACAACTGGAAATATGTTTCTTCGTAATATAGGATTTTTAACAGAACAACCAGTTGTAGAAGATGATATAGTGGTTGAAGGCGTTGAAGGCGACAATGAAGAAGACGACGAAGAAGACGACGAAGACGACGACGACGACGAAGACGACGAAGACGACGAAGACGACGAAGACGACGAAGACGACGAAGACGACGATGATGATGTAGGTATAAGTGATTGTCTCACCCGTAAAATTCAAAAATCCAGTAGAATTCAAGATGAAATTGGTATAGATTTGTCATCATTCTTTATTTTATATTACATAAAACATCGATTAAACAATTCTTATCTAGAGATGAATGGTCGTGTTGGTAGAGAGACGTTATATCCATTATATCCAATATCGATTAAATTATTCATCGACACTCTTTTAAATAATATAGAGAGACATGATGTTGACAGTAAATCAATCATTTCATTACATAATTATCCAAAACGAACCAAGTATAGTGTAACTTACAATGATATTAAATATTCAGAATGTGCGGGTAGGTCACTTTTTGAAATTATTAAATTCATTGCTATGGGGTCTGACCTGAAATTCCATCCTGAATATTTGCCTGAAAATACATTACCATACATAACGACCATATTATCAAACACAAAATATAAAAGTTTTGAAAATATGAATGCCCATGAAATTGGTGCATTTTCTAGTTTTATGAGCAAAATGAATGATGTTGATGGATTGAAGTATGTTCCCGACCGAGAAGGTAAAGAAAAAAAATATGAACTAGAACCTCTCGAAATGATTACATACTTAATCTACATATTTACTGGAAAGATAGTAAATGATGTGGAAAACTTAGTTATTACTAGTATTTCTGACAAAACATCAAAAGACAAATATACTATTTTTCATAATTCTCCAAAAGACATTGGTCTTAGAATCGAGATCACTGGAAATACAACATTAAATGCTAGAAATAACTTTTTAAATTTATTAATTACCAATAATGAATCTCATGCTGATATTAAATATACGTCATCGACGAATTTGATTCATGATACTCTATTTCATATTCCATTTATCAACAATCGCATTTTGAGATATATAATAAGAAATAGAATCTTTCTAAAAGAAATGAATACATCGAGAGTAAGATTAATGAATGAGTTATTTAAAGGATTCACGGTTGATGAAAAATACAATATTGAAAAATGGAATACAATGAATGTTACTGATATGTCAAAGATGTTTTATGGATGTAGTCAATTTAATCAACCTTTAAATTTTAATACATCAAATGTGACTAATATGGAAAGTATGTTTTATGGATGTAGTCAATTTAATCAACCTTTAAATTTTAATACATCAAATGTGACTAATATGGAAAGTATGTTTTATGGATGTAGTCAATTTAATCAACCTTTAAATTTTGACACGCAGAAGGTAACTAGTATGTTTAGAATGTTTGAAGATTGTAAAAATTTTAATCAACTTCTTGAATTTAATACAGACAATGTAATGAACATGGGGTCAATGTTTGTAGAATGTATTAATTTTAATCAACCTGTCAATTTTAACACATCGAAAGTAACTGATATGTCGAGAATGTTTGAAGGCTGTATAAAATTTAATCAGATTCTTGAATTTAATACTGACAACGTAAAAGACATGGGGTCAATGTTTTCTTATTGTACTGATTTTAATCAACCTATAAAATTTAGTATCGAGAATGTTACAAATATGGATGCAATGTTTTCAAATTGTAAAACATTTAACCAAGAATTTAAAATCGTTATAAACAAACGAATGTATATGCCGTTCATTTTTTTAAATTGTGAATCATTAGATTTAACAAAGATAACTATATTAATTCATTATGTAACACAAATAATGGTAAACAATGCGTTTAAAGGATGTAGATTAGATAAATATATGCCAAATATTCATTTTTCAAATAGATATACAGAGGAAGCCAAACAAATGTTTATTTATAAACTTACTGGAAAACGCATACAAACTGCTGGAAAAACATTGAAACGTCAAAAGTCAAAACGTGTATATACTCATCGGCGCAAATAGCAGTAAACAATTTGCATAATAATCGTTATATTATACAAATTCTAGATATCCAGGTTTTATACAATTGAGTACTTTGCAAACTCGATTCCACCGACTTCGTGGTGAAATCTTAAAAAGCGATAGTATCAGTTCCATCACTAATGTTACATTTATAAGTGCCACTGTCGGTTGTCGAACATTTTTCAGATTGAGCCATTCCAGCGACACCCATGCGATTTGCGTTATCGGTGGATGCTGCCCAAATAATGCCCATAAAAATGCCAATAAGTACAGGAATAAAAACAGACATTCCAACTGTATTACAAGTTGTCAAATGATAATAAATATCGTATAAGAACAATATCAAAAGCATAAGAATGAGTCCAATATTTTTTCCTGCGACACTGCGTGAAATATTTTTGCCTCCCTCTTTTGCTGTTCGAATAATATGCATAAAATACGCAAAAATGAATGAAATAATGCTAGATGATAAAGGGAGATAAGATAAGGGTGTTCCCATATCCATGGTAATTAAATTGCAGTTTTGCATGTTTTGTAAATATTTTGTTTCATCAGTTCCTTGAAACATATATTTTTGAATTTGAGGGATTCGACTCACCATAATAACAATAACATTTGTAATCATAATGCCGGCGAGTAAATGAAAACCTTTAGTAGTTCCAGATAGAAGAGATGAAATAACTAGATAAGCAATGATAATAAAGGGCATGATTTTATAGGTAATAAATCCTAAATGTTGAATATTTGCCATTTAGAAATAAGTGTATTGTTATAGATGAATATAACAATGAAGGCCAATTGCCTATAAAAAAATAAAATTAAATAATATATGTTATTTAGTTTTAATCATAGGAAAACAACACCTTATATGAATCAAGAAACCGGCAATGTACCCAAATCGGCAATACAATTTCAATTAGGAAATCAAAAACCTCTTGCACCGATTCCATTATATAATAATCGTTCTTCGAGACAAGCATTAAAACAAATTACGAATACCACTGAAGTACCTGCTTCTTCTAAATCAGATTCTATCAAAATGCGATGGGGAAAACCAACGTGGCATTTTTTCCATATATTTTCGGCGAAAATCAAAGACGATTTTTTCAGACAGAATCGAACTGTAATATTGGAAATTCTTTCGGGCATTTGTGGAGTATTACCATGTCCAATATGTTCAAAACATGCGAGTGAATATTTAATGACAAATCGTTTTTCTCAAATACAAACGAAGGCAGAATTGGTTGAATTTTTCTATAATTTTCATAATGTTGTAAATGGACGTAAAGGTTATCAGCAATATCCAAGAGAACAATTATCTGTTTATGAATCATCCAGCATATCATTTATTAATGCTTGTCGGTTGTTTATACATCATTTTGAAGACCGTCATCGTAGTTTTAAGTTAATGGCAGATGACATGAGTCGTAGAGCACTTGCAGGAAAACTAAAATATTGGTTTGTTGAAAATATAAATGGATTTAACCAATAATATATGACTTACTTTATCAGAAAAATAATATAAATTGTTATATTATTTTTATTGGTTTTTATTCTTTATAAATATATCCTTTGGTTGTTTTTGTTTTTTTCAGTTTTTTCACTATTTTTTGAGGAGGAGATGTATTCATATGGGTATCATCTTCGGATAATGAAGAAACTACTGTGTCTACATGATGGATTGACAAATGACATTTTTCACAAAGTGCCATTAAATTCGCAGGATGATTTTTATGAATATGTTCTCTTCCACTAGTTGTTGAGAAACGTCCAGAGATAGAATCGGAATCTTTTTGCATCATTAAATGATGGATTTCGGTACTTATAGAATTTCCACATTTTTCGCACATTCTTCCTTTTAATTTGGCCGAATTATATCCAGAGGATTTCAATAACAATGTATTCACATTTGAATATTCTTCTTGAAAATATTTCTCTCGAATAGAAAATGCTTTATTCATAAAATCATCCGGCATATATAATGATTTACATACTTCTAAACCATACATATTATCACCGGCGCCATCTTTTAATAATCGGTCATATACAAGACAATCCAATTGACGATCATAAAAAACAGACATATGTTTTAAGAATAATATATTTTCTTGTATCATTTGTTGTATTTCTTCATATTTCACAATTTCATGAAAATGAGTGGCAAAAATAAAATTCGATTTGTTATTTCTTAATAAAGATTCAATACCGGCGACAAAAATACTGAGAGCACTTGAAGTTTCTGTTCCAGAACATAATTCATCGCCTAATACCATGCTATATTGGTCGGCACTATTCAAAATCACACGTAATTCACTCATCTCTACAGCAAATGTAGATAGTGATTTAAACAGATTATCATTTCCAAGAATTCTTGAAAAAATAGAGCGATAAGGTCGATAATGAAATTGAGTACAAGGCACATAAAACCCACTTTGTGCCATAATAATTGCGATTCCTAGAGCACGAATCAAACTTGTTTTCCCAACAGCATTCGTTCCATATAATAAAATACCTTGACTATCATTAAAAACAATATCATTCGGAATATAGATTTCTTTTTGATTGATATGTTCAATGAGACAATGTCGCAATTGTTTTGCTTCTACGGATGAACGGTTGATATCATCGGTCGCCAAAATGAGAGGTTTACAGTATCCATATTGATTTGCCAAATAGGCTCTACATTGAAAAATATCAAATTGTTTGATAGTTTCGGATAATAAGCATAAATCATCATACATATTGGTTTTCAATTCTTTCGCGACATATCCATAAAACAATTCATCGGATACGGTTTGAATTTGTTTAGATATATTCAACATTTTTTTACAGAGGTTTGTCAATTGATAAAATTCAATATCATCGATATTACTGCTCCCGCTCACTAATTTAAAATCGGTAAAATCAATACGTGTGCCTTTATAAATAACAATACGATTCGATGCGGCGGATTCTTTTTTGAGTATTCCTTGAAAAGCAGGAAACCCAAAATAAACAGCAGTATCAATTGTTTGTTTTAATATTCGTCCTCTTGATTTAGTGATTTCAAGATTCACTCCTGATTTTTCAGTTCGATTAATTTTGACATAATCATCTACATTGCTATCTTGATTCGCAAAACGCATTAACATATTCAAAAAAGAAACAATGGCGTCAAATTCATTTTCTACAATTCGCAATTCATCCAATAAATCTCTCAATACTGGAAACGCATTTGGATTCATTATTTTATTGGATGTGTATGTATTTGATATCTCGTTTTCTTGGATGAAATGTGTTTGAAAAGAGTCCAATATTCGTTGACAGGCTCTATCGACGGCCCCATAATGGATGCCGAATAATTCTGAAAATGGTTGTTGTTCTTCATAAATGCATTGTAATAATTGTCCGAATATATCAAATGAACTCCATAGACGATATACAGAAATCGGTTGTATTTTTTCAATCATAATTTGTCTGGCAATTTTCTCGACATCATAGACATCTTTCAATCGTGAACGAAATAATTCGACATAATGATAATGATTCAGTCCATATTCGGTTTTCGCATATTCTGTATTCAGCCAATCGACATCATATACAGGATGTGTGATAATATTATATAATTCACGTCGTCCCATGGTAGTGATACATTGATTCAAAAACCGGCTTACAGATGATAAATTGCCGGCGGAATCAGAATCATCGCTATCTAAAATATTCAATTGTTTTAGAGTATGATTTGCCAATCGCATATGAATGCCTTCATTAGAAAAAACCGGCAATGCAACTTTTCGGGTTAGATTAGGGTTATGATTTTGTACAAAATTCAATAGGAAACAATAAGATTGAGTGGATACGGGCATTGTTTGAAATTCTTCACAAGTATTATAAGCATCTTCACCGAAAAATTGTCCGATGATTTGTTCAATATATACTTGTTTGCCACAATTCAATACCATTTCATTTTTATTATCGAAAATATGAATTTGTTGTCGTCCTTCTTGAATCCCTGTAAACTGTTTTAGTTTTTCGAAATAAGATTGAGCAACAACTGTGTCACCAATTTCATGTACAAATAATATTTCGCATGGATTATAAATCGACATGTTTTTTTCTAATTCATCGAAAGAGGTTGAATTATATTTGTTCCCATTGATAGTGAATTCAAACATATGAGATTTTCCAGTATATATGTTTAAAAAAGAAACACCTACAATCATTTTTTCATATAGACTGCGTCTTGAAACTGGAACAGGGAGAGAACAAATACACATGATATAATTGCTTAGTTTCGATTGTGTTGGGGTTTCAATAGGAATATAAGTACCGGCGGATACGATTTCAGCGAGTTCACGTTTGAATTTACCGGTTCCGTCGTCGATTTGATTATAAATTACAGATGTATAACCGGCCGAGGATAGAATTGTCAAATATTTTTCGAGCATATAATCGCGAAAACCGGCCATTAAAACTTGACAATCATCATGGGTTGCTTGTTTTTCGGCGCATGATAAATTACAAAGAGCACAGAATTCGGAAATACAACTCCCAATGATATTTCCATTTTGAGTTTTTAAACCATAGACTTCGTAAAAAGAACCGACCATCATGAGAAGAACGGTTTTAGCGCCATAAATAGATTCATACTGAGTTGTTAATTGTAAATATTCAGCATAAATTGTTGGTTTTGCAGCGGTGATTTTCTTGGGAGGCATATTACGTATATCTTTGTTATAAAAATGATTAATACTTCATTTTTATATAGTCATAATAAATCATAAATCTAAATATAAGATTCCTCTTTCAATTCGTCTTCAGAAGTCATTTGAGGAAAAGACATTTTTAGATGTTCCAAATAATTTTTAATTGCGGTGATTTGTCGAGTTCTTTTTTTAGCCGGTTTCGTTTCGTCTTCATGTTTCTTTTTTGCGACATGTTTTTTATGTTTTTTATTAACAATTTCATCTTCTTCATCTTCAGACTCAAGTTCTTCATCATCTTCATCGTCATCTTCATCATCGTCATCACTGTTAACAACAAACCCGTCTTTGACATAACCATTTTTAGTATATTTTGTATTGTCTAAGTCATCGTCATTGATATCACTGGTTTCAGACATTGTATCTTCGTCACCGATATCTTCAAAACCTCCCATTAATGTTTCAATAATATCTTGAAAATCTTGTTCTTCAATCTCAACAAATTCGTTGTCTTTGGATACTAAGACTGCCATACTTCCATATAATAGAAGAGAATCTACGGGTGGTGGCAATTCAAATTTGTTTTCATTTCCAGCACGTCCTGTTTTTTTACCATAGATTTCGATTTTATATTCACCATCTTCAATATCGATAGACCATGTATGAAGCGATTCGAAACCATCATTGGTTTTCAATCCACATTTTTTATATAATTCATCACGTTTGATTTCTTTTACCATTGTTTTTTTAATATCACCATTTTTTTCAATAATTAATATACATTGTTTAGCCGACATTTTTATCCAATTATTGAATTATTCATATTTTTCTTTATATGCGTTCTTTAAATTATAACGCGTTCCTAATAGATTCAAAATATCTCTCATACAACCAAATGTTTTTAATTCTTCAATATGTTTTTCTGTTTGTATTATTTGTTTTATTCTCTCAATTTGTATTAATTAAATTATATTATCCATTTTGGAGTTGTATGCCAGTTTATCATTCTTATAATTATTTAAGGAGAGCCTATTTACGTTTAAAACCTACAAATTATAAGATTCAACATCTCCCACAAAAAAATAAGTATTATATGCCAACAATGAAAACAATACAATCCTATGATGCCTCTCCGGAATTAATTACCGATGTTTGTCGACTTTTACAAGATTCTTATATTTCATCAGAGAAAATTCTATTTACAATCCAATCATCGAATTTGAGTTCTCAATTGACGGGTCATTTTATCTCTCCTTATATTACTTATTTTTATCATCCAATAACTCATAAACTTCTCTCGACTGTTGTAAATATTCCATATCATATTTTTCATCCAACGGATAGTGAAAAAATAGCCTATCTGAATGAATATCAATGTGTAAAACATACGATAACCGAAAAAATGAATCCGGATTATGATGCCAAATATAAATATCTCTCTGAATATACGACAGCAACGAATCATTATTTGGTATCTGTCTCTCAAATGTATCAGAATAATAAGACAAGTGCGATTGGAATTTATATATCGTATGATGGATCTATCTCTGGTATAATTCCAATTTGCGAATTTACGATTTCTTTGTTTTTGATTTTACCGAAAATACAGGTTCCAAAATATCCAGCAACCATTCAACATAAAGAAATCTCTCGAGCAAATATTCATATTCTACAATCATTTTATGATTTACTTGGAGAGATGAATAGAACTGGTATTTTCTCTCACATTATTTATACAAATCTAAGTGCATTAAAAACGCGTATTGATGCGCATCAAACCCATGTATATGCTCTCACAAGTCATCCAGGAGACCAAATATTGGCGCTTTATATATTTGAAGACGCATATACATTGTTTGAAACAATTGAATTGGAAAGAGAAAATGAGAATTCGGGAGAGGCTGGACGTGGAAAAACTTATACATTAAAAACAAGTTATACGAATCTAGGTAGTCAAGAGAATACAAGTACAAGTGGTATGTTTTATGGAGGATTTCTGCTCTCATTGAACTTATTGAAAAAAAAGAATCTGGATTATAATGTGTTGATTATGAATAATCTAGGCCATAATCAATATTTATGGAATTGTATGAAAAGTGAAAATAAAGTAATGGCGGAAAAACAAAGTGCGATGTATTATTTGAATTATGTAGATAGTGGAATGCCATTTTCATCAGGTTCTGTATTATTTATTTGAGGTGGTGTCCAATCAAATGCTTTGGCAAATAATTCTCGTTGTTCCGCGCTGATTTGTAGTGGAAATTGTACAGAAAATTCAATAATCATGGTTCCAGCATGACCATCTCGTTGGAATCCCATGCCTTGAACAATTTTTTTAAGACCTGGAAAAACAACATTGCTTGAATTACTCATATGAATACGTTTTCCATTTAAATGTTCAAAATCGAGAGTAAATCCACATAATGCTTCTTTCAGAGAGATAGTTTTGGAATAAATAAGATTCAATCCATCTCTCTTAAATTCAGGATGTTCTTTGAGTTGAACAATTAATTTTACATCTCCACAATTCTGGTCATTAATACGATTACCTTTTCCTTGTAAAATAAGCATTTCATTTGTATCTATGCCTGGAGGAAATGTAACATAAACCGTTTCTTTTTCATGAATCTTGAGAGAACCTTCTTGAACCCATCTCTCGATTTCAATAGGAATGGATACTCCATGATATGCATCTTTCATGCTGATTTCAATATTTTTAATAATAAGTGGAGGTCGCATCATATTATGAAATTGCATTCCGCCACCTTGTCTTCCAAAAAGCATTTCCATAATATCGATTTCTCCCGGCATACCACCAGTAGCAAAATGGACATTTACATTACCAGGACCAAAAGGGAAACCAGGACCAAAAGGGAAACCGGGGAATCCGCTCCCATCAAGTTCCATATCATACATTTGACGTTTTTGCGGGTCACTTAAAGTTTCGTATGCGTTTGATATTTCAGGAAAACGTTGTTTGGCTTCTTCGGATGAATTTTTGTCGGGATGATAACGAAGAGAAGCAATACGATATGCTTTTTTGATTTCATCGGGAGAGGCGTCTCTAGCAACACCTAAAACATCATAATAATTAGGAGGTTTATTTGACATTCAATTGTATATTTCTCATATTATTTTTATACGTATTTTTGCGCATTGTTTTTCGCGATTTTCGACGTTTTCTACAGTGTAAACAATAAACGCAAATAATATAAAGCGTGTCCCCCAAATAAAATATATGGAATTATAAAAATGGTAAAAAACACAAATGGTGGTGGAAATGCTAAAAAACAGGCGCGTAAGTTTCAATCAAATGCGAGTCAGAATCGTGGTCCAGTACGTTTGTCTGTATGTGAAGAAGAAGAATATGCGATTATTACAAAAATGTTTGGAAATGGAATGTGTCAAGCATTAACATGTTCAGGGAAAACATTGATGTGCCATATTCGAGGAAAATTTCGAGGTCGTAATAAAAAACAAAATATGATTAGTCCTGGAACATGGACATTAGTCGGTGTGCGAAAATGGGAAAAAGAAGTGAAGAATTGTGATTTAGAATATGTTTATGAATCCGAAGATATTGAACAATTAAAAGACAATCCGAATATAAATGTGCAATTATTAATTACAGAATCTCTCAAAATTGGTGCTCATGGTTCTGGGACACAATCAACTGAACCAACCGACAATTTCGAATTTTCCGAATTTGGACAAAATCCTGGCAATACTCAAGAAATATTGGCAGTCGATGGGGTAAATGACGCTGATAATGTCAATAATAATGATTATAATCAAGAATTCGATTTTGATGATATTTAATGTCGTCGATTTTTGCGCGTTTAGTTTTTTGTTTGAAATCTCTATAATAAATAGTATAGATATTTTTATTAGGAACCAATTTAAAAAATTGATTCGTAACAAATACTAATGTCCATGTTGGTATCTAACTCGAATTTGTTCGAACAATTAACGTCTGAAAAAATGTCAACTGCTCGCATTGTGCCCAAACGTAAGTTGGTTGTTAAAAATGTCGATGTGATAACAACAATAAAAATGATTGAAGAAACTGTGGATAAATCAACGATGAATGCTGTATCTGACCAAAAACTCGCGAAAAATAAGGAAACGACATGTATTGAAGAAATCATTGCTGAAGAAAAAAAGTCGAAAGACTTGTCGACCAAAGAAAAAAAGTCGAAAGATTCGTCATCTGATATTCCAGATTGGTCATTATCGGATTATGATAAAGGTCCATTGGAACATTTGGGTGATTATTTGGAAGAACCTTTCAAAATCATTGAATCTTATTTCGCCGGTCAATATTCTTCACGTTTAGTCCGTCATCAAATCGAATCCTATAATCATTTTATCGGAATTCAACTCCCGGAAACAATTCGCATGTTTAATCCGGTGAATATAAAATCCGAAAATGATTATGTGGCTGATAAAAATCAGTATTTGCTTGAAATCGAACTTACTTTCGAAAATCTTAAGATTTATCCTCCACAAATTTATGAAAACAATGGTGCTACCAAATTAATGTTGCCAATGGAAGCCAAAATTCGTAATTTCACATATGCCTCTACAATGACTGTTGATATTCATGTGAAATACATTATAAGAGATACTGAAAATATGGATGAACCTCGAACCATTCAACGTGTGTTTCCGAAAGTGAACATTGGAAAGATGCCAATTATGTTGAAATCATCGATTTGTGTCCTGACGCAACATGCCCATATTGAACCCGAAATCATGGGTGAATGTCCTTATGACCATGGTGGATATTTCATTATTAAAGGAAGTGAAAAAACAATATTACAACAAGAACGTTCCGCCCAAAACATTGTGTATTGTTTCGATGGTAAAAACACAACCAAATGGAGTTGGTATGCGGAAATAAAATCGGTACCTGATCATAAATGTATCTCTCCGAAACAAACTGATGTGATGATTTCCAATAAAAACAATGGATTTGGATTTCCTATTTACGTAAATATTCCTCGTATCAAACAACCCATTGAATTATTCGTAGTGTTTCGTGCTCTCGGGCTATCAAGTGACAAGGAAATATGTGAATATATAGTGTTGGATATGATGGATGAGAAACAATTAGAAATCGTAGATGCGTTGCGAGCGTCTATTGTGGACGCAAACAAATATATGACACAAGAAGATGCGTTGCGTCATTTAATGTCATCGGTTGCGTATACTCCAATCAATATGGATAAAGAAACCGGTGCTGTTAAAAAACGCGAATTCACTATGGAAGTCTTATCCAATGATTTCTTACCTCATTGTCATTCTGTGAAAGAAAAAATGTACTTTCTTGGATACATGGTGAATCGTTTGATACAAACGAGTCTTGGATGGACACCGCAAGATGACCGTGATTCTTATGTGAACAAGCGTATAGATACAACTGGTGGTTTATTAAACAATTTATTCCGAAACTATTTCAATAAAATGGTGAAAGAAATGCATAAACAGATATTAAAAGAAGTAAATATTGGTTCTTGGCGTTCTAAAGAAGATTATGATAGTATTATTAATAAATCAAATATTTGTAAATTGGTGCGTTCAACGACCATTGAAGGTGGTATTAATCGTGCTCTGTCCACAGGTGATTTCTCAATTAAACAGACAAATAGTACCAAAGTCGGTGTTGCGCAAGTTGTGAATCGTCTAACAACTGCGGCGACATTAAGTCATATGCGTCGTATTAATACACCAGTAGATAAGAGTGGTGAATTAGTTGCTCCGCGTAAACTTCACAATACATCATGGGGGTTTCTTTGTCCGGCCGAAACACCAGAAGGACAATCGATTGGTGTCGTGAAAAACATCAGTTATTTGACACATTTGACTACACCTGTGAATAGTATGTCACTTTATGCGATGATTCGACCAATGATTCGTAATTTGGATGATATTGCACCACTATCTGCGAATAATTGTGTGAAAGTATTTATCAATGGTTGTTGGGTTGGAGTCAGCGATTCACCTCTCGAATTATATGCGGATTTGAAAAATAAAAAACTGAGTGGGATTATTAATGTATATACCTCGGTTGTATTTGATTATAAAAAAATGGAGATTCGTGTATGTAATGATGGAGGTCGTTTGACACGTCCATTATTGCGTGTGAAGAATGGTTCGACAATTATTACAAAAGAAGTAATTGACAAATTAGAATCACGTGAATATGGATGGAATGATTTGATGGTGAATTATCGATTGCCAGAAGCAGTTATTGAATATATTGATGCGGATGAACAAAATTTCGCAATGATTGCTCTCCGTGCGAAAAAGAAGTACACTCACGATTTCAACAGTGTATCTTATACTCACTGTGAGATTCATCCAAGTACTATATTGGGTGTATTAGCCTCTTGTATTCCTTTCCCGGAACATAATCAAGCCCCTAGAAATACTTATCAATCGGCTCAAGGAAAACAAGCAATGGGTATGTATGCTACGAATTTCGATAAGCGTTTTGATAAAACCGCATATGTATTGTCATATCCGTCGAGACCATTGGTGGATACGCGATTAATGAATTGGTTGGAGTTAATCAAAATTCCATCTGGACAGCAGATTCATGTGGCGATTATGTCACATACTGGATATAATCAAGAGGATAGTGTATTAGTGAATAAAGGTTCGATTGATCGTGGATTATTCTTAACTACAATTTATCACACAGAGAAAGATGAGGACAAAAATATTGCTCGTCATATTTTCCGTGCGAAACCAAATCCGGCAGTAACAAAAGGAATGAAATATGGAAATTATGATAAAATCAATAGTCAAGGGTTTATGAATGAAAATGAATTGGTGGAGAATCGTGATATTATTATTTCGAAATATGTGTATATTAAGGAAAATCGAAATGACCCGACAAAAGTGATTAAATACGAAGACCAAAGCAAAACATATAGAACCAATGAAGAAACTTATATTGATAAGAATTATTTTGGACGCAATGGTGATGGCTATTATATCTCAAAAACTAGATTGAGAACATTGCGCAAACCAAATTATGGAGATAAATTTTGTATGACATCTGACCATGACGTATTAACATTAAATCGCGGATGGGTATCTATTGCGGATGTAAAGACAACTGATTTAGTTGCTCAACTGAACCGTGAAACAAGTTGTTTGGAATATGTAAATCCAATTGAGGTTATGGAATTTGACCATACTGGTGAAATGTATGAAATTGTTGGAAATGGATATAATCAATTAATCACAGGCGAGCATCGTTTGCCCGCAAGAACTGCGGGTGAATGGTCATTCGATACGATTCGAAATATTCAAAACCGTATTAAGAATACAGACAATGTGTATCCTGTATATTGTTATATTGAAAATGAAAAGAAAACTGTGTTGTCTGCGATGTCGTTTTCAGATATCAATAATGTGAAAAATTATGAGGGTAAAGTATACTGCATTCGTGTTCCTTCAGAAGTGTTTTTAGTTAGACGAAATGGTACTTGTTCTTGGACTGGAAACTCGTCGCGTCATGGTCAGAAAGGTACTGTTGGAAATATTATTCCTGAATGTGATATGCCTTATACGAAAGATGGACTTCGTCCAGATATTATTATCAATCCTCATGCGATTCCTTCTCGTATGACTATTGGACAATTAAAAGAAACATTGTTAGGAAAAGTGTTGGTTTATCTTGGATTATTTGGTGATGGAACCAGTTTCGGCGAATTAGATGTGAATTTTATTGCGAAAGAATTACAGAAACAAGGATTCGAAAGTTATGGAAACGAAGTTATGTATAATGGTTTAACCGGTGAACAAATGGATACGAACATATTTATTGGTCCATGCTTTTATCAACGTTTGAAACACATGGTGGCGGACAAACAGCATAGTCGTTCTATTGGTCCAATGGTGAATCTGACTCGACAACCAGCAGAAGGCCGCAGTAGAGATGGCGGTTTCCGTATTGGAGAAATGGAAAGAGATGTAATGATTGCTCATGGTGCGAGTCGATTCTGTCGTGAACGATTATATGATGTGTCGGATAAGTATAGTGTTCATGTGTGTAAAAAATGTGGTATGATTGCGCAATATAATGATAATGAGCGTGGTGAAT
>Ga0255210_1000237_pt1 | contig 23491 bp, 17 predicted proteins | sample Miss_Yuk_RepA_8d_FD_188422 | JGI IMG/M metagenome (GOLD analysis project Ga0255210, IMG submission 188422) | Freshwater microbial communities from Mississippi River, Louisiana, United States - Miss_Yuk_RepA_8d | ecosystem: Environmental > Aquatic > Freshwater > River | place: USA: Louisiana...
GCCGCCCTGGCGTTCGCCAGGCATGAACAGTCCACCGGACTGTTCATGTCCGGGCTCACTCCCCCGGGTCGGCTGCGCCGACCCTCCTCCTTTACCTACGCAAAGCAGGCCAGCCCGTCACGCCGCTCCGCAACCACCGCCGCATGCGGGGATCAGATCCGTGCCCTGCGGTGAGGGTGCCGGGCCGAGAGCACCGGGTGCCCGGCTACCGCAGGAAAAGGAGGAGCCGGCCACAGGCCGGCGGGGGACACGGAGGTAGCCGGGTACCCGGTGGTCTCGGCCAACGCGCAGGACGTCGAACGTCCGCTTCGACCGATGCACAACGGCAGCAAAGCGCCGACACCCGCCGCCCAAGGCCCTCCAACAGCGCCCGGACTAGACGTCGATCTCGACCGCGTCCCCGTGCAGTTCCATCAGCTCGCGGCGCGAGGCGGCTTCGCCCTTGCCCATCAGCTTGGTGAAGGACACCACCGTTTGGTCGAAGCTCAGCGCGCCCCAGGCCACCGGCAGCAGGCGGCGGGTCTCGGGGTTCAGCGTGGTTTCCCACAGCTGCTCGGCGCTCATCTCGCCCAGGCCCTTGAAGCGGCTGATGCTCCAGCTGCCCTCGCGCGCGCCTTCCTTGCGCAGCTTGTCGAGGATGGCCTCGAGCTCGCCCTCGTCCAGCGCATAGAGCTTGGCCGCCGGCTTCTTGCCGCGCGCCGGCGCATCGACGCGGAACAGCGGCGGCTTGGCGATGTAGACGTGGCCGCGCTCGATCAGCTTGGGGAAGTGGCGGAAGAACAGCGTCAGCAGCAGCACCTGGATGTGCGAGCCGTCGACGTCGGCGTCCGACAGGATGCAGACCTTGCCGTAGCGCAGGCCGGACAGGTCCGGTGCGTCGTTCGGCCCGTGCGGGTCGACGCCGATGGCCACCGAGATGTCGTGGATCTCGTTGTTCTTGAACAGCAGGTCGCGCTCCACCTCCCAGGCGTTGAGCACCTTGCCGCGCAGCGGCAGCACGGCCTGGGTCTCCTTGTCGCGGCCCATCTTGGCGCTGCCGCCGGCCGAATCGCCCTCGACCAGGAAGACCTCGTTGAGCGCGGTGTCGCGGCTCTCGCAGTCGGTCAGCTTGCCGGGCAGCACGGCCACGCCGCTGCCCTTGCGCTTCTCGACCTTCTGGCTGGCGCGCTGGCGCGTCTGCGCCTGCTTGATGACCAGCTCGGCCAGCTTCTTGCCGTGCTCGACGTGCTGGTTCAGCCACAGCTCCAGCGGCGGCCGGGTGTACTGGCTGACCAGGCGCAGCGCGTCGCGGCTGTTCAGCCGCTCCTTGGTCTGGCCCTGGAACTGCGGGTCCAGCACCTTGGCCGACAGCACGAAGCTGGCGCGCGAGAACACGTCCTCGGGCATCAGCTTGACACCCTTGGGCAGCAGCGCGTGCAGCTCGATGAAGCCCTTGACGGCGGCGAACAGCCCGTCCTTCAACCCGCTCTCGTGGGTGCCGCCGGCCACCGTGGGGATCAGGTTGACATAGCTCTCGCGCAGCACCGGGCCGTCCTCGGTGAAGCCCAGCACCCAGGCCACGCCCTCGCCCTCGGCGTAGTTCTCGGTCTCCTGGCCCGAGGCATAGCCCTCGCCATCGATCAGCGGGATCAGCGGCTCGGCCGGCAGGCCCTGGCCCAGGTAGTCGCGCAGGCCGCCCTTGTAGAGCCAGGTCTGGGTCTCGGCCGGCTTGTCGCCGCCCTTCTCCACCGTCAGCGTCACGGTGACGCCGGGCATCAGCACCGCCTTGCTGCGCAGCAGGTGCACCAGCTCGCCGCGCGGCAGCTCGGCCGACTCAAAGTAGGTGGCGTCGGGCCAGACGCGCACGCTGGTGCCCTGCTTGCGCTCGCCCCGCGCTGCCTCGCGCACGACCAGCGGCTCGACCACGTCACCGCCCGAGAAGGCCAGCGTCGCCGACTGGCCCTCGCGCCAGACCGTGACCTGCAGCCGCCTGGCCAGCGCATTGGTCACGCTGACGCCCACGCCGTGCAGGCCGCCGGAGAAGCTGTAGGCCCCGCCCGAGCCCTTGTCAAACTTGCCGCCGGCGTGCAGCCGGGTGAAGACGATCTCGACCACCGGCACGCCTTCTTCGGGGTGCAGGCCGAAGGGGATGCCGCGGCCGTCGTCGTCCACGCTGACCGAGCCGTCGGCGTGCAGGGTGACGGCGATGCGCTTGCCGAAGCCGGCCAGCGCCTCGTCGGCGGCGTTGTCGATCACCTCCTGCACGATGTGCAGCGGGTTGTCGGTGCGGGTGTACATGCCCGGCCGCTGCTTGACGGGCTCCAGGCCCTTGAGCACGCGGATCGAGGCTTCGCCGTAGCCGCCCGGGGCGGCGCTGGACTTGGGAGACGTGGCCATATGGCGCGGGATTGTAGGGAGCCGCCCCGGCCCGCCGACCAGCCCGGCGCGCCGGCACAGCCCGTCGGCGCGGCCGCACAGCCCGGCAGCCGCCGGACGCGCGCCGCGCGGCTACAGTGCGCGCCATGACTTCCGCCCCCCCGGCCCGCCCTGCCCCGCCCCCCCTGTCGCTCGCCCAGGTCCTGGTCTGCGGCGGCCTGATCGTCACCCTGTCCATGGGCATCCGCCACGGCTTCGGCCTGTGGCTGCAGCCGATCACCATGGACCGCGGCTGGACGCGCGAGACCTTCGCCTTCGCCATCGCGGTGCAGAACCTGGCCTGGGGCGCCGCCGGCCCCATCGGCGGCATGCTGGCCGACCGCTTCGGCGCCTACCGCGTGCTGCTGGGCGGCGGCCTGCTGTACGCGCTGGGCCTGGTGCTGATGGCCCTGGCCACCTCCGGCCTGGCCTTCACCGGTGCGGCCGGCCTGCTGATCGGCATCGCCCAGTCGGGCTGCACCTACGCGGTGGTCTACGGCGTGATCGGGCGCAACGTGGCGCCGGAGCGCCGCAGCTGGGCCATGGGCGTGGCCGCGGCCGCCGGGTCCTTCGGCCAGTTCCTGATGGTGCCGGTGGAGAACTGGCTGATCGGCAGCTGGGGCTGGCAGAACGCGCTGTTCATCCTGGGCTGCGCGGCCCTGGCCATCCTGCCGCTGGCCCGCGGCCTGAAGGAGCCGGCGCTGCAGGCGGCCAGCGGCTTCCAGCAGAGCATCGGCCAGGCGCTGCGCGAGGCCTTCGGCCACCGCAGCTTCCAGCTGCTGATGGCCGGCTACTTCGTCTGCGGCTTCCAGGTGGTGTTCATCGGCGTGCACATGCCCAGCTACCTGAAGGACCACGGCATGGCGCCGACGGTGGCCACCACCGCGCTGGCGCTGATCGGCCTGTTCAACGTCTTCGGCACCTACGCGGTGGGCGTGCTGGGCCAGCGCCTGGCCAAGCGCCACATCCTGGCCAGCATCTACGCGCTGCGCGGCGTGGCCATCGTCGCCTTCCTGGCCGCGCCGCTGAGCCCGGCCTCGGTCTACGTGTTCTCGTCGGTGATGGGCCTGCTGTGGCTGTCCACGGTGCCGCCGACCAACGCGGTGGTGGCGCAGATCTTCGGCGTGCAGTACCTGTCGATGCTGGGCGGCTTCGTCTTCTTCAGCCACCAGGTCGGCTCCTTCCTGGGCGTGTGGCTGGGCGGCTGGCTGTACGACCACACCGGCAACTACGACCTGGTCTGGTGGCTGGCCATCGCGCTGAGCGTGTTCGCCACGCTGATCAACCTGCCGGTGCGCGAGACGGCCATCGTGCGGCCCGCGGCGCCGGCCGCGGCCTGAGCGGCCACCGCGCCCCGCCACCCGGCGACCGCCCGCTTGCGCGCCATGCCGCCCCGCCCGCCCCGCCTGTGGCGCGCCCTGGCCTGGGCCGTAGCCGCCGCGGCGCTGGCCGCGGTGTTCGCCCTCTACCTCAGCCCGCACCTGGTGGTCGACCTGGCCAACCGGGTGTGGGCCTGCTTCTGAGCCCGACGCCCCGCACATGCACAGCCCCTCGCCCCCCTCGCCCTGGCTGCTGCGCTGGGCCCACCTGCTGCCCGCCGGCGGCCGGGTGCTGGACCTGGCCTGCGGCAGCGGCCGCCACCTGCGCTGGCTGGCCGGCCAGGGCTTCGCCGTGACCGGCGTGGACCGCGACGCCGCCGCACTGGCCGCCAGCCAGGACCTGGCCGCCGCCGGCCGTGCCGAGCTGCTGTGCGCGGACCTGGAAGCCGGCCCCTGGCCGCTGGGCGAGCGCCGCTTCGACGCCGTCGTCGTCACCCACTACCTGTGGCGCCCGCTGTGGCCCCGGCTGCTGGACGCGCTGGCGCCCGGCGGCGTGCTGCTGTACGAGACCTTCGCCGCCGGCAACGAGACGGTGGGCAAGCCGTCGCGGCCCGACTTCCTGCTGCAGCCGGGTGAACTGCTGCTGCGCTGCGCCGGCCTGCGCGTGGTGGCCTACGAGGACGGTTTCCTCGACGCCCCGCCGCGTTTCGTCCAGCGGGTGGTGGCCGTCGCCCCGGGCGCCGCGGCCGGCAGCGCGGGCGACGCCCCGGCGCGCCACCGTCTGATACCCCCGACGGCTGGCTAAAATCGCCGCTTCGCAAGGAATCCCCCCATGACACCCATTGTTGGCAGCATCGTCGCCCTGGTCACGCCGATGTTCGAGGACGGCAGCGTCGACTACGACGGCCTGCGCAGCCTGATCGACTGGCACATCGCCGAGGGCACCGACTGCATCGGCGTGGTCGGCACCACCGGCGAGTCGCCCACGGTCTCGGTCGAGGAGCACTGCGAGATCATCCGCGTGTCGGTGCAGCACGCCGCGGGGCGCGTGCCCATCATGGCCGGCGCCGGCGCCAACTCCACCCGCGAGGCCATCGAGCTCACCAGGTTCTCGAAGGAAGTCGGCGCCGACTGCACGCTGCAGGTCGTGCCCTACTACAACAAGCCCTCGCAGGAAGGCATCTACCAGCACTTCAAGGCCATCGCCGAGGCAGTGGACCTGCCGGTGGTGCTGTACAACGTGCCCGGCCGCACCGTGGCGGACATGCTGCCCGAGACCGCGCTGCGCCTGGCCCAGGTGCCCGGCGTGGTCGGCATCAAGGAGGCCACCGGCAACATCGAGCGCGCCGCGCAGCTGATCAAGGCCGCACCCGAGCACTTCAAGATCTACTCCGGCGACGACGGCACCGCGGTGGCCCTGATGCTGCTGGGCGGCCACGGCAATGTCAGCGTCACCGCCAACGTGGCGCCCCGGCTGATGCACGAGCTGTGCAAGGCCGCCATCGCCGGCGACCTGGCCCAGGCCCGCAGCCTGCACCTGCGCCTGCTGTCGCTGCACAAGCAGCTGTTCTGCGAGCCCAGCCCGGCCCCGGCCAAGTGGGCCATGTCCCGCCTGGGCCGCTGCCGGCCGACGGTGCGCCTGCCGATCACGCCGCTGACGCCGGCCGGCCAGGCCCTGGTCGACGCCGCACTGCGCGACGCCGGCCTGCTGTGACCCGCGGCCCCTGCGGCGACCAGCCGCAGCCCACCCCCTGCCCGGCCCGGCCGGCCCCTTCGAACGCCTGCGCCGCCACCGCGGCCGGGCGCTGCGCCTCCTGGAGATCCGCCCCGTGAACCCTGCGCCCCTGATCCACCCCGTGCGCGCTGCCGTGCTGCTGCTGGGCCTGGCCCTGGCCGGCTGCTCGACGCTGACCGACTCGACCGGCGAACGCTACGACTACCGCTCGCAGGCCGGCAAGACCGCCCAGCTGGAGGTGCCGCCCGACCTGACCCAGCTGGCCCGGGACAGCCGCTACCAGCCGCAGTCCGGCGCCGTCAGCGCCAACGCGCTGCGCCAGCAGCAGGCCGCACAGCCGGCGGCGGGCGCTGGCAGCACCGTCGCCGCGCAAGCGCTGGGCGACCTGCGCATCGAGCGCCAGGGCAACGTCCGCTGGCTGGTGACCAATCTGCCGGCCGACAAGCTCTACCCGCTGGTGCGCAGCTTCTGGGCCGAGCGTGGCTTCACCCTGGCCATCGACAACGCCGAGATCGGCGTGATGGAGACCGACTGGGCCGAGAACCGCGCGCGCATCCCCCAGGACATCGTGCGCCGCACCATCGGCAAGGTCTTCGACAACCTGTTCTCCACGCCCGAGCGCGACCGCTTCCGCACCCGCATCGAGCGCACGGCCACCGGCACCGAGGTCTACATCAGCCACCGGGGCATGCAGGAGGTCTACATCACCGAGGCCAAGGACCAGACGATCTGGCAGCCGCGGCCCAGCGACCCGGAGATGGAAGCCGAGTTCCTGAGCCGGTTGATGGTCAAGCTCGGCGCCAAGGAGGACAGCGCGCGCACTGCCGTGGCCAGCGCAACCCCGGCGCCCGCCAAGGCGCGCCCCGCCGCCCTGCCGGACAACGCGGCGATGGAACTGGACGAGGGCTTCGACCGCGCCTGGCGCCAGGTCGGCCTGGCGCTGGACCGCAGCGGCTTCACGGTGGAAGACCGCGACCGCAGCGCCGGCCTGTACTTCGTGCGCTACGTCGACCCGAAGCTCGCCGGCAAGGAAGACCCGAACTTCTTCCAGCGCCTGTTCAGCAGCGAGAAGGACACCCGCCCGCAACGCCTGCGCGTGCTGGTCAAGGCGGCCGGTGCGAAGACCCAGGTCACGGTGCAGAACGCCGACGGCGCGCCCGACAACGGCCCGGCCGCGCGCGCCATCATCGGCAAGCTGGTCGAATCGCTGAAGTGAGCCTGCCGGCCTGAAGCCCAGGGGCGCCGCGGGCGCCCTTTTTCACGGCCCGGTCGCGCGGGCAGGCCGCTGACGGCGTGGAAGCGGTGGCGCGCCACGGCTTGCGCGACGCTGCGCCAACGGCGCGCCCAAAGCAAAACGGGAAGCCCACAGGCTTCCCGTTTGCATGTTTGGAGCGGGAAACGAGTCTCGAACTCGCGACCTCAACCTTGGCAAGGTTGCGCTCTACCAACTGAGCTATTCCCGCAATGACCCTGGAGGCGCGATCCGGAGTCGAACCGGACTAGACGGATTTGCAATCCGTTGCATAACCGCTTTGCTATCGCGCCAACAACTTCGGTCTGCCGGGGCTGGGCATTGCAATGGCCCCGACAAACGAACGGGAAGCCTGGGCTTCCCGTCAAGGAATCTGGAGCGGGAAACGAGTCTCGAACTCGCGACCTCAACCTTGGCAAGGTTGCGCTCTACCAACTGAGCTATTCCCGCATCGCTTGAAAGCCGCGTTGCCGCCGCTTTCTTGCTGTTTTCGCGTCACATTTCGTGTTCAGCGAAGCTAGCATTCTAATGGCAAACCAGCGATGAATGCAAGCCCTTCGCTGAACTTTCTTCAGTGCGGCAGCGTGTCGCCGCTGCCGGTGGCCGGCGCCACCTCGGCCGTCGCCTTGGCGGGCTCGACCTTGGCCGGCTCGTCCTCGGGCAGGGCCTGGGGCATGCGCTCCAGCGCGATCTCCAGCACGCGGTCGATCCAGCGCACCGGCACGATCTCGAGCTGGTTCTTGACGTTCTCGGGGATGTCCTGCAGGTCCTTGACGTTCTCCTCCGGGATCAGCACCGTCTTGATGCCACCCCGGTGGGCCGCCAGCAGCTTCTCCTTCAGGCCGCCGATCGCCGTCACCTCACCCCGCAGCGTGATCTCGCCGGTCATCGCCACGTCGGCGCGCACCGGGATGCCGGTCAGCGTCGAGACGAAGGCCGTGGTCATCGCCGCGCCCGCGCTGGGGCCGTCCTTGGGCGTGGCGCCGTCGGGCACGTGGATGTGGATGTCGCGCTTGTCGAACAGCTCGTCCTTGATGCCCAGGCGCGCGCTGCGGCTGCGCACCACGGTGCGTGCGGCCTCGACCGACTCCTTCATCACGTCGCCCAGCGAGCCGGTGCGGATGATGTTGCCCTTGCCCGGCATCGCCGTGGCCTCGATGGTCAGCAGGTCGCCACCCACCTCGGTCCACGCCAGACCGACCACCTGGCCGACCTGGTTCTTCTTCTCGGCGCGGCCGTAGTCGTACTTGCGCACGCCCAGGAAGTCGTTCAGGTTGTCCTCGGTGACCACCACCTGGCCGTCGACCTTCTTGAGCTGGATGCTCTTGACGGTCTTGCGGCAGATCTTGGAGATCTCGCGCTCCAGCGAGCGCACGCCGGCCTCGCGGGTGTAGTAGCGGATGACGCCGCGGATCGCCGCCTCGGTGACCTCGAGTTCCTCGTCGGCCACGCCGTTGTTCTTGCGCTGCTTGGGCAGCAGGTAGCGCTGGGCGATCGAGACCTTCTCGTCCTCGGTGTAGCCCGACAGGCGGATCACCTCCATCCGGTCCAGCAGCGCCGGCGGGATGTTCATCGAGTTGGACGTGGCGATGAACATCACGTCCGACAGGTCGAAGTCGACCTCGACGTAGTGGTCGCTGAAGGTGTGGTTCTGCTCGGGGTCCAGCACCTCCAGCAGCGCCGACGACGGGTCGCCGCGGAAGTCCATGCCCAGCTTGTCGATCTCGTCGAGCAGGAACAGCGGGTTGCGCACGCCGACCTTGCTCAGGCTCTGCAGCACCTTGCCCGGCATCGAGCCGATGTAGGTGCGGCGGTGGCCGCGGATCTCGGCCTCGTCACGCACGCCGCCCAGGGCCATGCGCACGAACTTGCGGCCGGTGGCGCGCGCCACCGACTGCCCCAGCGAGGTCTTGCCCACGCCCGGGGGGCCGACCAGGCACAGGATCGGTGCCTTGACCTTGTCCACGCGCTGCTGCACCGCGAGGTACTCGAGGATGCGTTCCTTGACCTTGTCCAGGCCGTAGTGGTCCTCGTTGAGCACCTCCTCGGCCAGCGGCAGGTCGTGCTTGACCTTGCTCTTCTTGGCCCAGGGCAGGTTGACCAGCGTGTCGATGTAGTTGCGCACGACGGTGGCCTCGGCCGACATCGGCGACATCAGCTTGAGCTTCTTCAGCTCGTTCTCGGCCTTCTTGCGCGCCTCCTTGGACATGCGGGCGGCCTGGATCTTCTTCTCCAGTTCCTCGAGGTCGGCACCCTCCTCGCCGTCGCCCAGTTCCTTCTGGATGGCCTTGACCTGCTCGTTCAGGTAGTACTCGCGCTGGCTCTTCTCCATCTGGCGCTTGACGCGGCCACGGATGCGCTTTTCCACCTGCAGGATGTCGACCTCGTGCTCCAGCAGCTCCAGCAGCTTCTCCAGCCGCTTGGCCACGTCGAACAGGTCCAGCACGGACTGCTTGGCCTCGAGCTTGAGCGGCAGGTGGGCGGCGATGGTGTCGGCCAGGCGGCCCGGGTCGTCGATGCCGGCGATGCTGGTGAGGATCTCCGGCGGGATCTTCTTGTTCAGCTTGACGTACTGGTCGAACTGCTGGGTCACCGCGCGGCGCAGGGCCTCCACCTCGGGCGAGGGCTCGCCGGCCAGCTGCACCGGCACCACCTCGGCGGTGAAGTGCTCCTCGGTGTCGTGGATGGCGCGGGTCTCGGCGCGCTGCACGCCCTCGACCAGCACCTTCACGGTGCCGTCGGGCAGCTTCAGCATCTGCAGGATGCTGGAGACGCAGCCGACCTCGAACATGTCCTCGGGCTTGGGCTCGTCCTTGCCGGCAGCCTTCTGCGCCACCAGCATGATCTGCCGGCCGGCTTCCATCGCGGCTTCCAGCGCCTTGATGGACTTGGGGCGGCCGACGAACAGCGGGATGACCATGTGCGGGAACACCACCACGTCGCGCAGCGGCAGCAGCGGCAGCGTGATGGGGTCAGGGGGGAGTACTGGATGTCCAGACATGGGAAACCTCTCTTTCTCAGGCCGAGATGGGGCCCGAGCGGGGGAATGCAAGCCGGCGGCGCAACGACTTCAGCCGTGCGCCGCCCGCCGCAGCAGACAGCCGGGGCGCGGCAGACGGCGCCGCGCGCGTGTCGGGATCGGTGGGCGCGGCAGCACGGCGCCCCCGGGCTTCAGGCACTCGCCTTCTGCTCTCGGTACACGAGCAGGGGCTTGGCGCCCTCGTCGACGATGTGCTCGTCGATCACCACCTTGGCCACACCGTCCAGCGTCGGCAGGTCGAACATGGTGTCGATCAGCGCGTTCTCCATGATCGAGCGCAGGCCGCGCGCACCGGTCTTGCGCTTGAGCGCCTTGCGGGCGATGGCCGACAGGGCCGAAGGCCGGACCTCGAGCTCGACGCCGTCCATCGCGAACAGCTTCTGGTACTGCTTGACCAGCGCGTTGCGCGGTTCGGTCAGGATCTGGATCATCGCCGGCTCGGTCAGCTCGCCCAGCGTGGCGACCACCGGCAGGCGGCCGACCAGCTCGGGGATCAGGCCGAACTTGATCAGGTCCTCGGGCTCGACCTCGCGGAACAGGTCGGCCGCGCGCTTCTCGGTCTTCGAGTGCACGCTGGCACCGAAACCGATGCCGGACTTCTCGGTGCGGTTCTGGATCACCTTCTCCAGGCCGTCGAAGGCGCCGCCGCAGATGAACAGGATGTTGGTCGTGTCGATCTGCAGGAAATCCTGGTTCGGGTGCTTGCGCCCGCCCTGCGGCGGCACGCTGGCCATCGTGCCCTCGACCAGCTTCAGCAGCGCCTGCTGCACGCCCTCGCCCGAGACGTCGCGGGTGATGCTGGGGTTGTCGGCCTTGCGGCTGATCTTGTCGATCTCGTCGATGTAGACGATGCCGCGCTGCGCCCGCTCGACGTCGTAATTGCAGTTCTGCAGCAGCTTCTGGATGATGTTCTCGACGTCCTCGCCGACGTAGCCGGCTTCCGTCAGCGTGGTCGCGTCGGCGATCACGAAGGGCACGTTCAGCAGCCGCGCCAGCGTCTGCGCCAGCAGCGTCTTGCCCGAGCCGGTGGGGCCGATGAGCAGGATGTTGCTCTTGGTGAGCTCGACCTCGTCCTTGGTCGCGCCCATGTGCTTCAGGCGCTTGTAGTGGTTGTAGACGGCCACCGACAGCGTGCGCTTGGCGGTGTCCTGCCCGATCACGTACTGGTCCAGCGTGGTCTTGATCTCCGTCGGCACGGGCAGGTCGGCCTTGGCCGGCTTGGCGCCGCCGCCTTCGGCCGGGGCCTCGTCACGGATGATGTCGTTGCACAGCTCGATGCACTCGTCGCAGATGAACACCGAAGGGCCCGCGATGAGCTTCTTCACCTCGTGCTGGCTCTTGCCGCAGAAGCTGCAGTACAGGACTTTTTCGCCGGAGGCGCCCTTCTTGTCGGCCATGGGTTTTCGCGTGCTGTGGAGGGCGGAATGTCTGTGGAATGATAGTGCAAAGCACCGCGGCGGTCGGGCAGGCCCGCCGGCCGCGGTCGGGGCTCAGCCGCGCTTGGCGATGACCTGGTCGATCAGGCCGTAGTCCTTGGCCTCGTCGGGCGACATGTAGAAGTCGCGCTCCATGTCGGCAGCTATCTTCTCGTAGGTCTGGCCGGTGCGCTCGGCGTAGATGCGGTTGAGCTGCTCGCGGGTCTTGAGGATCTCGCGGGCGTGGATCTCGATGTCGGTAGCCTGGCCCTGGGCCCCGCCCGAGGGCTGGTGGATCATGATCTTGCTGTTGGGCAGCGCGATGCGCTTGCCCTTGGCGCCGGCCATCAGCAGGAAGCTGCCCATGCTGGCGGCCATGCCCATGCACAGCGTGCTGACATCGGGCTTGATGAAGTTCATCGTGTCGTAGATCGACAGGCCGGCCGAGACGCTGCCGCCGGGGCTGTTGATGTACAGGAAGATGTCCTTGTCGGGGTTCTCGCTCTCCAGGAAGAGCATCTGGGCGACGACCAGGTTGGCCGTGGCGTCGTTGACCGGACCGACCAGGAAGACGATGCGCTCGCGCAGCAGGCGGCTGTAGATGTCGTAGGCGCGCTCGCCGCGGCCGGATTGCTCGATGACGATGGGCACCATGCCCAGCGCTTGCGTGTCCAGTGCGCTCATGGGATTCCTTGGGGGACGTCTCGGGGAAAGACCGGAGGATGGGGTTGCCGCCGATTATGGCCCCCGCGCGGCGGCCCTGCAGGCGACGAAAAACGGGGCGCCGACCGGTCAGTCGTGCGCCCCGTGGCGGCGGCGGCCCGCGCCGGCCGAGCCGGCGCCGGGCGCGCGCTATCAGGCGGACATCAGCTCGTCGAAGGCCAGGGCCTTGTCGGTCACCTTGGCGTTGGTCAGCACGTACTGGGCCACGTTGCTCTCGATGACCACGGCCTCGACCTCGGCCATGCGGTTGCGGTCCGACAGGTACCAGCGCATCACCTCGGCAGGCTTCTCGTAGCTTTGCGAGATCTCCTCGATGTGGGCCTGCAGCTGGTCGGGCTTGGCCTGCAGGTTCTGCGTCTTGACCAGTTCGGCCACCACCAGACCCAGGCGCACGCGGCGCTCGGCCTGCGGCTGGAAGATCTCGGTGGGGATCGGCGCCTTCTCGACGTCCTTCATGCCGCGCTGCTTCAGGTCCTCGCGGGCCTGGGCGACCAGGCGCTCGAGCTCGGCCTCGACCAGGGCCTTGGGCAGGTCCAGCTCGGCCACGGTGACCAGGGCCTCCATCGCGGCGGCCTTGTTGCGCGCCAGCACGCGGAACTTGACCTCGCGCTCCAGGTTCTTCTTGACGTCGGCGCGCAGCGCCTCGACCGAGCCGCCCTCGATGCCCAGGGTCTTGATGAAGGCCTCGTCCAGCTCCGGCAGGTGCTGGGCCTCGATCTTCTTCATCGTCACCAGGAAGTCGGCTTCCTTGCCGGCCACGTCCTTGCCGTGGTAGTCCTCGGGAAACTGCAGCGGGAAGGTCTTGCTCTCGCCGACCTTCATGCCGCGCACGGCCTTGTCGAACTGCTCGAGCATCTGGCCTTCGCCGATCAGGAACTGGAAGCCCTCGGCCTTGCCGCCCTGGAAGGGCTCGCCATCGATCTTGCCCTCGAAGTCGATGGTCACGCGGTCGCCCTCGGCGGCGCCGTCGGCGGCCGGACGCTGGGCGAAAGTGCGGCGCTGCTTGCGCAGGATGTCGACGGTGCGGTCGATCGCGGCCTCGGTGACGTCGGCGCTGACGCGCTCGACCTCGACCGTGCTCAGGTCACCCAGCTTGACCTCGGGGTAGACCTCGAAGGTGGCGTCGAAGGCCAGCAGGCCCTCGGGCGACTCGTCCTTGGGCGTGACCTTGGGCGTGCCGGCCACGCGCAGCTGCGCTTCGTTGGCCGCGCTGGCGAAGGCCGAGCCCAGCTTGTCGTTCATCACCTCGTTCTGCACCGACCAGCCGTAGCGCTGGGCGACCACCGACATCGGCACCTTGCCGGGGCGGAAGCCGTCGGCCTTGACCGTGCGCGACAGCTTCTTCAGGCGCGCCTCGACTTCGCTGTTCAGCTCGTTGGCCGGGATCGTCAGGGTGATGCGGCGTTCGAGCTTTTCGAGGGTTTCAACGTTCACAGCCATGTGGTGACTCACAGAAGAGAGGAAGGACTGGTGCGCGGGGCCGGACTCGAACCGGCACGCCCGTGAAGGCGTCAGGACCTAAACCTGGTGCGTCTACCAATTTCGCCACCCGCGCGGGAAAGTCGCTGGCCCCCGGGCCGCGGCGGGCCGCCCCTTGGCGCGGACCCGTGCGGAAATCGGAACCAGGAAATTGGCGGGCGGCCCCAGGAAGCCGCCCGCCGGGCAAACCGGTAAACCCGGTATTCTAGCCGGCCACCGTGGACGAATGGCCCAGCGGCTGGCGGCGCACGCGGAACCAGGCGGCGTACATCGCCGGCAGGGCCAGCAGGGTCAGTGCGGTGGCCACGACCAGGCCGCCCATGATGGCCACCGCCATCGGGCCCCAGAAGATGCTGCGCGTCAGCGGGATCATCGCCAGCACGGCGGCCGCGGCGGTCAGCACGATGGGCCGGAAGCGCCGCACCGCGGCCTCGACGATGGCGTCCCAGGCCGGCATGCCGCGGGCGCGGTCCTGCTCGATCTGGTCGATCAGGATCACCGAGTTGCGCATGATCATGCCCATCAGCGCGATCACCCCCAGCAGCGCGACGAAGCCGAAGGGCCGGTCGAACAGCAGCAGCGCACCGGCCACGCCGGCGATGCCCAGCGGCCCGGTCAGGAACACCAGCATGGCGCGCGAGAAGCTCTGCAGCTGCAGCATCAGCAGCGTGAAGATGATGAACAGCATCACCGGCACGCCGGCGGCGATCGCGCCCTGCCCCTTGCTGCTCTCGGCCTGGGTACCGGCAATGCGCAGCTCGTAGTCGGGCGGCAGCTGGCCGCGCAGCTCGGCCAGCTGGGCCCACACCGCCTGGGTCACCGTCGGCCCCTGCACGCCGTCGACGACGTCGCCCTGCACGGTGATGGCGAACTTGCGGCTCTCGCGCCACATCACCCCCGGCTCCCAGGCGAAGCCGATGCGCGCGATCTGCGTCAGCGGGATGCTGCGGCCCGAGGCGGTGGGCACGTAGCTGTTGGCCAGGTCGGTGATGGCCTGGCGCTCGTCGGCGGGCTGGCGCAGCACGATGTCGACCAGCTTGTCGCCCTCGCGGTACTGGCCGACCGTGACGCCGCTGAGCCCGGTGCGCGCGCTCTGAGCGATGGCCTGGCTGCTCACGCCCAGCGCGCGCGCCTTGTCCTGGTCGATCTCCAGGCGCAGCGTCTTGATCTGCTCGTTCCAGTTGTCGTTGACGCCGCGCATCGCCGGGTGGGCGCGCAGCAGCGCCTTGACCTGGTCGGCGTAGGCGCGCACGCGCTGCGGGTCGGGGCCCATCATGCGGAACTGCACCGGGTAGGCCACCGGCGGCCCGTTGGGCAGCAGCTTGACGCGGCCGCGGACCTCGGAGAACTCGCCGACCAGCAGCTCGGACAGCTGCTTGCGCAGCCGCTCGCGCGCGGCCAGGTCGGTGGCCAGCACGATGGCCTGGCTGACGTTGGTCTGCGGGAAGATCTGGTCCAGCGGCAGGTAGAAGCGCGGCACGCCGCTGCCGATCCAGGTGGTCACGGTGGCCACGCCGGGCAGCTGGCCGACGCGGGCCTCGAAGCGGCGGGCCACCGCCTCGCTCTCGCGCTGGGTCGCGCCCTCGGGCAGCCACAGGTCGACCAGGATCTCCGGCCGGCTCGAATCGGGGAAGAACTGCTGCTGCACCCGGCTCAGGCCGAACAGGCCGGCGCCGAACAGCGCCGCGGTCAGCACGATGGTCAGCCAGCGGTGGCGCACGCAGGCGTCCACCAGGGCGCGGAAGCGCGCGTAGAACGGGGTGTCGAACAGCTCGTGGGCCTCGCCCTCCACCTTGGGCCGGGTGCGCAGCAGCCAGGCGCCCAGGTAGGGCACGAAGTAGACCGAGACCACCCAGGAGATCACCAGCGCCGCGCCGGTGACCGCGAAGATCGCGAAGGTGTACTCGCCGGTGCTGGAGCGGGCCATGCCGATGGGCAGGAAGCCGGCCGCGGTGATCAGCGTGCCGGTGAGCATGGGCATCGAGGTCACGTCGTAGGCGAAGGTGGCCGCGCGCAGCTTGTCGTAGCCCTCCTCCAGCTTGCGCACCATCATCTCGACCGCGATGATCGCGTCGTCGACCAGCAGGCCCAGCGCGATGATCAGCGAGCCCAGCGACACCTTGTGCAGGCCCACGCCCCAGTAGTACATGGCGATGAAGGTGATCGCCAGCACCAGCGGGATGGTGATGCCCACCACCAGGCCCGGCCAGACATCGATGCGCAGCGGCCGCGTGTGCAGGCCCAGGCTGAGGAAGCTGACCGCCAGCACCACCGCCACCGCCTCGAACAGCACGCGCACGAACTCGCCCACCGCGGTGGTCACCGCCGCCGGCTGGTCCTGCACCGCCTCCAGCGCGATGCCGGCAGGCAGCTCGGCGCGGATGCCGGCCACGCGCTCGCGCAGCGCCTGGCCCAGCGCGACGATGTCGCCACCCTTGGCCATCGACACGCCCAGCGCGATCACCTCGCGCCCCTGGTGGCGCACCTTGACCGCCGGCGGGTCGGCGTAGGCACGGCGGATGGTGGCGATGTCGCCCAGCCTCAGGCTGCTGGCCTGGCCGGTGGCCGGGTTGACGCCGCGGATCGGCAGCTGGCGCAGGTCCTCGACCGAGCGCAGCGCGCCGGTCACCCGCAGCTGCAGGTTCTGGCTGCCGCCGTCGAGCAGGCCGGTGGCCTCGACGGCATTCTGCGCCGCCAGCTGCGCCAGCACCTGGTTCATGTCCAGGCCCAGCACCGCCAGCCGCTTCTGCGACACCTCGACGAACAGCTTCTCGGCCTGCGCGCCGAAGACCTCGACCTTGGCCACGTCGGGCACCCGCAGCAGCTGCGAGCGCACGTTCTCGGCGAAGACGCGCAGCTCCTCGGGGCTGAAGCCGTCGGCCGACAGCGCGAAGATCGAGCCGTAGACGTCGCCGAAGTCGTCGTTGAAGAAGGGGCCGAACACCCCCTGCGGCAGGCTGGCACGGGCATCGCCGATGCGCTTGCGCACCTGGTACCAGGTGTTGGCCACCTCCTTGGGCGGCGTGCTGTCCTTGATCTGCACCAGGGTGATCGACTCGCCGGGCTTGGTGTAGCTGCGCAGCACGTCGATGTAGGGCACCTCCTGCAGCGTGCGCTCGATGCGGTCGGTGACCTGCTCGGCCACCTGCTGCGCCGGGGCGCCGGGCCAGGCGGCCTGCACCACCATGATGCGGAAGGTGAACGGCGGGTCCTCGTCCTGGCCGAGCTGGAAGTAGGCGGCGCAGCCCAGGATGAGCAGCACGACCATCAGGTAGCGGGTCAGCGCGGGGTGCTCGACAGCCCAGCGCGAGATATTGAAGCGCGAGGCCTGGGGGCCGTGGTGGTGGGAGACGGTCATGGCGTGCGGATCCCGGTGGGCCTCAGCGCGAGGCCGCCGAGGCGGCCGGGGCAGCCGGTGCGGCCGAGGTTGCCGGCGCGGCGCTGGCGGCCGCGGCGGGCGCGCCGGGCTCGACGTACCAGCGCACCTTCTGGCCGGGCGTCAGCACGTGCACGCCGGCACTGACCACGGCCTGGCCCGGGCTCAGGCCGGCCGAGACCAGCACCTGGTTGCCCTCGGCACCGGCCACGGTGATCGGCTGCGGCTGCACCGTCATCGTCGCGCGGTCGACCAGCCACACCGCCGAGCGCCCGCCCTGCTCGAACACCGCGCTCAGCGGCAGCTTGACCAGACCGGCGGCGGCCACCGGCGCCTGCAGCAGCACGCTGGCGCTCTGGCCCAGGCGCAGCGCGGTGGCGCCGATGTCGGCCTTGACCTGGAAGGTCCGCGTCACCGGGTCGGCCGCGGCGGCGACCTCGCGCACCGTGGCCGGCACCGCGGCCTCGCCAGCGGCCCAGGGCCGCAGCGTCAGCGCACCGGGCCTGCCGAGCAGCGCGCGCAGGGCGGCCACGCGGTCCTCGGGCACGCTGAACACGGCGTCGCGCGGGCCGTCGTGGGCCAGGCGCAGCACCGGCGCGCCGGCAGCCAGCACCGCGCCGGGCTCGGCCTCGACCAGGGTGACCACGCCCGGGGCGTCGGCCGTCAGCACCGCGTAGCCGGCCTGGTTGCCCTGCACGCCGGCCTGGGCGCGCGCCTGCTCGGCCTGGGCGCGGGCGGCCTTCAGCGTCGTCTCGCGGCGGTCCAGCTCCATGCCGCTGATGAAGCCCTGCTCGCGCAGCTCCTTGTAGCGCTTGAACTCGGCCTCGCTGAGCGCCAGCTGCGCCTCGGCGGCGCGCAGCGCGGCACGGGCGGCGTCCTGGCCCAGCTGCAGGTCGCCGGCGTCGATCTGCGCCAGCACCTGGCCGGCGCGCACCACGTCGCCCTGGTTGACCAGGCGCCGCACCAGCTTGCCCGGCACGCGGAAGCCCAGCCGCGACTCGGTGCGCGCGCGCACCTCGGCGGCGAACTCCTGCCGGGCCTGCGCGCCCTCGGTGGCGACGGTGAGGGTGCGCACCGCGCGCAGCGGCTCGGGCGGTGGCGGCGCCTTGCTGCAGGCCAGCAGCAAGGGCAGGCACAGGACGGGGGCGAGGAGGTGGCGCATGGTGGACGGGGTGGGCGGGGCGGGCACGGCCTCCGGGCCGCGGGCACGGGACGGACTGCGACAGGGCGGGCCGGCCGGCGCGGCTGCACCGGGCCGCGCCCCGTCACTGGTCTGGCATTTAATGACTGACTGGTCAGTAATATAGAAGCCCGACCGCGGCGGTGTCAATCGCCGGCCCCTGCCCGTCCGGCGCCGCCGACGCCGGACGGCTCCACGCCACGCCACGCCACGCCACGCCACGCCACGCAACGCAACGCAACGCAACGCAACGCAACGCCACGCCGCGCCAGGCCCGACAATCGCCCGGTGAGTGTCGAGCATTACGAGAACTTCCCGGTGGCCTCCTGGCTGTGCCCGCCCGCCCTGCGGGCGCCGGTGACCGCCCTCTACCACTTCGCGCGCACCGCCGACGACCTGGCCGACGAGGGCAACGCGCCCGCGGCCCAGCGACTGGCCGCGCTGGCCCGTTACCGCGCCGCGCTGCACGACGCGGCCGCGGGCCACGTCGACCCGCAGGCCTGGCCCGGCGTGTTCGGACCGCTGGCCACGGCGCTGCGCGCGCACGACCTGCCGCTGCCGCTGCTGGAGGCCCTGCTCGATGCCTTCGTCCAGGACTGCGGCAACCCGGTCCATCCCGACCGCGCTGCGCTGCTGGACTACTGCCGCCGCTCGGCCAACCCGGTCGGCCGGCTGGTGCTGCACCTGGCCGGGGTGCGCGACGAGGCCGCGCTCGAGCAGTCCGACGCCATCTGCAGCGCCCTGCAGCTGATCAATTTCTGGCAGGACCCGTCGGTGGACCTGCCGCGCGGCCGCCACTACCTGCCCGAGGCCGACCTGCGCCGCCACGGCCTGGCCCGCACCGACCTGCGCGCCGGTGCCGACAGCCCGGCCACCCAGGCCCTGCTGCGCGAGCTGTGCGACTGGGCCGGCACGCTGATGCGCCAGGGCGCGCCCCTGGTCCACCGCGTGCCGGGCCGGCTGGGCTGGGAACTGCGCCTGGTCGTGCAGGGTGGCCTGCGCATCCTTGAGACAATCGCCGCCATGCAGTACCGCACCCTCGGCCGGCGCCCCGTGCTGCGCCCCCTCGACGCCCCCCTGATGCTGTGGCGCGCGCTGCGCATGCGCCCCGCCCTGCCCGCGCCCGCCCCCGGCGCCGCCCGATGAGCGCCCCGGCCTCCCCCGAGCAGTACGTGCAACAGAAGACGGCCGCCAGCGGCTCGTCCTTCTACTACGCCTTCCTGTTCCTGCCGCCACCCCGGCGCGCGGCGATCACCGCCTTCTACGCCTTCTGCCGCGAGGTCGACGACGTGGTCGACGAGGTGCGCGACCCCGGCGTGGCCGCGACCAAGCTGGCCTGGTGGCGGCAGGAGGTGGCGCGCGCCTTCGCCGGCCAGCCCAGCCACCCGGTGATGCAGGCGCTGATGCCCCACGCCGAGACCTACGGCATCACCGCCCAACACCTGGGCGCGGTGATCGAGGGCTGCCAGACGGACCTGGAACAGACCCGCTTCCTCGACTACGCCAGCCTGCAGCGCTACTGCCACCTGGTGGCCGGCGTGGTCGGCGAGGTCGCCGCGCGCATCTTCGGCCACACCCAGGCACAGACCCTGGCCTACGCCCACCGGCTGGGCCTGGCGCTGCAGCTGACCAACATCATCCGCGACGTCGGCGACGACGCCCGCCGCGGCCGCATCTACCTGCCGGTGGCCGAGCTGCAGCAGTTCGACGTCAAGGCGCACGAGATCCTGAAGCGCGAGCCGCCCTGGGGTTACAGCGAGCGCTTCACCGCGCTGATGCGCTTCCAGGCCGAGCGCGCGCACCGCTGCTACGACGAGGCCCTGGCCCTGCTGCCCGAGGCCGACCGTGCGGCGCAGAAGCCCGGGCTGATGATGGCCCACATCTACCGCGCGCTGCTGCGCGAGATCGAGGCCGACGGCTTCCAGGTGCTGCACCAGCGCACCTCGCTGACGCCGATCCGCAAGCTGTGGATCGCGCTGCGCACGCACTGGCGCGGCCGGTGAGCGGCGGGCGCCACGTCGCGGTCGTCGGCGCCGGCTGGGCCGGACTGGCCGCCGCGGTGCAGGCGGTGTCCCAGGGCGACCGCGTCACGCTCTACGAGATGGCCGCCCGGCCCGGCGGCCGGGCGCGGCGGGTGGACACCGCGCGCGGCAGCTTCGACAACGGCCAGCACATCCTGATCGGTGCCTACACCGACACGCTGGCGCTGATGCGCCGCGTCGGCGCCGACCCGCAGGCGCTGCTGCTGCGCCGCCCGCTGTCGCTGCGCCGCCCCGACGGCCGCGGCCTGAGCCTGCCGGCGGGTGCGCCACTGCCGGCCTTCGCACGCGGGGTGCTGGCCGCGCGCGACTGGCCCTGGCGCGACCGCCTGGCGCTGCTGCGCACCGCCGCGGGCTGGGCGCTGCGCGGCTTCCGCTGCGCGCCCGGGCTCAGCGTCGCCCAGCTGTGCCCCGGCCTGCCGGCCGTGCTCTGCGAGGAACTGCTGGAGCCACTGTGCGTCGCCGCGCTGAACACCCCGGCCGCCCAGGCCGATGCCCAGGTCTTCCTGCGCGTGCTGCGCGATGCCCTGTTCGCCGAGCGCGGCGGCGCCGACCTGCTGCTGCCGCGCGCGCCGCTGTCGGCCCTGCTGCCCGACCCGGCCTGGCACTGGCTGCAGGCCCGCGGCGCGCGCTGCCGGGCCGGCCACCGCGTGCAGCGCCTGGCCCGCGACGGCGCGGGCTGGCGCGTCGACGACGAGGCGGTCGATGCGGTGGTGCTGGCCTGCCCCGCCCTCGAGTCCGCGCGCCTGGCCGCGCCCTTGAACGCCGACTGGGCCCGCCGGGCCTCGGCGCTGCGCTACGAACCCATCGTCACCGCCTGGCTGCACGACGCGCGGCTGCGCCTGCCGCAGCAGATGCTGGCCCTGCCCTGCGGCGCCGACGCCCCGGCGCAGTTCGTCTTCGACCTCGGCGCCCTGGGCGCCGAGCCCGGCCTGTACAGCTTCGTCGCCAGCGGCGCCGGGGCCGCGCTGGCCGACGGCCTGCAGCGCTGCGGCCAGGCCCTGCTGCGCCAGGCCCAGCAGGCCTTCCCCGGCCACTTCACCGGTCCGGCCCCCGGCGCGCCGGCGGACCCGCGCACACCGCCGGTGCTGCGCCACCTGGCCGCTGAACGACGCGCCACCTTTGCCTGCACGCCGGGGCTGCAGCGGCCGCCGGCGCAGATCGCGCCCGGCCTGCTGGCCGCCGGCGACCATGTCCAGGGCCCCTATCCGGCCACGCTGGAGGGCGCGGTGCGCTCGGGCCTGGCGGCGGCGCGGAACCTGCATGTCGCCGGCGCGCGGGCCGGCTGAGGACCGCGGCAGCAGTTCACGATGCCGGCCGCGGTTTCGCCATGCAAAAATGGCGCTGGAAGGATGCCCCCATGACCGTGAAGAAGGAAGGCCAGACCCCCGCCATCCAGGTGATCGAGCGCATGTTCTCGCTGCTCGACGCGCTGGCGGCGCACCAGGACCCGGTGTCGCTGAAGGCGCTGAGCGAGGCCACCGGGCTGCACCCGTCCACCGCGCACCGCATCCTCAACGACCTGGCGATCGGCCGCTTCGTCGACCGGCCCGAGGCCGGCAGCTACCGGCTGGGCATGCGCCTGCTGGAACTGGGCAACCTGGTCAAGGCGCGGCTGGACGTGCGCGACGCCGCGCTGGCCCCGATGCGCGAACTGCACAAGCTGACCCACCAGCCGGTGAACCTGTCGGTGCGCCAGGGCGACGAGATCGTCTACATCGAGCGCACCTACAGCGAGCGCTCGGGCATGCAGGTGGTGCGGGCCGTCGGCGGCCGCGCGCCGCTGCACCTGACCTCGGTGGGCAAGCTGTTCCTGGCCCACGAGGACCCGCAGCGCGTGCGCGCCTATGCCGCGCGCACCGGCCTGTCGGGCCACACCCGCAACAGCATCACCGACCTGCCGACGCTGGAGCGCGAGTTGGCCCAGGTGCGCCAGAGCGCACTGGCGCGCGACGACGAGGAGCTGGAGCTGGGCGTGCGCTGCATGGCCGCCGGCATCTTCGACGACCAGGGCAAGCTGGTGGCCGGGCTGTCGATCTCGGCGCCGGCCGACCGGCTGGAGGAGACCTGGGCCGAGCGGGTGAGGAACACCGCCCAGCAGATCTCGGCCGCGCTGGGCCACCGCAACGCCTGAGCGGCCCGCCCGCCCCGCCCAGCAACGACAAAGGCCGCAACCGCGGCCTTTGTCGTTCCACAAGCCGGCCGTCGACGGCCGGCACCGGCGGGGTCAGGAGGTCCGCGCCACCACCGCGCCCTGCACCGCGGACGCATGGTGGTCCAGCCACTTGCGGATGCGCTCGGCGTCGCCGATGCGCGAGTACTTGCCGGCCGAATCCAGCAGCACCATGATCAGCTTGCGACCGGCCAGCTGCGCCTGCATGACCAGGCAGCGTCCCGCCTCGGCGATGTAGCCGGTCTTCTGCAGCCCGATGTCCCATTGCGGGCTGCGCACCAGGCCGTTGGTATTGCGGAACTGCATCATGCGGCTGCCGACCGCCACCTGCGCCTCCTGCGAGGTCGACAGCTCGCGCAGCAGACTGTGGCGGTGAGCCTCCTTGACCAGCACCGCCAGGTCGCGCGCACTCGACTGGTTCTTACTCGACAGGCCGGTGGGCTCGACGTAGTGCGTGTCCTTCATGCCCAGCATGGCCGCCTTTCGGTTCATCGCGGCAACGAAGGCGTCCAGGCCGCCCGGGAAGTGCCGGCCCAGCGCGTTGGCCGCGCGGTTCTCCGAGGACATCAGGGCCAGGTGCATCATCTCGCCGCGGGTCAGCTGCGTGCCCACCGCCAAGCGCGAGCGGCTGCCCTTCTCGGTGTCGATGTCGTCCTGGGTGATGGTCAGCACCTCGTCCAGCGGCTGCTTGGCCTCGGTCACCACCAGGCCGGTCATCAGCTTGGTGATCGAGGCGATCGGCAGCACGGCATTGGAGTTCTTGCTGAACAGCACCTCGTTGGTGTCCTGGTCGACCACCAGCGCCACGCTGGACTTCAGGTCCAGCGGATCATCGGCGGCGTGCAGGCCCTGCTGCTGGCCGAAGCTGGCGCGCGCCGGCTCGACCGCGGTGGCGGCCACGCGGCGAACGGCCGCGGGCTTGCGCGCCACGCGGGCCTTGCTCTTGGACGCGGCCGACGAACTGGCCGCGTTGCGCTGGCGTTCGGTCTTGGCCTGCGCCGTGCCGCCCACGCTCAACGCCACGCACAGGGTCAGCAACAGGGACGGCAGGGTCAGTTTCATGGTGCGGCGGCGGCGAGACGGTGAGAAGAACGCAGACCGAGTTTAGGGGACCGTAAAAACCCGCGCAAGATCAAAAACTTGCGTTGCTTTTCTAAAGTGCGGGCCGGGCCATCGAAAGACGCCTTCGACGCGCACGCCACGGCCTCGCAGCGCTCGGCCGGTTCGCCAGGCGAAGCACCCTCCGCAGGGACTGTGCTTCGTCCGGGCTGTCCTGCGGACCCACGGCCTCGCAGAGCTCGGCCGGTTCGCCAGGCGAAGCACAGTCCGCAGGGACTGTGCTTCGTCCGGGCTGTCCTGCGGACCC
>Ga0255210_1000240_pt1 | contig 23376 bp, 24 predicted proteins | sample Miss_Yuk_RepA_8d_FD_188422 | JGI IMG/M metagenome (GOLD analysis project Ga0255210, IMG submission 188422) | Freshwater microbial communities from Mississippi River, Louisiana, United States - Miss_Yuk_RepA_8d | ecosystem: Environmental > Aquatic > Freshwater > River | place: USA: Louisiana...
ATCTCTTCTTTCAAACATCATTTCTGTAATCTTCACGAGCCTCGTCCATTGATTCATGATACTCAAACAAAACATGATTGTGGAAATCGTGAATATCGCGTTCGGCTTCACAAGTAAAACAATCGACGATTGGCGATGCAATATGATAAGCATCATAATTAAAGTAGACATATTGAAATAAAACAGACCATTTTGTCATTTTGGACAACCCGTCTTCATATTGATAGAACTCATTACTGATTTGAACTTGAATTTGGTCATTGATTTTGAAGTAATGAGTAGCAACGCCATTAAACATCGATTCGTCATTATGTTTGCGATGGAAATATTCGATATAATCATTGGTACCAAACGCCTTATTCAATCTATTGGCGATTTCATTTACCATTTCTTCGAGCATCTCAACATAATCATCAGCACGGGGGTCAATCATATCAGATTTTTCGTAGACAAAGACTTCAGTAGACTTGTAGATGGGCAAAGCAGGAGCAACAGGGGTTGACATGTTCGAATAACGATGTGTGTGCAATTAATACAACAACATGATATACAAAAAAGCATTTCAATTTTACATATTTACGTATTTACACCTTTAAATGTTGTGAAGGTGTAAAATTGATAGAGAATATATAATAATGAATGTATTATATATTTCAATAAAATGACTGCTTATTTGGATTCAATCTTTTATTCGCGACCAAATCGATTGAACGATATTGAAGAAATATTTCAACCCTGGATAGCATCTAAACAAAATGCGTGTGTATCTATTGAACCGATGGAAGAATCTATTGTTGAACCGGAGAAAAAACAAGAATCGATTGAAAAACAAGTTGAAAATAAAAAAGAGCAAATTCGATTTGCGAATCCATTAATGAATCGAGATTCATTGTTTTGGTGTTATTTCTATCACATATATGATTTGAAAACAATTTCAATCGAATTACGTTCCGAACAAGCAATTATGAATGTGGCTATGAATGAAAAAATTAAAATCAGTGAGTTCTTAAAAACGAATTCATCTCTTCTTAAAAAAACAAATTATAAAATCACAAATAGTCAAATTAATGAGATTCAATGTGATCTTATGGTAAAACCGATGCTTCATGGAGACCTATTTCATCTTCCATTTGTAGTTATGCATCATCTGATTGTTTATTTAATTCCAGAGTCTAAAAACGGCAATTCTCCTCGTGCATATAAACAGTTTTATTCTCTCTGTGATGAACCAGATGAAGATGAATCGAATGTATTATTCTTGAGATATTGTAAGAATGAACGTGGAAAACCGCAATATCGAATACAAAATCTCTCACCAGAAGAGAAAAAAATAAAACGCAAAGAATTAAAACAAAGTTGGACAGATATTACAAAATTAGGAAGTATGAATTCCAAGAAAAAAGAAGAATTAATCGAATTTTATCAGTCGGTATATCCAAACGCAGAAGAATTATCACCAAAAATTACAAAACAAGAATTGATAGAGAAGATTGAACCAATTTATCGATTATTCACATAATTCATTTATATATTAGGTTTTAGTATTATAAAATAAATGTTAGTGAACTCTTATAAAATTATTCAGAAAATCGGTTCTGGGAATTTCTCTCAAGTGTTCTTAGGAGAGCATAAAAAAGACCCTCATAAAAAAGCCGCAGTAAAAATCGGCCAACCCTATGATACATCCATCGCTCATGAATCCAGAATCCTAAGACATTTAAATATGGAATTGCCTTCCATGATAGCAGATTATGTGCCTACGTTATTTTGGTATGGACGTTTCGGTACAAACCAATTAAGTATGACAATGACTTATTATCCGATTTCTCTTGAATCTTATATTCATGAAAGTAATCTAAACACGATTTTCTCTCAAATTCTCTCTATTATATCCTATATTCATTCTGTTGGTATTTTACATCGTGATATCAAACTTGATAATTTTATGATAAAAATAGAAAACGACGAAGAGCATATTGTATTGATTGATTTTGGATTTGCGTGTTATGTGGATAGTGTGTTTGAATCCACTGACCATTTAGTCGGAACACCCAATTATACCAGTTATTTTTTATATGAAGGAAATCCGTATTCTCGAAGAGACGACCTAATTTCAACTCTTTATCTTTTTATGGAATTATCAGGAATTCAATGGCCATGGAATTCAACCGATGCCGATAATTTAATAACAACAATGAAGAAATCTGGATTGGCATTAAATCATCGTCTCCATGAACGCAATCAGGTTCGAGCCTATTATAAGAAAAAAGAATATTTGACACATTATTTGATTCGTTTTCCAATTTTATCAACATTTGTCGAGAATTTATATTCATTAGAACTTGACGAAAAACCAGAATACGTCAAGTATATTGATTTATTTCAATAATACATTTTATTATTTTATTGTCTCATTCAATAGAGAGAATAAAAACAGTGGATATTTATACTAGAACAATTTAAGCGGTTTTGACATTCTTGATAGACTCAAGGAAATGGGGTTTCAGGTATCTCTGGAGGTTGAAGAAAGTAAGTTCCTCACCAGTCTGAACATTCAATAGTTTCTTGAGTTTGGCATCAGGATTGATTTTTCTGCCATTGGTGGGGTCCTTGAGATTGTGCTCACGAATATAAGAGTTCACACCCTGAGTCACCTCAACACGGGAGAATTTGGCTCCAGCATCTTTGCCAAAGAATTTGGCAAGGTCATCACTGACAAGGAGAGGAGTCACAAAACCAGCAGGTTTCTTGTTTCCAGGTCCACGTCTTTTGCGACCATTCTTGGAAGCAGTTTTAAGATCCTTGGCATGGCTCTTCTCAATCTCCTTAATAAGAAGATTGGCATTTCTGTTAAGAGCATTCATCTCTTTCACAATAGAAACAAGAGCGGCGAATTTGGAGGAAGTTGAGGAAGCATCATCGGCAGGGGCAGCAGCATCGGCGGCAGCAGGAGCCTCGACGACAGGGGCAACAGGTGCCTCGACGACGGGGGCAACGGGAGCCTCAGCAACAGGGGCAGCAGCCTTGGATTTGCGCTGTTTCTTCTCAGCAACGGGTGCGGGGGCAGAAACTTCAACAGCGACAGTAACAGGAACATTGGTAGCAGGAGCAGATGCGGTAGCAGATTTAGATTGACGAGCCATTCTAATAGTATACATCTAGTAGAGTCGTCTTTTTAAGTAGTTTAACGCACACAAATAAAATATAATTTATCCATTTCATTAGTCACCTAAAGAAATTGAAACTTCCCCATTTTTGTTTTCCTAAAACATGTCTTTATCGAAAATGAATGAACTAAATCCGAATTCTTATGAATCTATAGAACAGTGTGAATCGCAAATTGCTAAAATATCGGAATCCTTTATTGCGAATAAAATAACAAGTCGCCAATATTTTCAAGAAATCGACCAAATGTTTTGTATTGCGTGTTTTCATGGTTGGTTATCTCTCGCAAAATCGATTTATCATAAATATCCAAATATTCATGTTTCTGCCCATGATGAATTTGCATTTCGACATGCATGTGCTAATGGCCATATTCAAGTTGCAAAATGGTTAACAGAAATCAAAAATATCAATATATCTATAAGTAATGAATTCGCATTTCGTTATGCTTGTTTCAATGAACATATTGAAATCGCAGAATGGTTGATTCGTATAAAACCTGATATCAATGTCTCTCAATGGAATGATGACTTGTTTTGTGCTCTTTGTGCGAATGGAAAAACAAAAATGGCGAAATGGTTATTCAGCATTCGACCTACGATTCGCATTGATTGTCATGGTCATTATCCAATTATTACGGCTTGTTTAAGAGGACATATCAGTACTTTACACTGGTTAAGAACGATTGATAAAACATTTGATGTTACCGCAAATAATGATATGATATTTCGGAGTATTTGTCGAACGCGATTATTCAAGATGGCGATTTATTTTACACAAGAATGGATGCCGGAACGATATCAAATCACACAAATATATCGTTCAATGTCTGGAGAAATCATTGATTTTCAATATCAAATTCGTTGTTAGAAATAATCTCTAGCAATATAAATAAACTCTTCATGTGTCGTCTTTTTTTATTTATACCCAATTCCAAAAAGACACCAAAACAAATCGCAAAAATATTATCTGATTTTTTAAGTCAAAGTAGTCAATCTAAAAAAAATACTCCTGGAATGAATCATCCACGCGATAATCCACCCCATCGTACTGGTTATGGTTTTGCTTTTATAAATCACGATAATACTCAAAGAAATGTATACGATTGGCAATTATATAAAACGAAAAAATCTCCAGATACTGACCCATTTTCAGAGAGAATTATACACAGTATTTCGGTACAAACACCCACGATTATTTTAGGTCATTTAAGGAAAATAGATAATAATCGAACGGTGAATTATTCTCCAAAATCGTATGAAAATGCGCATCCTTTTGTTTCAGACGAACATGCATTTATTCATAATGGTATTATTTTTGATTTTCACCTCTCACACATTCATAAAAAAATAGTGGATAAAATATCAAAACATTGGAGAGATGAAATGAAAGGACAAACTGACAGTGAACATATTTTCTATTTATATTTGACGTTTTTAGATGCTGAACCAATTTATATTTCTAAAGTGATGCGATATGAACATGCTTTCCAAAAAATGATCGATTGGATAACTGACAATAATATGAATGCTATTATCAATATTGTTTATGCTAATTCAAAAGAGCGTATTTACTTGTTTTCCAGATATTCAGTCGGTGTCGAACCTGCCACATCTTTATATATGGATCCAGAAAATATGATTATTTCATCGGAACCTGTCATAAAACGAAAAAATTATCATTTAATTAATGAAAACACCGTCTATGTTGGTGAAATCTAAAACTTTAATTAGTCTTATTACGTCTAGTTTTGGTCTTATTACGTTTGGATTTGGTCTTGGATTTGGTTTTGGATTTGGATTTGGATTTGGATTTGGATTTGGATTTGGATTTGGATTTGGATTTGGATTTGGATTTGGATTTGGATTTGGATTTGGATTTGGATTTGGATTTGGTCTTAGATTTGGATTTGAGACCACATATACTATTTTTTGTGATATTGGATTCAAGACCTAGAACGTCATTAATTTCTTTATTGATTTCATAATATGTTTTCGGTACAAATTTTGATAAAACTTTAATCTTGGAATGTCCACCTCCAAAATTTAAATTTAGGTCAGGTTTTCTTATTGTGATAGCATGATTTAAAATGAAGTCTTTAAAATGATTGGCGTTTTGATTTGAACTATAATTTTTTTTATCACAAAACACAATATCCATAAATTTGAAACCATAATGATTGATGTATTGATAAAACTGAGTCCTTTCATCGTTGTTAATGCCAAAATGAAATTCTTGTTTTAACTGTGGATCAACGCATGATATTTTACGGCCAAAATCTCTATGAAAGCATATTGAATGACCATGTTCTCCCGTTTCTGTTTTATATAGTTTTACAATAACAGCAATTGAGTGAAGTCTTTGTGTAATTATTTCAGAATTATTACCATATGTATGAAAACGACTTATTTCAAAATCAGCATTTCGATTTAACATATTGAATAATACATCAGTGCCTGGACGAATATCAAACCGAATTACACTATAATATTCAGATGCTGGCAATAGATTTCCAGTATAATAAGCATGAATGTATTTGACAATTTGAAAAATAGAAGTACCTTTATCACGATTTAAACATGTGACACCGGCAACAGCTTCATTATAACTAATAACTCCACAATATGCCAATACATTAAGACCACAACCTTGTTCAGTTAATCCAGCAAGAGGATATTTTGGATTTTGATTGATAAAAGGTGTTACATTTGGATTAACAATGCCAAACAAAACAGAATTTGTATAAAATGTGTCAACAAAATTTATAGCAGGTGTCGGAATTGTATACTCTTTTAACATACGTTCGTATTCGTTCGGTTGAGAAGAGACGGCATCACATGAATAAATAGCAACATCGACTTTTATATCGATTCCGTAATTATCCGCATATTCTTTGATTTTGTTAAAAAGATAGGAATATGTTATGGGGGTACTAATAGGATTATTATTTTTAATGGAAATCTCTGCATTTGATATAATTTTGTCAAAACGTATTATATTTTGATTATCGGAATCAAAAACAATATGATATAAACCAATATATGGCATAATTTGAACGTTCATAATATCTCCGTAAAATAAAAGAGGTTTAAGATGTGTGATTCCTTTATTCACTGTTGCTTTTTCTTTGCCATTAAAAAAAAAGTTTTTGGCGTCACCTTGCATATTCATAGGATTCTCGATATGACGCAGAAAAGTATCCCACAATATTTCATAGTTCTCTGAATAATAAATAACATTATTAAATGGAATGTCTTTGCATTCATATCTACAATTATCGTTATTTGGTTTTCCACCATGGACAATCCATAAAAACATGTGTTTTATTCGATTCGGAGGAATTACGTTATGTGTAATATTATTGTATGTAGCAAAACGATTGACATTGGAGGATGTTTGAATTACATCTACAGATTTTATTGGTTCTATTGTTGGTTGTATTATTTCTACAGGTGGCAACGGTGCTTGTTGTTGTTGCGGTTGCGGTTGGACTATTATTTTTCTTCTTTTATCCTTCGGAACGGATTCTGATTCTGATTCTGATTCGGTCGATATTTTTCCTCTTTTTATTCCTGCTAAATTATCAGTATCTATATCCATTTCATCATTATGTTGGTTCGTATGCTCTTCATCTTCATCTTCATCAATATCCATTTCATCATTTGATTCAACATCTTTACGAACTATATGTTTAATGGGTCGATTACTCATTATAAATAATTCATAGAATAAAAATGAATTATAGAACCCATATAAATAAAAAAGGGTAAAAACCAATAATAATATTATTATGACTACTATTTCAAAATTAGATGAGAATGCAATTATTGAGAACGCGATTTTGATGAATCAGCAAAATGCTAAAAAAAAGAATAAAAAGAAGTCATCCATGAAAGATGTCATATCTATTTTAACAACAACTCCTACAGTTCCAGCAACACCTACAAAAAAGAAAAACAGTAAATTAATCACAAAAGTACAAGAGCCAGTTGCTCAAACAGTCCAACTTTCAAATATTGTAATTCATTTAAAATGTACTAGTGAAGATTTAGAACAATCAGAAACACAAACATTGAATGAACCCTATGTATATAATTCATTGGTTCCTCCGCAAATTCTTACATATAACACAGATGCTGAAAATTTATTGACTCCATTTACAAGTGAGAATAATACAAAAACAAATGATAATGCCTATCGTGACATGAATTATGATTTATTATGTGGACAATGTAGAGACCGATTAAAACCTGTAAGTACTCTTGTTTCAACCGAAGAATCTGGCGAAGAGAAAAGAGATTCAGAAGTCGATATTGAATCGGATGAAATATCGTATAAGGAATTATGTTTGAAATTGAAACGATTGAAAACGAGCATATATAAGAATATATTGCCGGATAAGAAATCCGCTTGTTTCTGGTGTACTTGTGAATTTGATAATCCAGCATGTTATATTCCTAGAAATGAAAATGATAATGGGATTTATGCTTATGGATGTTTCTGTAGACCGGAATGTGCGGTTGCCTATTTGATGAATGAATCCATTGATGATTCAACACGTTTCGAAAGATATCATTTATTGAATCAAATTTATAGTAAGATTTATGGGTATAAGAAGAATATTCGACCGGCTCCGAGTCCTTATTATTTGTTGGATAAATATTTTGGTACATTAACGGCTCAAGAGTATAGGAAATTATTGAAATCCGAACATATGTTATTAGTGATAGAAAAACCGATGACAAGAGTGTTACCGGAGATTCATGAAGAGAATGATGAGACAATATTGAATATGAGTGGTCAAAAACACTTATCTTCTGGAACGTATAAAGTAAAACGTCAAAGCGAAAAAGTAGCCGGTCCAACCAAAACTACGATTATCAAAGAGACATTTAATCTGGTTTAAAATATACACAAAAATATATTAGATATTATATTTTTGGGTTCTATCTAAAACAACGCAATATTTTTGTTAATTCTTCTCTTTGTTCTATTTTTTCTTTTTTTTCCTCCATCAAAATCAACATATACACTTTCTAAGTACTCTTTAACAATTTTAGGCATATACTCCTCTAATTTGTTAATTGTAACGACATTGTTTATTGCTTCTTTTTTTTGTTCAGTTGTCCCTGTTAACTCCTTTGTAACACCATTTAATTTTAAATTATTCTCAACAATCTTGTTCATTACACATTTTGCGAACTCTAATTTTTTATCACCTATAGATTCGCTTTCAATACTGTTTCTGCATTCAGACGCATACTCACCTAATTTTGTGTTATTTATTTCATAGTCGTTCATAATAATTGAAGCAATTTCTTGGTATTCTGGGGTTTCTATGCCACCACTTGGCAAATTTAATAAGATACGTTCCATAGTACCCTTTGAACAAGATGATTTGGACGCGTCCCTCGGATCAGTTGTTTCCCCATATGCGTTAAAGTTATCTTTGATATAAGAAGTTATGTAGTTACGTTGAAAATCATCATTTTGGTTATCCACATACTTAGTAATTTCGTTAACAAATTCACCAACCGTATGTTTGCCCCAATTTATTTGATCATATATCATACAATTTATTTTGCTTTCAATTGCATTTAAATTGTTACTAAGTGTTGTTTTTTCATCATTACTAATTTTATCTAATTTACTATTGAGCCACTTATAAAATTTTTCAGAAGTATTAACATCGTTACGATTATTTTTATTATTGTTACTAAGTGTTGTTTTTTCGTCATCATTAATTTTATATAATTTACTATTCAACCACTTGTAAAATTTGCTAGAAGTATTAACATCATTATGATTATTTTTATTATTTTTATTATTTTTATTATTATGTCCTTGAATAATTTCAAATAAACCATCATAGTTAATCCCATTCATTTTATTATGGACTTCAAACGCAATTATTTGTTGTTGTGGTCGTGGTTGTTCTCTAAATCGTGGTGGAACATTTTCTTGACTTATATTACAATTCTCAAAAATCATAACTCCAACAACATCAGGGTTCAGAGTCCAATCATTCAATGGCTGATTAAACGAAGTAGCACCTGCAAACATACTACTCATATCTGTAACATTTGATACATTCCATGAGTTCAATGGCTGATTGAACGAAGTAGCACCTGCAAACATACTACTCATATCTGTAACATTTGATACATTCCATGAGTTCAATGGCTGATTGAACGAAGTAGCACCTGCAAACATACTACTCATATCTGTAACATTTGATACATTCCATGAGTTCAATGGCTGATTGAACAAAGTAGCATTTTCAAACATACTACTCATATTTGTAACATTTGATACATTCCATGAGTTCAATGGCTGATTGAATAAAATACAATATTCAAACATACTATTCATATTTGTAACATTTGATACATTCCAGGTGTTCAATGGCTGATTGAACGAACTAGCATATCCAAACATTAAACTCATATTTGTAACATTTGATACATTCCAGGTGTCCAATGGCTGATTGAACGAACTAGCATATCCAAACATTAAACTCATATTTGTAACATTTGATACATTCCAGGTGTTCAATGGTTGATTGAAATTATATGCATTTTCAAACATACTACTCATATCTGTAACATTTGATACATTCCAACTGTTCAATGGTTGATTGAAATTATATGCTTTTTTAAACATACTACTCGTATTTGTAACTTTTGATACATTCCAGGTGTTCAATGGCTGATTGAACGAACTAGCATATCCAAACATATAATTCATATTTGTAACATTTGATACAGTCCAACTATTCAATGGTTGATTGAATGACGTAGCATATCCAAACATACTACTCATATTTGTAACTTTTGATACATTCCAGGTGTTCAATGGCTGATTGAACGAACTAGCATATCCAAACATACTACTCATATTTGTAACATTTGATACATCCCAATTCGATATGTCTTCATTAAATTTGCTTTTGTCATAAAACAAGTTTGACATGTCTGTAACTCCCGAAACAATCCACCTATTAATATCTGCACCATACTTGTTTATAGCACTTTGTTTGTTAACGCAATATTGATCGACTGCATTTTGCAAATCTTTTTTATTAACAAAAGTGTGTTTTGCTTTATTCAAATCATTATTCAATTCATCGGGTCTACGGCCACCAATCACTTTTTGTTTTCGAGACTTTTGTTTTCGAGACTTTTGTTTTCGAGACTTTTGTTTTCGATTTTTAGTTTTTGCCATTTATAATATATGTTAATACTTTATTTCTTTCCATTCTTTTTCTTTTTGGGTGTCTCTACAACGGTTGTGGTTGTAGTGACAGTGATTTGTGGTTCATCTTCTATTTTTTCATCTTCTGTTTTTTGTTGTTCTTCTGTTTTTTGTTCTTCTAAACAAGGTGAATTATACCAATCATAATCAGTATGTTCTTTTTTCTCTGGTACTGGTACTGGTACTGGTAATGGCTCTTGCACTTGTTTCGCCACAGGTTTCATCATTGATATTAAAGATTCATTGATAGTTCGGGATATCGTCGAAGGTGTTGCATTCACTGGTATTTGTATTTTCTGTTGTTTTATTGTGGTCGATGTATCAGTTGGTACTGCTGGGATAACAGGAACCGCAGGTAAGGTATTAACCGCCGGTATATGGGGTGCCGACATAGCATCGGCTAATGTATATTTGGAATCTGTATAAGAATTCTTATAATAATTGGAAGACAAACGATTACATACTAATTCAAACAAATCTTGACTTACTTTATTATTAGGTTGAAACAATTGTGATATTCTCTCATAAATTCCAAGAGATGCTAATTTTCGTTTTAATTCGACTTTTCTTAATTTGATTCTTTGATTACGTTCTTTGATAGAATCGAAAATCATCTCTAAGAAATAATCGAGAACACCCGCATAATGTTTGGGGATAAAAGCAACACGCAAATTATAATAAATATGTTGAATTAATTTGTGTTGGTTGCTAGAGATAGTTATATAAAGTTGATCCAAGGATTGATTCTCTTCACATACATTGGAATATGCGACCAATGTTAATAATATTAATTCTTCATTGGTTATATTTTCAATTCCTTTATCATAGAGTTTTTGAAAGAATTGTCGTTTATGAATACCACCGGTTTTCAATAAATACGGCAAATATACTAAATTTGTAGTCGCATTAATTCTCATCATGTTCTATAAGATATATATAAATTCTTATAGAAAAATAACACCCCCCTGGCTGACATTAAGATAATAAATCCATTAATTTGAATTTCGCACGATTACTTAATCCAGGTCGTTTCGATTCCACGATTTCTTCTAAGATTGGAAGAACATTGTCTTCATAATCATCAATTCTGGAAATTTCTTGTTCTAAGATTCCAAAAGCAATAATCATATTTTCCACATATTCTTCGATTTTTTTCGTGTTTTCCTTATTATCGATTTCACCGCCGTTCATACGACCAACAACTAGTTCATTAAATAAGAAATCAAAGATTTTATCGATACTAAATGCGTCTTTTTTGGCGATTTGACAGAATAAATGCGTTTGATTCATACGTTTATCAGTTTTTGCCACATTTTCACAATACAAATCATAATCATCGGAGGAAACATCGACAATATCGGAAAAAGTGTTTTTATAAGATATCCATTGTTTGGATAAATATTCATCCACATCAGCCGGATATTGTTTTTTCAATTGTTTCCATAAATACGCATAATTTTCACTATAAGTACGATTTCCTTGACAGACAGAATAAATCAATGCTAATGACTTGTCCATATTGTTATCGAGTTCTTCTTGATTATTGGCACAACAACGAATTTCCAATATTTTCGCCATGATTTGTTCGATTTGGGCGTCGCGGTTTTTATTCGTCATTTTATTTAAAATGGTTCTGGTTTCATTGATAATAGAAGTTTCCGAATTATTAGAACCGAGTGTAGTTGGTTTAAAAGAATGTGATGTTTTCCAATTATCATCTTGTGTTTTCACTCGTTTTTTATAATTTCCATGAGAATGTGTATTCGAATGAAAATTTTGTTCAGACCGTTGAATACGTTGGGCATTATAATGATTTACAAAGGTATTTGCGGTGGTTAATGGGTCATAGCCGATTTCCTTACATAATTTATCGAGAACTGCTAATACGGATGAATCTAATGTATATTCCATTCCTCCAGAATGAGCAATGTTATCAAAATCATGTAGATTATATTTCAACGTAGTAGTTGTCATTTTACTTTCTCTCTCAGTAGATAAATACCTAAGAAGTTTTTTATATCATTTTTATTGTTTATAAAATAATAGATTAACAATTCTTTTTGATAATACACAATTCGGAAATTTCATCATTCAGTTTACGTAAAAAATCTTTGGAACATTTTCGATAATCATCTGTTGTTTCCATAGCACTAAGAATAAAGTTTGGCATAAAACTTTGGATTGATGTTCCTATAGAGCATGTTGTGTCGATTCTGTTTTTGTCAGATTCTTTTAATTGTGAAATCACATTAAAAAATTTAATATATATCAGAGCATAAAAACGAAACAATGGATTATTATTTCCGGAAACTTCTTCATTGTTTATCCATTGACCATTTGTTTTTACCATTAGTTTTTTTCTCTTTTTGTCACAGCATTGAAAAGGCATAAGTTCCTGATTTATTCCACCTAGACGTTTCTGAATAATTAAACGCAAACCAATTTGTTTTTCTGCACACACTGTGTAAAGTTCACTATCTGAAAATGACATATCAGTTACAAATTGTTCGATACTCGGCGCATTTTTACAACTATTTTCTAAATAAAATTGAAGATTAAACGAATTTGATTTGAACGCATTTTCAAAATTGCATAAGTATTGATTTTGATTAATTTTTGTAACTAACTCAATGTTTGCATCTGTTAATTTTTTATTTTGTTCTTCCAAAGAAATGATTCGCGTTTTTAATTCATCTACCTGTTTTTTATAAAATTCAGAAGTTTCTTTGCATATTTCTATTTGAGATTCCAAAATAAAAACCTTATTGCTCTTAGATATGGTATCTACTTGTTTAAAATCATAATGTGTTTTATATTCCTCTCTTAATCGTGTAAACTCATTATTAATAGCAGTAATTTCTTCTTTTAATATATTCTCATTTTTATTCAGTTCAACGATTTCCATTTGATGTTTTTGTTTCATAGTCTCGATACAATTTCCACAATGTGAATAAAATGTAATTAATTCATCATATGAATTATTGCAAATGTTACAATCATAAGTAGAAATCGGTAGTTTGTTATGTTTTGCGGATGCCAAATGAAGTTCCCAATTGTATTTTTTTGTTGCGCTGTAATTACATTTTTCACAAAAATAGGTGGTTGACATTTTGCCAGATATATCTATAATTAGATTTTTATGGCGCCAGAAACTCCTAAAAATGGCATTTACTGGCAACCCCAAATTTGAACAAAATAAAAATTCGCAAAAATAAGAAAAAATTAAGGGAAAAAAATGCGATTTTACGTTATTTTATCGAAAATAGAGAGATTTTGAATAGTATTTATCAAAAATGAAAACCTCTAAATAAAAAGCATGTTGGACAAATATTTTTGTCCAAAACAAAAATATTAGGATTTTTCTTTATTATAAAAATTAATAAATCTATATAATAAATTCGGATAATATGGGATTAAATGTGAATAAAGATTTAGGTGACACTATATATACTTGTAAAAATGTTAACAAACGAAATTGTAGAAGAAAGAGAAGATAACAATAAATATGTGTTTCCTCAAGGAGAACATCGATTAAATCAAGATGATTATGAATATATTTCTAAAAAATATGGTGGTCATGAACATTATGATGAACTAAATGCTTATATTACTGATTTTGTACTTCTTGCAATATCAACAGTATATAAAAATATTCAAGAATTTGAAAATCGATTGGATAAGTATAAGTATATGGAAAAAATCCAAAATGAACTAAATGAACTTGTAAAAGAAAGTGATGAACTTCATATGAATCTTCACGCAAAATTAACACGAATGAAATTCATGATTTCAGAAATCAATCAAATCAAAGCAAATATTGCTATTGAAGAAATTGATACTATAAGACAAGAAATGCGAGATAAAACACAAAACATCCATCAATTAATCAATGAAAAATATAACAAAATTTATAAAGAATGTATGCCTAAATGAAATTTTGAACAATTACCGGGGGGTTTATAAATAGATTGATTCCTTCCCCACTTATATGGCACTCTCTTATTTTGCTTATTTAAGAAATCATACATGGATGCAAATTTTACTAGTTTTATCAATCGTCGCCATTCTTTATATTAATTACATGTCGATTCATCCTTATAATGGGCTCGAAGGTTTTACACAAATCAATAAATTCTCTACAAAATTCGATGCTGATACTTATGATGATTTTTATGTGGATATTTATGATCAATTACATGATACTGAGAATCGTATTGAAACCCATTTATTACCTATTTTAGAAAATACAAATGTTGATCCAAACGCAAAATCAAATTATTCTTTTCTCGATATTGGTTCTGGTACTGGAAAAACTGTAGAACGTCTTCGGCAAGCAGGATACGACGCACAGGGTCTCGACAAATCACAGTCAATGATAAAATATTGTGAAGAGAAATACGAGGCAGAGGACAGTCATTATCAATGTGGTGATGTATGTGAACCTATACTCTATACTCGAGGTTCATTCTCTCACATATTATGTTTATATTTAACTATTTATGAAATCGATAATAAACAACAATTTTTTCGTAATTGTTATCAATGGTTACATGCCAATGGTATTCTGGTTGTCCATTTGGTTGAAAAAGACACATTTGATACGATTAGTCCCGCAGTGAAAATAGAAAATGTAGAGAATATTCAAGAATATTCAAAACAACGAATCGAAAAATCACAAGTGGATTTTGGAGATTTTCAATATAAAATGGAATATAAGATTCGACCTGGGGCTGAAAATATAAATGTGAAAATCAATGAAATGTTTATTGATAATCAAACAAAAAAAATAAGACAGAATGAGAGAAATATGAAAATGGAACCTATCGAACATATCGTGAAATTAGCCATGCGTGTCGGTTTTTCTCTTCATGCAAAAATAGCAATGAAAAATGATAAACATCAATTCTTATACTTCTTTATTCGTGACGCATAAATTTAGCGACGCATAACCAGGATGATATTTTGTTTATGTAATTCTATACAATATTACATAAACGCGAATCTATTTTTTACTTTGAAAATGCGCTGAAATCGGCGGTTAATGGAATAAAATTACTACCTTTGGATTGACTTGCGCCTCCATAACTATATTGGTCATATCGACCTTGATTATAAGTTCCAGATTGAGTCATATAATTTTGTGTAGGTACATAACCATATTGACCCGCAGTTTGTGGTGTTGGTCCTCCATAAGATTGTTGATATCCAAAACGAGGTTCAAATAAAGATTTTACTCCACTTCCAACACCACTGACTATATTTCCAACACCTCCGGCAACAGAACCAATGCCACCTTTAATATCTCCATAAATAGTGGAACCTGCATCTCTCACATCACTATACACTTGAGAGCCTGCTGCTCCAACCGCACCTCCCGCAATTAATGCCCCTGCAGCAGCACCTTCACCTACATCTCTTACTAAATTGGTTGCTCCAGAACCCGCTGATTTTAAGGTATCTAATGTCTGTCCATAAGCATTGCCTGCGGTTTGACCAACCGATGCTATTGCGGAAGAAGGACCTTTAACATCGGCCAATGAACCTCCCGCGGTTTTTGTACCACTTCCACCTTGACCTCCACAATTTGTACATACTCCACTTCCATCATTCGAACATCCAGGACAACTTGGACAAACGGGAGGTACAATTTGTGTTTTCAATAAATAATCATCACTATATCCATTTTCTGCTTGATTTACATCATAATAATTATTCCAATACATATACCATCGTGTAAATGCGTCTAAAACATTTTGGTCGATATTGTTTCCACTGGAATCTGTTCTGTTTCCACTGGAATCAGTACCTGAACCAGAGCCTGACCCAGACCCAGACCCAGACCCAGACCCAGACCCAGAACTTCTTCCAATAAATCCAGAGGATGTGAAACGTCCCACACTATATAAATTATAAAATTTCGCAGTTTTGCCGGCTCCAAAACTTTGCTCGGTTGGTGATTTATGAAACGCGGCTACAATGGTATTTGCTTGAATTGGCCATACTAAAATAGCAACATTACTTTGAACTGGTGTTACAATATAAGCATTTGTTGAATTCGAATATCGAATACTAGATATTTCGGTTCTTTCATTATCTTCAGGTGCCACCGAATCATAACTCAGGTCAACATTATTATGGTCATATATGCCAGAGGATGATTTGCGTTTCAATACGAATGTTTTTGTTATATCTCCGTCTGTACTGATTTTCGTTAAAATCACATTTCCATTTCTATAATCATAGAATGCGTCATTTGTGATTTGATATACGTTGGTTTGTTTGCTATAAGTATTTACTTTTCTTAAAGTTCCATCATTTCCATTTCTATCAACATAAGCACTATTCGCACTTGCGAAAGATAAATCGAACCCATCATATTTTGAACCAAAAACAGTACCTGACCAATTATACAAATTCGATATTTTTACTGGATTCGTGGATGAAGCAGAACAATCCATACCAATCATATAAGTGTTGGTTCCCCAAGTAATATATGCTAATTGTGTATTTTCCGGGGTAGGAATTACAAATTCAGTATTTGTCGATTCAATTGTTGCTTTTTTGCTTGATTCTGATGTTTGTGATTTCGGGTTTCCAGTGGTTTGTTGGAGAGTATCCGATATATTACCATCTCTTCCATACACCCATAAAGACGAAATTATGTTTTCAGACGAATCATTTGGAACCCGTGCGTTTAATGTTGCGACAGAATCGCTTCCATTAACTAAAACTACATTTGCGTTTTTGCTATCATAATAAAATCCATCATATAGTTTGGTTAAACTTGTATTCGGATTATATAATTTAATAGTTTGAGAAGAACCAGTATTGGTACTAAAACCGAAATTCACATATCCTTCTTGATTTGAATTGACAATAAATAAAATGACTAAAACAATTAAAATCAATAAAATGAGTTTCAGAGTTTTTGGTTGTAACAATGATTTCAACATATATAGTGTGATTCTAAAAATATTTGTCCAAGGGTACCTTAAGATATAACAAATATATAAAAAGTATATTGCCATATTTTTAAAGAATGTCAACTCCAATTATAATTCGTGTCAAACGTAATGTAAAACAATCTGAAAAAGCGGTTCGTATAAAAAAAGAAAAACCAGTGCTAAATCGTTATTATGATTCAAATAATCAATATGAAATAGGAATCGATGAAGCCGGTCGAGGACCTCTTTATGGTCGTGTCTATGTTGGCGCCGTTATTTTACCAAAAGATTCCCCGGATTTTCATTATGAATGGATGCGTGATAGTAAAACCATTAAATCTCATAAAAAAATTATGGAAATCGCAGAACATATTAAAACACATGCGATTGCTTACTCTGTCCAATATGCGGAAGCCGCGGAAATAGACCGGCTAAATATTTTACAGGCAGTGATGACAACTATGCATCGATGTATTGATGATATATGTAAAAAAATGACGATTCTGACTGAAACTGATTATCAGAATACACTATTGTTAGTCGATGGAAATTATTTTAAACCTTATATTCAATTTGATGAATCCACGGAATCTATTTTAACAATGCCACATATGACAATTGAACAAGGTGATGGACATTATATGAGTATAGCAGCCGCATCAATATTGGCTAAAGCAGCGAGAGATGAATATATGTTGGAAGAATGTGAAAGAAATCCAGAATGGAAAGACAATTATGGATTTCATACGAATATGGGATATGGTACTAAAAAACATATGGATGGAATTCGAGAGCATGGAATATTACCTGAACATAGACGTAGTTTTTTGAAGAAATTTTTGGATTGATACTAGGTTTTTTTGATTGGACGTTGAATTGTATATTCGATTTGATGTTTCGATCTGAAATAGACAACCCTTGTATTAAATGTTATATTACAATGATTACATATTTGTCGAATGATTGTACAAAACGAAGAATAAGTTAATTTTCTATCCAAATAATAGAGTTTTGAAAAATGATAATAAGGACGTAATGTAAGTAAAAAATCGGATTCTAAATTAAGAAAAAACATTTTATTATATGCAGGAATATCTATGATATATTCATTGGTTTCAGGAATCGTTATCTTATCTAATAAATCATAAAAAAAATCGGGTTCAAATGTCATACGAAATATTTGGCTCATAAAAAGAAAAAGAAGAAATCGAAGAGAAACTATATTATGTATAAATTATTATTTTTATGTTTGATTTTTCTTTTTCTTTTGATTTTTATTGATTTCTTTCTTTTGATTTTTATTGTTTTCTTTTGATTTGATTTTTCTTTTTTCTTTTTGATTTGTTATTTATTGTGAACAGTTGATTTAGTTTTCTAAGTTTTGAATGACTTCTCTCATGTATAGTTTCCCAGTTTCCGTGTATTCACCGAATTCAAGAATTTGGTCATCGGTTAAACACATAGTTGATTTAACATTATTGCTCATATAATCAATAACGATTCCCATATGAGATTTGTAAGGGTTTGGAGAATGGGCGACTTTGATAGGATAGTAAGTACCTTGAATATTTGTTACTCCACTTTTGAATTCCATAATTGCGTTGTTAATTTCTTCTTCAGGAACATCAGATTCGGTTTCATTACCACTGGCGTCGACAACCACGTTTTTCGGGAAATAACGTCTCTTAAATTCGATTAAGATGTTCATAAGATAATCAGTATCAGACTCGGCCATTCTAGTATTTTCGAGATTCATTTTCAGGATGTTAGTTAATTGATTGAAACAATTGGAAATAATACCTTCTAAAAAGAAAACAAAAAAGAAATTCAATTTTCTTGGGAACCTACGGTTCCCGGGGAGCCCCCCTCCCTTAAGAATTACCTCACTTCGTGAGGTAAGGAATAAAAAGACTGATTCAAAGTCTTATATAAACCTCGTTATAAAGAAAAAAGAACGCACCGCGCAAGCTGGTGCGTTCTAATGACCCTACGGGTCCCATTTCTTTTCAAAAGCCTTATTAAAATGTCTAATTAAAATACCATGTTAAAATAATTATAAAAAATCTATAACAATCTTTTTTATTCCTTACCTCACGAAGTGAGGTAATTCTTAAGGGAGGGGGGCTCCCCGGGAACCGTAGGTTCCCAAGAGAAATTGATTCCTCACTTGTTTTATTATTTAGTATTTAATAAAACAATATAAAGCCTTTAAAGGTCAAATCAATATAAAGAACGTCTTTATAATCATTTTGAAAAATGTCTATTGATTCGGAATGGGAATCTTTTGTATCACAAATGCGTATTGAAAATCAGCCTTCATTTATCGCATCCACGACTACTGCCCCAATTCAAAAATTAAAAGTAAAAATCGACAATGATTCTAAAAAAGGTATATTAAAAACGGCTCCTCCTTGTGGTGAATTAATTATCTCTACAAAAACGAAAAAATTATATTTGAATCGAACTCAAATCAACGTTCTTGATATCTTTTGGAAATTACCTATAGTTAATTATTGCGAAAACACAACAGGAATTATTAAAAAACAAACCAAAGTCACTTGTCAAACACCCGAAGAAGTTACCGATTATATTGAAAAACGCGACTGTGAATATTATTACAAGGAAAAAATCATCAAACAAATTGATAATCCAAATTCCAAAAAAACAAAATTCAAGGATGAACGTAAAATCACTATTGGTATGAGTTCAAAAGAATTGTTGAATTGTAGAATGAAAGATAAAAAAAGTGCATTTTATAATTGTTTCGCTCTTGTGTTTCGAATCATGGATGAACGTGTAAATGAATTCCGAGAAATTCATGTAAAAATTTTCAATACCGGCAAATTAGAAATTCCAGGTGTTGTCGATGATTATCTATTAAATATCGCAAAAGACAATGTATTAACCACATTAAGACATTATTTAAACGGTGACAATAATGAAGAATTGAATTATCAAGATTGTCCGGATGAACATGTATTAATTAATTCCAATTTCAATGCCGGTTTTTATATTGACCGAGTTGCTTTATCACGTATTTTAAGAGGACCCAAATATAAATTAGATACATCCTATGATTCTTTCTATCCTGGTGTAAAAACCCTATTTTATTTCAATCACAAACATGGATATGATAAAGAAAAACAACACGGATATATTGAAGAAGAAGATTGTCATTTAAAATTACAAGATTTGATTCAATCGAATAAATATACTAAAATCACATTCATTGTGTTTCGAACTGGAGGATGTCTTGTACTTGGTGGATGTTCTGAAGAAATGATACGTTATGTTTATAGTTTTGTGAGAGATATCCTAAAAGATGAATATGAAAATATTTATACAGAAATCGATGAAGAATCCGCAGAAGCAGCAATATTAGCAAATGAAAAGAAAACCCGTGAGAAAATTCGAAAACGTAAAATCATTGTCTCTCAACCCTATTTTATGGAAAATGTTATTTGTACAAAATAATAAAATAATAAAATGACAAAAATAATAAAACAATAAATATAATAATTATATCTTGAATATTATATTGAATATGTCAAAGGAAGAAATAACATCAATTGTAAAAGAATGGATGCAAACGGATAGTGAAATGAAAACATTACAGAAAGAATTGAAAGTTCGACGAAATAATATGAAACGAGTCTCAGAACGATTAATTACAATTATGAAAGAACGTGATATCGACGCATTTAATGTGAAAGATGGCAAATTAATGTATACCCAACGAAATGTAAAAGTCGCAATTAATAAAAAAAATATTGTAGAAATATTAGCCGATTATTTCGAAGGTGATGTCTCTCGTGCTGTTGAAGTTGGACATTATGTAATGAACAACCGAAAAGAGGTTATTAAAGAAAAAATAGAACTTAAATAACCACATATTTAGATTTCATTGACGGGTTCTTTGACCACAGGATCGTAATTGAAAAATTTTCTTTTTATGCAATACGCAATGGCAGCACCCGATGCGATAATAAATACACAACCCAATATAACCATTCCAACTGTTAAACTCATCATTTATCTTTCTTTCTAAAGAGAGATAAATTCGTATCATTTTCACGCAACCAACATAAAAATGCGAATAGATTAGTATCTACGTCTTGATTTTCGATTCTTTCTTGATTTTCGATTTTTTCTTGATTTCTTACGTTGGCGTCTACCTCCTCCAGTCACCGCCGCAGTATTTATTCTATTATATTCAACTACACCAGGTGCTACCGATTTTCCATCAAACTCATAACCATGTGCACCTCCTTGCATCCGTGATTGAAATAATGATTGGTTTCCTCCTAAACCAGTTGGTGCGTTTCCTGCATTAAATATTAATTTCGAATCCATATACTATTTCAAAAGTCGATTCCGTTCCCTGTCACCCTTACACCATATTTATAGCCATATAACAAAACAATGCTAATATAATCGATACAACCCATATTGGAATTACTGTTTTATGTCGATACCCTAGTCCAAATGGCCTAAATCCACCATGTTCATTATAAATAATCGCGGGTTTTATCGTATGAAGGATATACATACATGCCAAATATAAAAACACGGCCGCCACTAATCTATTTTTACGAATTGCTATTTTAAGAACGTTCATACCGAATATCTATATTTCTATACTTATATTTTTTAGACCTTTACACCTTCAACAAGGCATAGTATTCATAATTTGTCACCGTGTCTGTTAATTTCGTTTTTTGTACTAATTCATATTTCGCTGTTGGAATTTCAGGAAACCAAGCATCTACATTTTCGGATGAGACAGATATCATAATTTCATTCACTAAAATTCTCTCACAATCTTCATGATGAATCGCTTGTTTATATAAATTTTCACCGCCAATGACAAAACATTTATAGATATAAGGTATCGAATCCAACATTTTCAATACTTCTGAGAGTGTAGAACAACATACGATTAATTCTGGATATTTGCGGATTTGTTCTGAATACTGTGTCGGATTACTTGTGAGAACAATATTGACACGATTTGGCAATGGTTTTTTACCAATAGAATCGAATGTATTTCTTCCCATAATGATTGCGTTCATATTTCCAGATGGACAATCACTCGTTGTTGTTCTGAAATAAATCATATCATCGCGATTTGACCATAACAACCGATTTTTATATCCAATTGCGCGATTCGAAGAAGTATAAGCACCAATAATTGTAAATTTCATACGTTTATAATTATTATTCGGTTTCATTTTATATATTATCTTATTGTATTGATTACATAGAAGTAGAAACTAGAAAACTGCCTCGATATATTTCAATACCGGTATGGTCTAAATCGATACTTACATCTAAAAAGATTTCTCCTCCCATATTTCGCCATCTCTCACAGAACATCCAATCTTCTGAAAAATAATGTCCTTCTTCGACCCCACAATCAAATAATGCATGAGCATATTTATTTTCATCACCTGTTAAAAATCCCACATCATCTACATATTTTGTTGCTTTATAAGCCATCATCATTTTATCGAAAACCCATCGTTGTATCATCATAAATCCTGTTGCGATATGTCGAACCGCAGCAACATTATTTTCGACTTGTATCTGAGAGGATAAATAATTAACATTATATCGTACTAAACATTTTTGAATCATGTCTTCATCTGTTAAATGTCGTAAATAAGGCGATTCAGTTTTCTTTATAATCCATTGTCTTACTTTATCGACATTATGAGGATTTGCTGGGTTTCCGGATAACAATTTAGACCAATCGTAATTTTTAATCGGATATGCTCCCCCGATAATTGGTTTAGAGGAAATCATTAATTTTGCGATATCAACTGGATTCCAAGTAATATCACTGTCGATAAATAAAAAGTGAGTATTTGTGGGATTTGACATTGCTTTAGCGACTAAATTATTACGTGCTCTCGAAACGAGAGAATCATTTTTACAGAAGTATACACGAATAGGGACACCGAGTTCTTCAAAGAATTTCATAGTGATGATGAGAGATTCGGTGTAAGAAGTG
>Ga0255210_1000242_pt1 | contig 23024 bp, 61 predicted proteins | sample Miss_Yuk_RepA_8d_FD_188422 | JGI IMG/M metagenome (GOLD analysis project Ga0255210, IMG submission 188422) | Freshwater microbial communities from Mississippi River, Louisiana, United States - Miss_Yuk_RepA_8d | ecosystem: Environmental > Aquatic > Freshwater > River | place: USA: Louisiana...
ATCCTGGCCCCACTGATTCTGGTGTTCATCCAGAAGAAGGAATGTTTCACCTTTTCTCACGTATGTTTGCCATCCATCACATTGGGCATCCGTGTAGATCCGAACCACACCAACCCTGATTTTACTACGGGCACGGAGAAGATCACCAACACAAAAACTCATAAATTTATCCTAACCCATGATCACTTAATTTTGCACAAAACCTATCAAAAACCATGCTTTTTGTTATCTTTTTCCATATTTATTGATATGGAAATTGAGAAGAAATTCTATGTTTATGTTGATTTCAGAGGTGATGATGGGAAACCATTTTATGTTGGGAAAGGAACAGAGGGCAGAGTTAAAGATCTAGAAAGAAATGTTCTTCACACCAATATTAAAAAGAAACATGGGATCATCAGAGAAGTTGTTTTTGAAACCAACAGTGAACAGGAATCATTCGAGAATGAGATTCAACTCATTCAGGAGCTCCAAACCCATGTTGATCATGGGAACGGTGGTGCCAATTTTACTTTTGGTGGGGAGGGAGGAACAGGATATAAATTCACCGAAGAACAAAAAGTAAAGATGAGTGAATCACATAAGAAAAGATGGGAAGATCCCGAATCCAGAATAAAGAAAGGAAAATCTAGCAAGAAGATGTGGGAGGATCCTGAAATCAGAGAAAAGATTTCTAAATCTATAAAGAAATATTGTGAGGATCCTGAACACAAAGAAAAAAGAAGTGAAATTAGCAAGAAGATGTGGGAGGATCCCGAATACAGACAAAATGTTTCTGAATCATGTAAGAAGAGCTGGGAGAATCCTGAATATAAAGAGAAGATGAGTGAAATAAATAAAAAGATGTGGGAAAATCCTGAACATAGAGAAAAGGTTTCTGAATCTATGAAGAAAATATGGGAGAATCCTACACACAGAGAAAAGGTTTCTGAAAGGATCAAAGATCATCACAGCAATCCTGAATTTCGAAAGAAACAAGGAAAAAAGATGAGAGAGGTTCTCAGCGATCCGGAGATCAGAGAGAAGATCAGTAAAATCACCAAGGAAAAACTCAGCGATCCTGAAGTTAGAAAAAAGATTAGCGAGAAAGTAAAATTAAGTGCAGAAAAACTAACCTCAGAACAAAGAAGTGAAAAAATTAGAAAAGGTTGGGAAACCAGGAGATTGAAAAAACTTCAGCAGGAAATTTGAGCAAATCACCTGGAATCATTAATAACCTCCAAGGATTGGATCTCGGCATCGATTATCTCCCCGGTATCCTGGAGAACCTTACACCAACTACTGTATAGTTGATCGGTTTCTAGGTAGATGTAGATATGATCTCCCCACCAAGAGAAACCTTTACCTTCCTTAAACTTTACCAAATCACCTGGAATCATTGGTGATCCTCACATAGTGTTTCAAAAGGTTACTCACCAATTCCTCGGTGATCTTACCATCATACCAGGCCACATACACAGTACGGAAACCTGGCTCAGGATCAGATAAAACAATACCCTGGGAATATCGGCCACCTGGTGGAACATATGAACCCGGTGCCACAAGAAGAAGATCACCTGGTTTCATAGAGGAATTCCTGGAGATTCGGAGAGGTTGTGTTCCTGGTAGGTAAACTTTTCACCGGTGTTTGGATCCAGAACCACGAAGTAGGGATACCAAGAGTTTTCTACCTTGTAGATATCAATGATAATTAATGGTTTTGCTGTAGAAATCCACAGGGAATCCCTCACGAAAACCAGATCACCGAGAGATAATTTCACTTCATCACCTCGAAGTTCCAAACCAAATGGTTTCCGAAATCAACATCTTTAATGATTCCGGTGTTCAACACGAACCGCCCCTCGTAAGGTTGTCTCTTCTCATCAAATCTATTGGATGGGCCGAGATAAACACCAATGAAAGGTATCTCATCGAAACGAGTTAACCTAACCATATCACCGGGAACCATGTTACTATCCTATCATCACCCCGCCGGGTTTTGCACCTCAACAAGATCTTCTATGATACTCCTCAGGTTTCCACTTCCAATCCCCAAACTACCAACCTCACCAACCGGAATATCCCCAATGTTCCACAGAACATCAAGGGTATAATAAGGTTCCAGGCCCAGGGAATCCTTAAAAATATTATCTACAATTTTCCTTGTAATAACAATACCAGAATATTTCGGGTTTTCTTTAAGAACAACCAGATCACCTAGAGATGCATGTTGTTTCATGTAATCGGGCCTGTCCATTGGGTCGAGGATTAACCCAACCTATTTTTCCGCGGGGAGTTAAAACCTGAAGTTCCTCACCACGGAGGGAGAGGAGTAGAACAATTTCGTTGTATTTCAGGTAATCAATCACGATTCCGGGGGATTGGTTGGAGGTGGTGTTCCAAACAGAACAGGGATCGGAGAGATAGATTTCACCCACATTCATCCCAGATCTCCTCCAGGTAGTTCCAATTAACCCATCCGATTTTTTCTCCGTGTATCACCTTGATCCAGGTTCCGTTGGGTGGAGAGATGATGATGAGAAGAGATCCGATTGGAATTCCATCATCCGGAAGGTGTTTGTGAACCCGATTCACCGTGGAATAGAAGTTGGTGAAACACAAATTTTTGGCAAGTGAACCGGGAACCATGTTACCAGTATACCATCCCACACAGGGGTTTTGCACCGTTACCCCACGAGGTGTTTATCATTCCTGAACTCTGTTAAAATCTCCCATAGGAGTTGTGGAAGGGAATCATGGATGTGAATGAAACACGAATAGGAACAACACCAGGCAGGGCCGGGAGAAACAACTCCGGGTTTCTCTTTCCAAAGAACCATACCAAAAATCTTAAATTTCATAAATTTTATCCTACTCTATGATCCCTTAAATTTACACAAAACCTATCAAAAACCATGGTTTTTGTTACCTTTTTAGGCATTTAGAGTATATTTATTGGTATGGAAATTGAGAAGAAATTCTTCGTGTATGTTGATTATCGGAAGGATGATGGGAAACCATTTTATGTTGGGAAGGGAATAACGAAGAGGATTAAAGATCTAGAAAGAAATCTTCTTCACACCAACATTAAAAAGAAACATGGGATCATTAGAGAAGTTGTGTTTGAAACCTATAACGAACAGGAATCTCTAGATAAAGAGATACAACTCATTCAGGAACTTGAAACATATGTTCACCATGGAAATGGTGGAGCAAATCTTACCGTTGGAGGGGAAGGTAGCTCAGGTTACAAACATGCGGATGTACATAAAGAAAAGATGAGTGAATCACATAAAAAAAGGTGTGAAGATCCTGAAGAAAGAAAAAAACTTCAGGAAATAAGTAAGAAAATGTGGGAGAATCCTGAGCATAGAGAAAAGATGAGTGAGAATAGTAAAAAGATGTGGGAGGATCCTGAATATCAATCCAAAATTAGTGAATCTAGAAAAAAGATGTGGGAGGATCCTGAGTTCAAAGAAAAAATGCGTGAAACTCAAAAGAAATTTAAGGAAGATCCTGAATACCAAGAAAAGATTTCTGAAACCATGAAGAAAGTATGGGAAGATCCTGAATACAGAGAAAAGATGAGTGAATCTAGCAAGAAGATGTGGGAGGATCCTGAATATCGATTCAAGGTTATTGAATCCAGAAAGAAAAGGTGGGATGATCCTGAGTTCAGGGCAATGATGAAAGAAAAGCAGAGATTAGGGTGGGAAAAGAAAAAATTAAAAAAACTCCAACAGGAAGTTCAACTAGCTAAACTCCCCGAGAATTAAATCATAGGAACCAGGCCCCTCACGAACCGTTCCTGGATTTTCCTTGTGGAATGGAGCGTGGCGTTGCGGTTCCATTCCCTCAGGTGACCATTTTCCAGGGCCACGAGTGGTGATGATCTTCAACATGTCCTCGGGCCGGACAACCTCATCATATTCATTGAGGATCTTGGTGTCAGGTGCATCCCAGGCCAACTTCCAATCATCCAAGGAATTGATACCTTCCTCAGGAATGATGTGAAGGGAAAAACACCAACCATAGGAGGATTTTCCTATGTGTAACACCTTGGCACCAGGGTCATGCCCACAGTGTTCACACATCGAGGTTGATTTTTGGTGGAGATAATAATTTGTACCCACGTTCACCACATCCTTTCCGCTTTTTTAATTGTGATATCTGATTCACGGTACCAAGTTGGATCAATTGGAAACCGGTTCCAGATCACCTGGAACTCCTTCTCACCATGTTTCATCCTGGATCTACTAACAATACCCACCAACCAGGATCGAGGATCTCCAGGTGGCCCCTCACCATCCCAAATGGAACAAGGATCTCCAAGTTTCACTTACTTCCTCCATGATGCATTCCAGAAAAAATCTTTGGTAAATCCGAACCATAACTTATATCCGAATAAAACGATATTAAACAGATACAATCCTGCCCAACCTTTGAAAGTAAAACCAAAACGATTTCGAAAGGTTATAGAACCCCCATCGATCCCGGTGGTGGTGGGTAACTTGGTTAGGTTACCAGTAAAACGCCAAGCGGTTTTAATCACACGTTTCCTCCCAGAATCTCTTCTACAAGAAGCTCAGGTTCCCCTCTTCTCTCCGTTGCTCTCCAGGGTAAGGAACCCCTCTCTGCCCTTCGGAGTTGATCCACGGATTTCAATTCCTCGATCCGATACACCTCGGATCCACAGTTCCTAACCTCGGTTTCTAGGTTTCTATCCCCAATCCTCTCGGCCTCACGTTCATCACGGGCATCGATGAGGATTTCAGTTTGGAATGTTACTCTATAGAGCGGCATGGTTCTACCTTACCATCTTTCCTCTGGATTTTATTAATCCAAAATTCCATTTCGAATGGCACGTAAACAAACACCAACCTGCCGGGCCCTGATTCCCATGAGATTCCAATTGGGAAAAGAAGTGAAGAACATTGTGGAACTTCTCAACAACAACTTAAATCCTGATTTAATTCTGGGGAGATTCATGATTCAATCCTCAACAATCTGTAGATCCGATTCTCGGCAGTGAAGAACACCCCTACCCGAGAACAACACCTTCCAGTACGGGAACGGATCATGTTTAAAAGTGGTACTCTTGATCAAGGTTCCAAACTCACAAGGTAGATCCATCTCGATCCGGTACTTCCATCTCACAAGATCACCCGGTTTCATCGGAGAACCACCCTTAGATTCTCAGAAATGTGATTATACGCAGCACCATTGCTCCACAGCACCGTTAACCAAATACCCTGCTTCTCAATGATAAGCCCCACGCCCAACTCAGGATGAACATCACCCTGGGCATGTTGAACCAGATCACCAGGTTTCATGATTCTATTCTATCATCATCCCACACAACTTTGCACCACGGTATAATACGGAGTTACCCTCCGAATATCCTCCACGGTTCGATGCCCATCGGCCCACAGGATCTCCAAATAAACCTCAGGGATTCCATTCCACCGCGTTATTTCAGGATCCTCACGAACACCCAGGATCATCCCAGAGGAATACCGGGATCCCGGCGGAACATGGGTTCCTGGAACAACCAGGAGAAGATCACCAACATTCATTCCACCAACCTCAAGATCGAATCCGTTACCTTTCCAATCCTACCGGTTCCCACGTAATTCGGAACCTCGGAATCAAACAACACCGTTACCTGGTACATCGGCTCAGAACAACTACTATCCTTCCAGATCCCCGATAACGGGTGGATCTCCAACACAATTCCCAATAACTCACCAGAAAATGTTCTGCAGAATACCAGATCACCCGGCTTCACTGATCACCTCCAAATCGCGTAATTCCTCCTCTGATACCCGGCCGGTGTGCCACAGAACCTCGGCAAAACAAACATCCACGAAGTTATCCTTGAACATCCGCAACACAATACCAAAATAGTACGGGTCGCACGAGATCCTAACCAAATCACCCTTCTGAAACACGGATCACCTCGTAATACCTCTCCAACTTCTCAACCTCTTCCAGGTGCAACATTCCATCACACCACCTCACCATTACGGTTCCGTACCGAGGCTGAGATTCAACAACGATTCCCTGGGAATATCGAAAATCCGCGGGAAGAGAAAACGTTTCTGTTCTTCTACTCAGGATCATATCACCCACCCTCACTCAACACCTCCCAAACATCTCCCTGGTGAATATCAAATCCCTCAACCCTTCCATCCTCCCCCAGGATCTCCACCGAATAGAGATAGGTTCCGTGCTGAACAGGATGGCCGGGAATGGGTTCGTAATCGAACTTCTCGATCACAACACCGAACACCGAGTATTTCCTGGCAAACCAGTATCTCACTAGATCACCGATGTTCACTGATGACCTCTACTGGGACACCTTTCGATCTTGCCCTTTTAATCATATCCGCCGTGCCCTTAGATGAAGCAACATCATTGTGAAAAGCCAAAACAAGGGAAGGAACACCTTCATCCAACATCCTTTGGTTTCTCCTCGGTCCTGCACTCCTTCCAAATTTTCCCCACTCCGCCGGGAAACACAACACCTCCATCCCAAGTTCTTCTGCGATCATCCCAGATATGATATCGGCTCCCCTACAACCACCATGAATCACAATGGAATCTTTTGGAAATTTTTCCAACCTCTCACGGATCAACCCAACATCATTCCAATCCCTGGAACCACAAACAAGTATCCTTTGCATACTAATACACCTATTTATACCACACAAAATGCAAGAATTCAAGAAACTATTGAAGGAATACATCAACGAAATTTCTATTGAAAATGTTGGGGGTAAAGATAGAATCAGTTCCAACGATGGAAAAAATTTCGTTGTGAAACCAGGAAACTCTCCCTGGATAAAGAAACTCACACCAGATCTTAGCTGTTTTTCGGTGTACAGGGTTGTAAAAACTCCAACAGATTCATTGGATCCAATAGATTTGATCAAAGTTCTTAAAGATCCAAAGGGAGATCATGATGTTGAATTACTCAAAGGAGTGATTGATGAGATCTTAAACAAGGGTGTTGAAATTTGCGAACCATGGTTACAAAATTTGGAGTTTGATCTCATCGCAACTCCACAATCCAGTAAAACTCTTTCAATCAGGTTCGCAAGAAAAATTTCAGAAAGATTGAATAAAGAATTGTTGCCTTCTGCAATCTTAAAAAATCTACCTGATGCAAAATTATCAAGTGATCTTCCTTCAAGCTATTCGCAGAAAAGCATCAAAAATTTGCATAGAAATCTTGAAAGAATGAAGGTTTCTCCCGAACAAAACATACACAAATATTTTCGGCCTCAGGATAGAAAATATCTTACAAATTGGCAAAAAATTCGTGGGGAAGAAAACATCAAAAAAGACTCAAACGTAATTTTGGTTGATGATGTTATTACTGATGGAAGTACGTTTATCGAAATGAAAAGAGTACTTGAATCTGTTGGAATGAAAGTGGTTGGATGTGTAACCTTGTTTAGGACGGGGAGTTAATCTCACTGATCACCTCCATCCTATCCCGGATGAACAAGGTTAAATCGTATAATTGCCCCGAGGATAACAACAACTTAATTTTTGCGGTTTTCCTGAGGGGATTCTCGTGGCCCTGGATGGTGATCGGGTGGTGCTCCAGGAGGATCCCCTGGAAAGGAGCATTGGGGATACCGTATCCGGTACCGTAATACCGGGTGATTCGAACAAGATCACCTCGATTCACTGATCACCTCGAAGCCCCACACCAACCGGTTCCCAAGATCGATATCATATATGATTCCACCCACGTAAAACCGGCCCTCGTAACTCCTCCTCACAGGATCAAACGCCCGGGATGGGCCGAGATAAACACCGATCATCGTTTGTTCGAAACGATTGATTCGAACCAGATCACCCGGCTTCACTGTAGAACCTCCAAAATATCCGTGGTTACCTGGATCTCCTTACCCTCATCGGTGAGTAGATATACCCAACCAGAATACCGGGAATCAAACCGCAGTACCACAAAGGTTCTTCCTTCCCACCAGGAAAATCCCTTCATGGGTTTCATCTTAACAAGATCACCGAGATTCACTGGAGAACCTCGAAGTTATCCACATCATCTGAGAAAATTTCTTGCCCAACGAGGTAGTAGATCCAGGTTTTATAGGGGTGAACTTCATCGGAAACAATTCTCACAACGGTTCCAATATCACCATCGGAATCTCGAACCAGATCACCGGGCTTCATATCCCCACCTTATCATCATCCCTCGGATCTTTGCACCACCTCAACCTCATCAGATTTGAATAAAACAATTCTCTTTAATTCTCCACCATTAATCAATAACTCAATATCCCCGATTTTTTCAAAGGGATTCTGGGAGGATGGGGTGAAACTCACAACAGTTCCAACCAACACATCCCACCGCTTCAACTTACCTAACCCAAGATCAACTCGGATTTTCACAAAATCACCTGGAGATAATCTCACACCTCCACCAAATCACTCTCTCGGCACTGAAGAACCCCCCGCTCACCAAACAACACTCTCCAATATGGCCACGGATCATGTGCCAAGGTTAACCGCGATACAATAACACCAACCTCACTAGGAATCCCCATCTCAACCCGGAACTTCCAGGCAACGGTGCTTCCAACTTTCACTTTTGAACCTCACAGAGCTGCAACAGGTTCACGTACCCAACCCGATTAAATCTCGGATGAAACACTCGGGCCATCACTCGAACTCGGTTAATCTCCTCACCAAGGTACACCATAACATCATCCGGAATCACCCTGGAATTTCCATCCCAAACGATATCCGTTTCATCCTCATTAGAACCCTGGAACGAGGTGGATAACAACGGCAACTGGAGCTTCACAAGCGATCCAAGATTCACTGGAGAACCTCATAGTAAGGGGTGATCTTCCGGTAATCCTCGGTGGATCGATACCCATCCACCCACAGAATATCCAGGTAGATCTCAGGGGCACCGTTCCACCGGGTGATCTGAGGATCGTTGTACACCTTGAGGATTACCCCTGAGGAATATCTGGTTCCTGGTGGAACATGGGTTCCGGGTTTTACCAGGATGAGATCACCGGTGCGGTATTCCATAGGTATATTGTATCATCTGTGGGTGGAGGTTTTCACCAGGAGGAGAAATGAGAAACGGACCTGAAAAGGTCCGTTGGGAAACTTTCAATCAAATTAATTACTGCTCTAAAGAAGCCAAAGATGCCATTCTTCGGGAAGTTGTTTCACGATCCGCAGGAGTAACTTCTTCCTGGGGAGCAGATGAATATCCACAATTTGTACAAATATCATCTCCCATCTTTGTTTTATGTAATCTATCTGTGCATCTTGGACATTCACCCATAGATTCTTTTACAACTTTCTGAACTTCTTCCTTGATAATTTTACGTAGTTGGTTAACTGTGATCTTCATGTGTTTTTCCTGGAATTACTTTTCTAAATATACTCAACGGGGAAGGTTTTAAAAAAATCACTTCTCGCCATACTCGGCACGGATATCCACCACCCGGCGAGCATCGAAAGATTCATCACTCAAACACAACCGGCATTCCCGGCAGTTCCATGCATGCCGCTCTTCACGGTGAAGTGCCCCACAGCAACATTCATACCGATAACCCTTGGCAAGGCAATCCATGTAATACGGAATCGTTAACGGCTCTGGATTATCCATCTCTACTTCACTCCACAGGTTCTAGATAATGATCTGAAAATATCTTTATTTTACCATCAGGCAGAATTACCTGAAAAAACCTCGCCTCAAAGGCCATACCCTGAACTTCTTTAAGAATGATTCCAAACGGATACCACGGAATCCGGGTGGTCGAGAACTTGATCTTCACCAAATCGCCGCGCTTCACTTAGAATATCTATCTTATCACTCGGCCACACATCCCACTCGCTCACGTATCCATCAAGCTCAAATAACTTCATCGTGAACTTAGGAGGCCGAGGGCCTCCCCACATGCTTCGGGTGATCTTCTTTACTCGTAAAACAATACCAACAATCTTCTCGGATCCAAATCCATAAGAAACTAAATCACCCACAACAACACTCAACTCTTCACCTCAAACCGTGATCCGAGGGGCACATGGGCAGTTAATGTAAGCACACGATTCACTTCCCCGCAGATCAACTCCACAAGTAGGGCAATTCGTGATCTTACCTTCGCTCAAATCATTCTCGTCTCGCCGCCGTTCAACAACGATCTTCTCTTCTTTTTCCTTCATCATGTTCAATCATACCTCCAAAAACACAACAAGTTCAACTCCTATACACCGCAACTCGTCTCAAGGTTCCTATGTCATGTTCTTTAATGATCCCATCCCGCCACAGGACTCGGTACCTCCACGGAATCGCAAACGGGTTCTTCATCAACTTCTTGTCGATGATGACCTCGAGCAAAATTCCAACTGACTCCTTATACTCATGGATGACAAGATCACCCGGCGCCATACCGCCCATCACACGCGTCCTATTCTGTAGTGTTCCACCCAAACTGCGCTGCCATCAGGCACCAAGATTCTCCAGTAAACATCACGGCGCTCGAGAAGAAGAGCGAGGACAGGACCCACCCAAGTCGGCTTATGAAATCCATATTGATTCGGGCACGTGTCCCAACCCTTCACCGCCGGACCAATGCCTGGATAATTAGTTCGCGGAACGACTCGAGCTAGATCACCGACCTTCATTCACCACCGCGGTATAAAACTCGAGGTACCCCCGGGCCGGATAACTAATCTTCCCACCATTCCACAATACCCGGTACTGCGTCTCGTAGGGATCATCCGGATCCACGGGCTTTTCGTCGATGACAAGACCAAAATCATAGCCAGGAACCATGAGGGCCTGATCGCGATCACCAACGATTAGATCTCCGACTTTCATAATACCATCATACCATCACCGAGACGAAGTTTGCACACGTCACTTGACTAGCTCAATTTCATCCATGTAAATTCTGATAACCCTCCCAAAAGTTCCGAATAATACGTCGATGGGTTCATGACCTTTCACAAATTTGTCCCAACTAGAACCCATCGAAACAAAAATCCCGATCGAACCCCAGGGTAGATCATCGTCGTCGAGACTCGGATCAAAATGAAGGTTGTCCAAGTCGGGTTTATAACACACGATGCAACCAGGATATAGCTCTTCTTTTTTTACTCGAGGTCGAGGATAGTCGTCTTCATTCACGCGATGACCTTTAAATAGCGTGGAATGTTGCCCCACCCGGTCGAGATGTATCCCACGCCGCCTGGGGTTAGGATCTTCCAGATCATCAAGTCTTCGTACTCATCGCTGTTGTTGTCGACTTCGACTCTGCTTTCCTCGAGTATCATTCCGACTTCGTGAGGATTGAACAAAAAAGTATTCGTGTATCTTTCCTTCGGACTCGAATATTCGTGACCAAAGGGGTTTCTACGATGCATTCGAAGCGTGTCTGGATATGCCGTTTGAACAAGACTACCTAGCTTCATGATACTTTTCTACACTTAAAAATGAGATTTGTATTCACTTTGTTCGATGCACTTCCCTCTAAAAGATGGAGATACACGATTCCCTGTCGAGGAAATCCACATTTCTCAACTTCTACGAGAATTCCTTGTCGAAGGCGTCCTGTCACATCGACGAAACGAAGAAGATCACCGACCTCAAGATCGACGACGTTCGATTCGTTTCCATGGAACTTAATCTCCACCGACGACCTCGAAGACGATCTTCAGCTCATCGACCCATTCCTCGACACCATTCTGGGTCAAAACCCTGTACCTCATCGGATAGTTTCCCACCCGAGGAAAGATAGGATCCTCAAGCAACACACCAAATGACTTTGGGTTACACAGCAACTTTCTTCGTTGAATTAAATCGCCGGCTTTCATAGAACCTCTAGGCAGTCTTTAAACATCCATCCAGATTTTCCGCTGGACGAAGACACAACCTTTGAATAATCTCCATAAGTTTCTCCGAGATACAAGAGCATTTCTTCAGGGTTCAGAACACAATGCTGATCATGGTCAGTATCGTGGTGCGTCACGTAGAATGCAGTTACTTGCCGAGATCGGCAGAGATCACCTAGCTTCATGGGTCGAGAAAATCCAGCTGTCGATACAAGGCATCCATTACGAACTTCTCCACAAGCTTCTGTGTCAACCTCTTCTTCCCGGTGGCACGGAGGATCAACTCACGAATTTCAGCGTTGATCTCCATGTGGAGGGTCGCGGTTCCATCGGGGTTCTCTACGACTTGTACCCAATCTTCTTTCATTTCATCACCGATACGAGAGAATACCGACCGAGGTTCTTCAGGCCGGTGGGGGTCACCATGGTTCCTGCTCGAGGATTGATCACGATGGCAGGAAAGATCTCGGAATCATCCTTCACGCACCGCGTGTTACCCTCCAACAAATAACCTCCGCGGCCGGATTTTCTGGCAGACGCCGACGGAAACACCAGAGATCCTGGCGGAATATCTTCGAGGTATTGGTCTTTGAGAACGGCCATGTCTTTATAGTACTGTAACCTCAGAGAGGTTTGCACCAAAAAACTTTTAATTGAATTAGTCTGATTTGGAAGGACCCTTATAGGCCTCGATGATATTCTTCAATGTTTTTACGATTGAGTCGTATCCTACTACAGCTACGCCGCCCGACATCGTATAAGCCAACACAGATCCACCAACTTCGGTACCGAATACTTCTGGAACTGGTAGACCGAGTCTCGGCGCGAAGAAGCCTAACGCAGCGCCTACACCCATTGCGTGCAACGGAAGAGTGGCCTTATAAAACCAACGCCATCCCTTTAATCCATTTTTTAGAGATTTTTCATTTAGCACTACGTTGCGTGCCACTTTACCGCCCATTCCAATAAGAAATGGCGCTACGCCCAAAATAATGATCCAGCTATCCATGAACTTAATTATCAGCGAACTTTATTCGTTGACGATATTGGTTCGATATATTTCTCTACTTCCTCAACGATTTTTCCATTTTCGGCGAGGATTACGTACCATCGAGTATAAGAGTCGCCCCACCAATTAGACCTATCTGATTCGCGAATGATAATGCCGATCATTGGATATCGAACGTATTTGTCAGCGAATGGTATACCTCTAACTAACGTACCTGGACGAAACAACGGTGGCGGTGGCTTCATACGAGTAGAGTTGTAAGTTACCATCTAAAGAATCTCGACATAATCTCGTTGGTCGATCCAGCAATCCCAAATGTCACCATCAAATTTTAAAATTTTTACTTCAAAAACGGGACCTGAAGATTGAATCGAGTCTTGAGGTACATGAGGCATTTGAGGACGAATCCTTAAAACAGTACCGAAGATGATGTCCGTTGGATCATTATAAACGCCACAGAGCACAATTTTCACTAAGTCACCAGGTTGCATCGCAATAAATATCGTTGACTATGTCAACGATTTTAACCATCGAAATGGAACCCATCCACTTCCTTGAGGAATTAAAATCATAGCATATCCGGCAGTGTAAAAGGAATCTGGTACGTCTATCGTAGAAACGACAATCGCTATGTCTTTGCTATAAAATCTAACGTCTGTCGGGGCGACCGTATCAATCGGTGCGCGTGAATAAGTCAACATATACTTATTGTCGAAATCCGCTACGACAAGTTGTCCTACCGTAAATAACTTTGAAGCCCCCGCAGACATGCCTATTTTTTAGATATTCTTTTCCAGAGAGTCCAAATAATTGGCACTGCTGCCCAATGCAAACACAACAACCAAGACGTAGGAATCGCGCTATAAAAGACGGGGTGCACGTTCTTTCCCAACCACCAAAAAACAGCAGGAAATATCAAGTCTTCTAAAATTTCCCAACCGACAACGATGACCACAAGAGGTATTCCACCTTTGACAAAGACCTCTTTTAATTCGTTTAACGAAAAGTGATGTAGTTTGTGTCGCAATCTATGAGTCGTCCAACTAATCGCTTTTTTTACAGTAGAAATCAATTTGACACCCGCGAATAAGTATAATGGCATAGAGGAAAACGAACATGCAAATATTGCGAAAAGGATCGACAGGCGCAGATGTAGAAAAATGGCAAGCTTTCTTAAGAGGCTTAGCCCCTGATAGTTCCATCTTGATTTCAGGCATCTTTGAAGATACAACCGAAAAGGAAACGAAAGCTTTTCAAAGAAGAAAAAACTTAACCCAAGACGGTGTCGTCGGTCCCAAAACTCTTTCTGTAGCTCTTCTATGCGGTTTTAACTTGATGGAAGACCCGTCGCAAGACGACACAGGACCCAATTGGCCCCCACGGCCGCAGGTCGGTCCTTTAAACTACGCCGATAGAGAAAAAATGTTCGGTAAGTTTTCCTATGTTTCATCGCCCGTTTTTAGCAATCCCGAAGCGATTACAATTACGAGTAATTGGATTAACAACATATCGCAAATTCACGTTCCACAATTGTCTGGGATTCCTGGCGCTTCGAGAGCCGCAACAATACCTTTGCACGTCGACGTAGCCCCTCAAGTTATAAAACTTTTTCAAGCTTGGCAAGACGAAGGATTAATGTACCTAGTTCTATCGTGGGGAGGTTCCTGGGTTCCTAGGTTTATTAGAGGATCGAGAACCGTGCTTTCGAATCATGCCTGGGGGACAGCGTTCGATATCAATGTCAACTGGAATCCTCTGGGTGCTGTACCCGCCTTAAAGGGTGAAACAGGATCCGTTCGTGAATTAGTAGAAATAGCTTATGATCACGGTATGTATTGGGGTGGTTGGTTCTCAAAGCGTCCGGACGGAATGCATTTTGAAGCATACAAGATTCTGTGATAGGAATATTTAACTTTTATGAGCAACTCTCAATTAAACCTAGCCGATATCATTAAAGAGATGATACGAGAAATTCTTGAAGGTGACGAAGAATATAAGCGTCCTAAAGAGTATAACGCGCCCGAAGGTAGCAAACGCGACAAGCAACTAGATATGACGAAAGCCGACTTAGAGAGTGGAGATCCTGAGAGAATCGAGAGAGCTTATCGTAGACGAGAACGCATGGAAAAAGGCGAGCGCGAAAAGCCAGATTGGGAAAATAAGCCGCGACCAGATTCTAAGTCAGCTAAAAAAGAATCGATTGAAGAAACTGAATTTTTGAAACTCGTCGAGGCCATGGTTTCTGAAGTACTTTTAGAAGAATTGAGCGCAAAAACCAAAGCTACGTTGCGTAAGAAAGCAAAAAATCGCGGTTTAACTGCTGGCTCTGTTGAAGCTGAATACAAAAAAGGTTTAGCAGCGTGGGCAACGTCGGGTTCTCGAAAAGGTATGTCACAACACCAGTGGGCCATGGCTCGCGTCAATGCTGCAAATCCTTCGAAGAGCTGGGCTGTCGTAAAGAAGTCGAAGGGAAAGAAAAAGAAATGAAAAAGAAAATTCAAGAAGAAACCACTGCGATGGTGTCGTCTGCATCGTCGATCGCTCTTGACGACCTAATTTCATCGATGTATAAATCAGCAATGAAATTACAAGAAATTCAAACTTCTTTTCCAACGCCTATTTCTCGAGCAGCGATTCTTGGTATGTCGGCTGACATATCCAAAATGCTTACAAGATTTAGAAAGATAGCTGGCGCGATAAAATCGGGCGATGATAAAAAAATTGAAAAATCGATTGAAGAAGCAAGACTGCGCAGTCTCGTTGCCGAACTTATCTCTGAAGAACTAAAGAAGCGCTGATCACTGCTCTTCGATGCAGGTGTAACTGACCTCCCACTTTTCTAGGTTCGGGGTGTTCTTCTTGTCACCATCGACTTTGAAATTTGTCTCTAGCTCGAGGAACTTCTCCTGCGCGTCCATTTTGCCGAGTAAGGCATAGAGGTCGATAGGACATGGAGCCGGACCTGCCATTGAACAATCTGGTTTCATGTCCGTCGACTTCGTGCTCACGGCCACCCAGGATGCACCGGTTAAATCGGCCTTAGTTTTGGCCGTACGAATTCTGAAGGATATTTCTGTGCCAACGGGAGTGGTCGCATCCCATGATAGGTAACCCCACTGAGGCGTTTGCCCGTCATCGCATGTAGATTCGTATGGTTCTACCTTCGTGGTATCGAGGTAACCACCTGGGCACTTCGGTGGATATCCACAAACAGCATCGTAGTAGAATCCCCAGTTGTCGCCCTTGAAGCATTCGGCAGAGTTGTAGCTGGCGTTTGGCTTCGGGTTGATCATCACTTCATCACCATTCACCACATTGCAGCTCTTCACGTTACGACATTCTCCGGCCGGAATAGCTTCATCAGTGTAACAGTACTTGGCTCCAGGCAGCGAGGACGGTTCTGTCCCAAAATATCCTGAACCCTTCGGCATGATGGCGATCGGAATTCCCTTCGGGGCTTCCTTGGAACCCGTGTTACAGATAGGAATCACTGGCGTGTTTCCGGTCTTACAGGTCAAACCAACACCGAGCTCAAAGTCAGAACACTTCGCATCATAATTGGGCGCTTCCCACTCTACACATCCGCCGGCACCCTTTTGTACACCATCACAGTAATCATGGCACGTATCGTGAACGGCAGCAATACAGGTAGCATCCCAATCACCGGCCCAGCTCAGGGGACAAGCACCAGGATTATATTGTTTGTATTGATCTACGCACTTCTGTGTCCACTCGCCATCGTAGCTCTTCTCACAATCATAGTAGATCCACCCGTACTCTGGTTCATCCCAACAGTTTTGAACAAGTTCCCACCAACATTCATAGCGTTCTTCCCACCAACACTCGTAAACATACTGAGTTTCCCACCAGCATTCATAGACATAAACTTGTTCCCACCAGCACTCGTACACGTATCGCAATTCCCACCAACATTCATAGACGTACCGCAGCTCCCACCAACATTCGTATACGTAACGAGTTTCCCACCAGCACTCGTAGACATAAACCTGTTCCCACCAACATTCATAACGGTAATCCCACCAGCAGTTGTAACACCAGTTACACCAGAAGAAGTCACAACAATAGGTCCATCCGCAAACGTAAGTTTGCCTCCATCCGCAGACATAGATCTGTCTCCACCGCCAGCCGCAGACGTAGAATTCTCTCCAACGCCAACCGCAGACATAGAACTCACGCCATCTCCAGCCACAAATATAGAATTCTCTCCAACGCCAACCACAGACATAAATCTGTTTCCATCTCCAGCCGCAGATGTAGACTTCTTTCCACCTCCACCCGCAAAAATAGTATTGACGCCAACCACATTTATATGTCTCGATCCATTCACAAACTTTTTTATATCCAATGATTCCCCAGTAACTACACGTCTCAATCTGGGTATAAGGACAGCACGTCTTGTCCCACTCACACGTCTTCTTGACGTTCGGATCACAATCTTTTGTTAAGCCTTTCTTATATGTTAAGCACGGTTCAACTTCACAAGTGCCTGTGTACTTCTTCTCGCAACACTGCGGTTTTTCATCGCAGATCTTATCGACGCAACTCGTCTCGCAGCCCTTCTTTAATCCGACACCCTTGGTACAGATGTCGTGAGAACATGAACCTTGAGCTGGATCTTGGCACTTCTGGTTTTGGTGACACTGGGAACCATGTGTACATGGTTCTTTTGCCGCGCCATCTTTGTTAGCTTTGTCGATGCTTCCTACGGGATCTGCAGACCAATTCCATGGCCATTTGCATACCGTACCGTCTGCTTTCCATTTTCCATCTTCGACCCACTTGCTGCACCGTGGATCGCATGGATTGTCATCGCAAACTTTTTCTTCTGTTAAAGAAAGTGGCTTACCGTCATCGGCGGGAATCTTTTCTACTTCTTCACCATCGGAGCATTGAGTCCATTCACCATTAATACAAGTTTGTACTCCGACGAAACAACTAACGACTCCTTCGTGCTGTCCTAAAGTGACGTGACAAGCGCGTTTTTCGTTTTCTTCGCAATCGTCATTCTGTTGCGAAGGATTATTGGTAATAAGATCAACATCGCTTGGTGAAGGAAAAGATTCGGGTTGAGAAGCACAAGCGAATGTCAATGCTCCCGCGAGCAATAAAAACCATTTTTTCATTTGAGTAGATTATACAGAATAGTAAAAAAGAATTTTAAATCTTTTTATTCGTCATCTTCTATTACAAAATAGATGCCTTCTTTGGTTCGAACGATCCAATCTTCAACGCTTAAAATTAACCTAATATCGTCTATGACAACTTCAATTGAAGAATTGGGTTGACCAGGCTGGATAACTTTTATTTTTAAATTTTTAGTTATCGAATGCCTGGTTAACCACTCATATAGTTCAGGAAAATTAGTTCCCCTCCACTGAAGGGATTCTTCGGCGAAGGGGAACATAATGAACTCTTCACTTCTTGTTTGTAGTGAACACTACGCCAGTGGACTTTGATTGATGCTTCACCTTGCGAGCGTCTGCCGCGGCAAAGATTTGGTCCTCAGACATAGCATTAATTCGCCTATAAAAAGCTTCGCGTGGAGCGGCACCTTTCCAGTAACAGGATTTTGCACCGCCATAGACCGCGATAGTCCCAGGAATTGTTTTACATGTATTCATTCCCAGAACCAAATGACGAACTGCGACATTCGCAGCCATCGTTGTCGCTTCGAGAGAAGAAGAGCTCATTTGAGCATATTCTTCGCGTGTTTCTAATCCGGTCTTTTGGATCTGCCAAAGAGACCTGGCTCGATGACGGGTTGTTCCGTTAACCCGATATGCATCACACTCGTAAACGCGACACTTTCCTTCGTGTACATTCTTTGCAAACTTCGATTCCCAATATCCCTTAGTGACCAAAAGAAGAGCTAAACTCTTCTTGTCTTGTGACCAGGTTTTTTCACACTTGGGTACATCGTACTTGTCAGAGCAAGTTGCCTTGGACGCAGCGTCATCAATCGCTGTAGCAATAAGTTCCATCCTTGCGGTTCTTTGATCCCACGTTTCCTTATCAGAATACGAAGGTTCCAAAGACAACAGGATCATTGTGATATATTTGATGAAATTCATGCGACTTATATATTCCTTTCCAGTAGAAGAATACAAACCAAAAAATCATTAAAGATTTTTTGTTATTCTTCGGCGGGAGCCAATATTAATACGAGGTTTGTAAGATTTACAAGGGTCACGGTTTAGACACGACCGTAATAATCCTCCAACCTGACAACATCGTCGAGCTCTGGGGTTGAGACTTCGATAACATCGACAGCACCATTAAGAGCTAACATCCTATGAATCGTACCGGCAGGAATGCGCCTTGATTCACCTGGATTCAACTTTAGGACTTCTCTAGAATCATCACGGCCGAGCTCTAAGGTTAAAATACCCGACTGCACCATTACAGTCTCGTCTTTAACATTATGGTATTGTAATGATAAACAAAAACCATTTTCGATATGTATAATTTTTCCTACGTATCGATCTGTCTCGGCCCAGATGAGTTCGTAACCCCAAGGTTTGTCAACTCTCTTTGTATTCATCTGTGAATCTTAAATATTAAGATACACGGATTTTTACGAGATTAAATGCTACTTGGATTAGAGCTCCAGTGAATACGCAACATGGGATTCAATTCGTCAACGATATATTCGACAATATCTTTTTCGTTGCCAAATTCAATTTTAGCGCCACGATGGTATAACGCCCATCGTTCCGCACGAGCAAGTACATCCATCTTAGATATTACCAAATCGGTAACGCCATTTATTTGAATCGCTTTTTGAAGATTGTCGAGATTTAACCAGTTACACTGTCGCGGTCGGCCTGTGGTCGCTCCGAACTCAGCGCCTAATTCTCTAATTTTTTGGAAAACTGAATCTTCTGGTTCGAACTTTTTCAAACCAACATACGTCTCGTAAATCTTCGCAGCACCCCAAACCTGCCTAATCTTCTGTGGCGGGACCCCATTCATAATCGCAGATCCTATCGTACAATGACTACTCGTAACATAAGGATAATCTCCCCAGTCTACGTCGAGATAAAATCCTTGCGCTCCCTCAAACAGGATTCTACAATCATCCCTTCCGTAAAACTCGTCATACACATCGATCAAATAAGGTTTTAGTTCCGTTATCTCTGATGCCCTAACGCCTCTTCTGTCGTATTTATCGCGATACGCTGGCCCGTTGCCTCTTCGAGTCGTACCAATTCGGGTCTCGACGCCGTCTTCTGTAAGGTGAGAGTCAGTTATGATGTGGGTATTATTCGCGATATAAACTAGTCCCTTTGTCGAAATACCAGAATCTTCCAGCTTTTCAAGCTCAGCAAAGAAGTGTTTTACATTGAGCACGCAACCAGGACCAATTACACTACGAACTCCGTGAATGACGCCTGCTGGAATACTGTGCGTGACTAGTTTTTTATCACCGTGATAAATCGTATGGCCGGCGTTGTTCGAACCATTGAACCTAACTACATGCGTGTATATACCACCTTTCACAAGGTGATTTGAGATTTTTCCTTTCCCACAATCGCCTTGCTGCATATCTAAAATTACGTCGGCAAATTTAATCATAGTTTTCCTCTTCTAACTTCGAGGCTCATCAAAGCGTTCTTTTTAGCCTCGAGCAAACGAATCTCTTCTTCTAAGTCTTTCTTCATTTCTTTAAAAGACTTAATTCTCTTTTTTTCTTCATCCTCGATAGAAAAAATCTTTTTATCGCGCGACGTTTGTAGTATGGCGCAAAAAATTGAGGTAACTATCGCTACAAAGGCAGCTGTCAAAAAATAACCGCCTAGACTGTGATATTGTGAAATAAAACCCATCGATACGCCGATGAGTCCAAAAAATTTCGCCAACACTAAAAAAACTAAGGCGAATTTATTAAGCTTCGCCATGCTTGAAAAAGACATCATTTTGACTTCTCTCTCAAAACCTTCCACGCCGTCTTGAACGAAGGAACCTGATCTTCTTCAACAGAAGATAAAACGTCCCATAATACGCTCTCAAGCTCTCTAATTCTTTTTTCCAAATGTTTTTGGGTTTCTAATAGTTCCTTTTTGTGGAAACCCACCCAAGCCAATTCGCTCTGTAACTCCCCTAGTTCTCCTGGGTGTTCTCCCCAGGACGGACCCTCGGTATCGTATAATTCATTTCTCATAATTCTAGTACCTCTTCGGGAAAACACGTCCCAATTCCCCGCGGCGCAGCAATTATCAAAATATTTTGATCGGTCGTTTTACCTAAAACTATGCCTAACTGACCTGCTGACCATTCGATCCAGCTTTCCATGTCTAGCGCTAAATCTATGTCGTGTGGCGTTAGATACACTGGCGTGCTTAATTTCGGCACGACCAACGTACCAACTGCTATTTCAATACCCTTCTTTGACGCCACACAAAATCCTACATCGCAAGGCGCACATATCGCACGTGCAAGCCCTTAGATCAGATTCTACCTTGTCGTCGCCAATAAATGCATCGTTACACTGAGAATAACAATCATCGTCAGCTTCATAAGCGTCGCACCAACCGACGCACGCAAGCCATCCTGAACAATCGGGCAAATCTAGACAATCTGTGTGTACCTCTAGGCATCCATCATACTCTGCGGATGTGAGGCAGTTTTGGCATTCGGTATCGACGTAGGTTTCTTCGAAATAATCCTCGACGGGATATTCCTCAAACTCCTCTTCTAATTCGCAGTCTACAATATCAAATTCAACTGGCGGATTCAGAATCGACGCGAGCGCCGACGAATCGGTCGCCTGCGGCGCCCCGAACAAAAAAACAAAAACGAAGATAAAAACAAAAATAGTTGTAACTGTATTTTTCATAATTCATTCTTGATCTACTAAAAGTACCCAACCTTCACCGACCCAACCAGAAACACCCGACGAAGTCAAAACTAAGTACGATCCTTTTTGCCACTCGTCAGCTAGGTTTTTATCTTTCTTAGTTGACTTTTTCGTTTTTAATACGACCATGACTTCGTCTGGTGCTACACGGCCCGATTCATTGTCGGGCGTCGTAGTTCGAAAAGAAGGCCATAAAATTAAACACTCATCCTTCAGCCGACTTTTAATCAAGGTTCCTGGCGTATATAAGCTGTCGGACACTGTACTATTGTATTCGTCTGGTCCAACAATGGTTTATAGAATAATTAATTTATAAGGAGGCCACAATGGCTATCGTTGAAGAGTACGAAAAAATTTTAAATGAAACGAAAAGAGAATTTCCCGACTTTGAAATCTTACCAAAAAACAAGTCGGTCCTCATGAAGGTCATTGATGCTGCCTTGAGAATTATTACATTCGGTCAAATGAAGAATTTCATGACGAGGTTCATCACGGTAATAGGCAACAAAGTCTACGTTCCCGATAGTTGGGAAGACAACACCTTGACCAGCAAGGCAGAAATAATCCGTCACGAAAGAGTTCACATGCGTCAGTCAAAAAAGTATGGACGCTTTCTATTCTCTTTCTTGTACCTAGTTGTTCCCTTCCCAATCGGAATTGCATACTTCAGAAAGAAATTTGAGCAGGAAGCATACGAAGAAAGCCTCAAAGCTCTATACGAATATCACGGAGAAAAGATTTTTACACCGAGGCTGAAGGAAGGCATGCTTGCTCACTTCACAACAGCGCAATATTTCTGGATGTGGCCTTGGAGGAAAGATCTCGAAAAGTGGTACGACGCTGCCGTAGAAAAGGCCAAGTCAAGGCATTCCTAGTTTATCTTTCACAAGACACTTAGGACAGGGGATTCTGCCCCATTGAATGTTGTCTGAATTCATCATTCGATGGTATGGATCCCCGATTAGTTTCAGCCACACCTTCAAAGATAGCGGCGACAACTGCGAAAGGTCTGATAAACGGCCCCACAACAACGAATAGAAAGAAACGCAACACGGCGGAAAACCGCACTTTTTACCATATTCAATGTCGTAAAGAATTTTTCTCAGCATGTCTCCAACATTACCTTAACCAGCGATGTTTTAAACTTCTCTACCACGCCGTCGTGTTGTTTTTCTCGCAGAGTTAATTCTCCCGTTTTTCCGCCACCGTGCCAAGCCCCCTTCGGGCAAAGAGTAAACCAAGAATTCAAAGTTCTCGTGTCGCTTG
>Ga0255210_1000243_pt1 | contig 22904 bp, 32 predicted proteins | sample Miss_Yuk_RepA_8d_FD_188422 | JGI IMG/M metagenome (GOLD analysis project Ga0255210, IMG submission 188422) | Freshwater microbial communities from Mississippi River, Louisiana, United States - Miss_Yuk_RepA_8d | ecosystem: Environmental > Aquatic > Freshwater > River | place: USA: Louisiana...
AGTAGTAGTATATTTTGAAACACGTTTCGTCTCGTTTTTTTTTTTTAATTCGTTCAATATAAAAAGTAGATGAATGTTGATTGAAAATTATGTTTTACATCTATTTTCCTCTAAAAATTTTGTCTCCTTTTTTATAAATTCTATTCAAAATATAATTTTATTCAATTTTATAATGATACAATAAAATTATATTTCATTTATAATAAAAAAAATAACATTCAATTTATATATTTGTTTATTATATTTGTTTTTTAAAAGAGACGAAACGTAACAAAAGAAAAGAACAATCAATTTATATATTTGCTTGTTTGTTTTGCTTTGTTTTTTAAATAATATTTTCTATTATATTCTTTTATTTTTTGTAGTTAATTTTGAAACACGTTTGGTCTCCTTTTTATATTTCGTTTTCACTCAATATAAAAAGTAGACCAACCGCGTTTCAAAATTATGTTTCACATCTTATTTCCTCTAAAAATTATGTCTCCTTTTTTATAAATTCGATTCAAAACATTATTTTATTCAATTTTATATTTTAAATAAAATTATATTTCATTTTATATTTTAAATAAAATTATATTTCATTTTATAATAACATTCAATTTATATATTTGTTTATTATATTTGCTTTAAAAACGAGACGAAACGTAACAAATGAAATTTTAACAATCAATTTATATATTTGCTTTAATAAAAACGGGTTGAAAGGGGGCATCGAAATTTTTAACATTCAATTTGTATTTTATTTTTGTTTTTTAAATAATAATTTTTATTATATTCTTTTATTTTTTCTTTATTATTTATGTAATATTTATGCATTTGCTTTAATCTTTCTTGTTTATTATCTTCATATTTTTGCTTTATTCGTTCTTTATTTAATTGATACCAATTTTTCTTATATTTCTTACTTTCATTCGTAAAATATAATCTTATTTCTTCAAACATTATTTTAATTAATACTATTTTATTTTTATATTAGTTGTTTGTTTTTTATTCTTTCATATAACCTTTCTATACCTCCTGGTTTGCCTTTTTGTTCATTTTCCAAATGTTTATTTTCATTATCTAAATGTTTTTTAGTATTTAGATGAATTATGAAATGACTTTTTCCGTGTCCTTGTTCTGATACAATTTCAACGCTTGTTTTACATAATGGACAGAAATATTTTTTCTTGCCATATTCACTATTTTTAATAAATCTAGACACATCATCTTTTATTGTATATTTTCCTTCTTTGAGTTTTTTTTCCCTATATTTTTTAACTTGTTCATTATTTTTTTTTCTTTGTATTTCTACTTTCTTTTGTTCCTCTTTTGATGTATCAGTTGTATAATATAATTCATTTAATATAGGATGTGCTTGAATTCTTTTAAAATTCATAATTTGTTCTTTATCATTTTCATCGATATATTTTATTTTAGTATTATCAAGATATTTTGAAATTACAACTGGATTTTTAAAGTATATGTTAAAATAATCTTGAAGTTTAAACCATTTTTTATGAATAAATAATTGTTTGTCTTCTCTATCATATTGAACTTCATCAAAAGCTCTGTTAAAATCAATTGTTTTTACACTCATTTCTAATATAATTCACTATTATTTCTTTAAGTCATTTTTAACATACTATTATATTAAAAATAATAATAATAATATAAATATGTATTATCCTAAAAGCGATTATGATCATATAGGTTTTGAAAAATCAAACAGAAAAAACAAAAAATATAATGCTATTATTAAACATAAACAAACAAATAAAATAGTAAAAGTTCCATTTGGATCTTTACAACACGAAAATTTTAAAGACTCTACTGGATTGAATTTATACCCTAATTTAATTCACGGAGATATAGAAAGAAGAAGAAAATATAGAGCGCGTCATATAGTTTATTTGAAAGAGGGTTATTACTCACCTTCTTTTTATTCTTGGACGTATTTATGGTGAATATAATAAAAAACTATATAATTTTATATAATTTTTTATAATAACATAATAACATAATAAAATAATGAACTTTTTAAAACATATTTTTATATATATGATCTAATTTTACTTTTTGAGTTTTAGTTCTTTCAATTGATTTCATAAACACATATATTGATACTCCAATAACAACGCTATTTAACATATTTTTAGAAAAATAATATGATATGAAACTAATTATAACCATATGTAATTCGTGGTCATTCTTTATTCGTTCTAAAAACGACTCTTCACACATTTATATATATATATATATAATAATTAATTTTATTAATTTAACCACGACCACTTACTGGAACAAAACTATCTACAACCGCCTGTAATGCATTTACCTGTGATTGTAAATTTGTTATTAAATTCAATTGTGTAGAATCTAAACTATTAACATAAGATACAACTTCTTGAAATGTGTCCAGATCAACTGTCGAACCGCTCATAATTGCATCAATTCTTTGTTTTTCTGTATTAATTTTTTCATCTAAAGCAGTATCTGCATCAGTTCTATTTTTAACCTCATCAGATATTTTTCCATCTAAAGCGCTATCAGCATCAGTTCTGTTTTTAACTTCATCAGATATTTTACTATCTAAAGCGCTATCAGCATCAGTTCTGTTTTTAACTTCATCAGATATTTTACTATCTAAAGCGCTATCAGCATCAGTTCTGTTTTTAACTTCATCAGATATTTTACTATCTAAAGCGCTATCAGCAGTTGCCCTTGTTGAAACTTCTGCTGCAAGCCCATCTTTTGTTTCAATAATTTGCGAAACAACATCAGCAATCTGACTCACAGTATTTCCATTTTGGTCTTTTTTTATAAAAGTTATAGATGTTGCATTGAATTCACTTTGACCCGTAGATGTGTAACTTACTTTATCTAAGTCATTTTTGATTTCAAATAACTGAGTAAAGTTAGTTGAATCGTATAAGTTTAATTTTGATGATTTGTAATTCATAATTTTTATTTAATATATATTAATGGATAATTTTTTTTAATAAAATAAATTAATTATATATTATGTTAAAAATTAAATCTTATTAAATCTAAACTCTCTAATACCAAAGTACATTCTTAATGAACCTTCATTTATTATTTTAGTTACGTGAAATACTATATATCTATAGGCTGCATCAAAATTTAAATTAAATTCTTGGGTTAATAGGTTCTGATTTGTAAAATTAGGAAAAGTATAGTCTGTTTGTGAAGTTATTAATGTATAATTAATGTCATCATTACTACCATATATACTCCAAGAAGATAGTAATTCTTCTCTAAATGTTGGTTGGATTGTATATTGGTTCCATTTTTTTGTTTCATTCAATGAAACTTTAAACCAAGCACCAGCAATTCCTTGAAAATTATCGCCACCATTAGCATGTCCTCCAATCCAATCGTATTGATTGTTTCCACATAACCAAACAGGATGAAATGCCTGTGAATCAAACATACGATATGCTTCATTATCAAGATTATTATCTTTGATACTAGACCTAGAAACAATAAAATTCAAATCAACAGAATTACCCGTTAAATTTGTTGGAGTTATTAAATCTGGAATTACAGGTGGAGGGGGTGGGGGTGGTGGAGCAACCGCATTAGGAAAAACGGAATCAATTTTTAAAGTCATATTATTTAATTTTAGTTCTAGATTGTTAATAAAACTTACTACATCAACAACTGAACCAACAACATTTCCATTGCTATCTTTTTTTACAAATTTTATTGCAGATGCGTTTATTTCTGTTTCTCCGCTTGAAATAATTGTTACTTTATCTAATTCATTTTTGATTTCAAATAACTGTGTAAAATTAGTTGAATCATATAAATTTAACTTTGATGATTTTGACATTTATATATTAATAGATAATTTTTTAAAATAAAATAAATTAAATATATGTTATGTTTATATTTTTAGGATATGAATAAGAACCAAAATATTTTGTTTCAATCGTTATAAAAATTTCGTTTTCAATATATACATCTAAATCAATAGGTAAATTTATTATTAAGTTTATATCAGTATTAAATAAAATATAAAACCACGCATCTGATTTTTTTATTATAATTTTATTATTTAGTATATATGTATTGAAAGTAGAATCAACAAAATGATTATTTATTATACTCTTTTTATGATTTGATAGAATATATTTTCCTTCTATTCCAGAAATTTGAACATCTATATAACAATCATTACTAAAAATATAATTTAATTTTTGTTTAAATGGTTCTATTTCTTGTTGTATTAAACTCAGTATGTTATTGTTATTACTGATTGCAGTTGAAATTGTATTCGAAAATAAATTATAACTCATATTTTATATAATAATAAATATTTATATATATATATATTAAAGTAAAAGATGTCATTATATAATATTTTTAATAACATTTTAGGTTCCGCAATAGGTTCGACTAGTTCAGGCGCCGTATCATCAGTCGCAGGAAAAACAGGCGCAGTATCATTAGTCTCATCAGATGTAACAGATTTTCAACCAGCAGTATCGTTAAATACAGATGTAGTATCAACAAAAAATAAAACACAATTTTTTGATACATCAGGTCAAATTAGTGGGACTATAATACCATCTGTTAATTTATCATACTCATTAGGAAATCAAACTAATAACTTATTATCTACATATACCCGCGAACTAATTTCTGAGCGAATTCAAGCAGTTGATTATATATTTTTCAAAACGAATAACGTAAGATTGGGTCATACAAGCGCGGGTCCTTCTAATACAAACTCATTAGGAAATGTTTGTATAGGAAATGCATCGGGTGATGCTATAACTGGAGGTGGAACAAATGTGTGCATTGGAGATATTGCAGCGTTTAATTTAACGAATGGAAATAATAACATTTGTATTGGTCAATTGTCTTCAAGTGGTATGTATAGTGGAAATTCAAATATATTCATCGGTGAAAATACACAGTCTTTTAATACAACAACAAATAATTGTACTATAATTGGAAGTCAGAGTAAAGCAGGTGGAAATGACTGTATAGCTATTGGTTATAATGTAGCACCTGTTCCTTCTAATAATTGTTGTATTGGTAATCAAACAATTATTAGTATCTATAATGAAGCAGATGGAAAATGCGATTTAGGAAAAATAAATAATAAATTTAAAGATATTTATTTAGCTGGTTCTGTTAATTGTTCAGGATTAAAATTTAATAATTTGGTTGGTCCAGGGACATTGAGAATTGATGCTAACGGAAATGTTTTTGTTGATATTCCTTTAATAACTCCAACTAATTTAACCAGCAATACTAGTGATAGTAATTTTATTGTTTCTAGATCTAGTATAAAAGATAATGACCCTATTAATGAAGCATATTATATGTTTGATTCACAGGCATTTCATCCTGTTTGGTTATGTGGAAACAATCAATACGATTGGATTGGAGGACACGCTAATGGAAATGATAATTTTCAAGGAATTACAGGTTCATGGTTCAAAATTACCTTAAATACTGCAAAATCGTGGAATCAATATACAATCAAACCATCTTTTCGAGAGGAATTATTATCATCTTGGAGAATATACGGAAGTAATGATGACATTAATTATACATTAATAACTTCCCAAACAGATTATACTTTTCCTAATTTTACAAATGCAAACTTATTAACAGAAACATTTACTATGGGTTATGAAGTATCGTATAGATATATTGTATTTCACGTCACTAAAATAAGAAATGAAGGTTCATTAAGAATGTACTTTGGTATTAGAGAGTTTAGATTTAATAAAGTATAACTATTTAAGAAAAAAATTATTTATATTTATATAATAAAATAATGAACTATAAAAAAGTTGTGCCTCAAAATACCCGTGTAGAACATGTTGTTTCTCACAATAAAAATAATAAAAATGTTGTTCAAAAATCTCATCATTCCTCAATAAGTGGTGAAAGATATAGACAAATTACTCATGTTATGTCTCCTCCTCCATCTGAAAAAGCATTACATAACGGCTCACAAATTAAATTTTATTTAGAAAGCAATACTTGTAGAATTATTAAATCTTGTAAATTGCGTTTTAAAATTGCATTAAGTTTAGATTTGAATGGTAATACTTCTACATATCCACAAACATATAATTGGTTTGATAGAATTGAATTCTATATTCGAGATACAGGTGTTGAAATTCAACGAATTTATTCCGATGTGTTGGGTTTATTTGTTAATTCATCTGATGAAAAAGATGAAAGTAAATTAAATTATTTTGTTAATCAATCTTCTAATTATGGTACAATTACTAATAATGTTATTAGTAAAAGAAAAAATTATCCTAGTGAACAATATTTCTATCTCCCATTAGATGCTTCATTTTTTAGTGGTATGGATATTGATTTAACTTCTATTTCAAGCGATATTGAAATAAGATTACATCCTAGAGTTTTATCAATTAATCAAAATGATGCTTTGAAAGAAGTTGCTCTAATTATAGATGAAATTTATTTAGATAGAGTATCTAATGCATCACATATTAATTTTGTTAATAAACACGTTATTTCACATACATATTTAGATATTCAACAATATCACGAAAAAAAGGTTATGTCTCCATCTTCTAAATATACATTTGATTTAGATATGTTTGATAAAAAATCTGCTGGTTTATTAGTTTGTATTAAACCTGATAATAGTCGAGATAATTATTGCTATGATTTAGGTACGGGAACTATGGATATCATTGATGTCAATGGCAGTTCTTTGTTAGGTGGTGGAAGAGCAATGGTATATGATAATTATTTAGATAATATCCCCTGGATGAATAATTACTTGAAAAAAACAAAGAATTTATTAATACCATTTACTAACCCGATTAAAGCATTGCATGGAATCCTTCACGGATATTTTCAGTTTGATCAAAGTAAAATGAAGTTGGAGATCACAACACCGTCTTTACAATTGGGTGTTACAAGAATCAATTTTCAAATTAGAGCAGTTCTAGACGGCACAGTTATTGGTTATGTATTTAAATATAAAAATAAAAGAAGTAGGCTTCTTGGATTCAATGCATCGAATATTCAAATACAATCAAATTTCAATGAATTAATGAATGAATTCGGATATAATTCTACAGCTGTTACTGGTCAATTTGATACAAATACACTTGTTAATATTGATTTACAAACGCTCACAAATCAAAATATTGTTGCAAGTGATTTTAACGGAGATGTTCCAGAACTGGTTATATTTACAAATAATCCAAATGACTGGCAGCCATACTCATATTTTGCTAACATAAACTCGAGTGAAACTCATTGGCCACAACAAAACGTTAACGTTGATATATATATCTACAGCCTTCAACTGAAGATTATTGAACAAAGCGATGGAAGGCTAAATGTTCTCGATTTAGTATAAAATATTTGTTATATAATTAAATTTTATTATAGTTTTTATTTAAAAAAATAATAAAATAAAATTCAAAACTTTTTATAAATTAATGTTTTCATTAAAATTCAATTTTATTAATTTCGAAATCAGATGGTGCTTTTATAGCTATATAGTTATTATTTATATCATCTTCACGTTCAAGATATAGCATCGCAGTGTATTTTTGTTTTGTGATGTTAAAGAAGTATTGTTTAAATAGATTAAAACTATCAAACAATCCGCCAAAATTCTCATATAATGCATCAAGAGTTCGTTTTGTCCTCGAATTAAACATTATACAATGACTACATTGTTCACGCATAATTGTGTTAATACAATTTTTTCCTAACAAATATTGAACATTTATTATAATATTAATATTTAAATGACGGAATGTCGCAATAAAATTAATAAAAAAATTAGATTGATTATTTAAAATTCCTGATACATCTTCGAATAATATAAAAGAAGGTTCTATTATCCCTTTATTATTTTCTTTTAATTGTTTTAAATTTTCAATATAAATTTTAAGTATTTCCTCATCATATCCTTCAATTATACATTTTTCCGGTAGAAATGCGTAATCATTGTTAAACTTTGTAGGTGTAAATACCAAACCAAATTTTAATCTACCGCTTTTAAACATATGTTGAAGTAAATACCGTGTCATATAAGATTTTCCTTTAAAAGATTTTCCGATATTTATCAATAAAAAACCTTTATTATCGTTATAAAATAGTTTTTCTGTATTTTTCATATTACTATATTTATATATTTATATTTTAAATCTTTTAATATTGAGGAGATAATAGTAAATCATCATATGCTTCATCTGGTTCGTTTCTTCTTCTTGTTGTTCTATAAGTTGTTTCTTTTTTTGGTTCATCTGTGAAAGGTAATTGTTTATATAATTTCCTCAAAGATTCAATTTTACTTGTTATGCTCGCAAATTGATTAGTTTTATCTGATGATGTTCTTATTAGCATTCCAACTGTTCGATAATCAACATAGTTACCTCTTGTAAATTCATAATATTTTTTTTTACCCATCCATACCTCTCTTTTGCTTCCTATTTTTTCCTTTGGTGGTTTATCATATGTTTCTGCATTTAAATAAATATTTTTTTTAAGAAATCGTAATTGTTTTTTTGGATCCATTTTTTTAATTCTCTCTATTTTTCTGTTTGAAAATTCAACCTCTGATATTCTCATCTTTTTTAATTCCTCTGCACTCATTTTTTCAATTTCACCCTCATTTTCACCCTCATTCTCATCCTCACTCTCACCCTCATTCTCACCCTCATTCTCATCCTCATTCTCATCCTCATTCTCATCCTCATCCTCATTCTCATTCTCATTATCACCCTCATCGTATTTTTTATCGTTTTTTTCATCTTGTTCTTTTTTTTTTGTTGGTGATGTAGTTTTTATAGTTGTTGTTGTTGGTGTTGTAGTTGGTGTTTCTGTTAATTCTTTACTTTTTTTAATTTTCTTAAAAACTTTATCTCTGTATTTTTGTTGTTTTTTATCTTTTATTAATCCTCCATTTTTAGATAAAATTTGAATATCTGGTAGAGGCTTTTTACCTTTAGGTAAAACTGATTTTTGTTTTAATAGTTTGTTTGTTTTATCTATTTTAGTTTGAAATTTTTCATCCCTTTCAATAGAAAAAATATTTTTTTGTTCTACTCCTGTATATGATAATGGAGGAACATTCATTATATAATTTGATAATATATTATTTTTATTCAATCCACCTTTTTCTTTTTCTAATAGTGCCGCCCCTTCATTTCTAGTTAATAATTGCTTTCTTATTCTAAATTTTAAAGACATACTTATATATATTTATATTTATTTTTTATAACATTATTAAAAGAGAATTAGTTAATGAACCATCATACTGCTTTTTGTTTAATTCTCTTTTTTTTTTCTTTTTAAAATATTTTTTCAAACTCATTAATAATATATGTTTATGATAATGAGTCTTATTAATTTGATTTTTTTCTTTTTCTCCAATATAATCCCATCCAAATAAATAATAAAAAGTTCTGTAAAATCCCATTTATATAATTATTTAAACAAATTATATAAATATATTATAAATGGAATCATTTGTTAAAAAATATTCAAAACCTAAAAAAAATTTTGAAATGAAATTTGGAAAATACAAAGGACAACAACTAAAGAAAGTATTTGAAATTGATAAAGAATACATATCTTGGTTAGTTCAAAATATTGATAAAGATAAAAATGAACAATTAATTAAAAATATTCATTTATTGATAGACGAAGATGAAAACATTTAAATTTCTTCATCTAAATTTATATTAGTTTTAAAACTTCCGACAATATTATTCATTTGATGTTGCATAAATGCTGTTTGTAATATAATTAACGATATTTCCATTACAGGATCTAATTTAATAAAAGGTATATTATATTTCAATTTTAATATTTCTAACAAATCCAAAAATCGTTCATTTTTAAATAATTTTTTTGTTGATCCATTTATTTTATATTTTGTTTTATTTGTTATTAAATTTTCAATAAAATTTAAAAAATGTTCTAATCCGTTATCAATAAAAGAATTATTGTTTTTATTTGTTATAGCACTATAATTTTTTTCTAATTCAAATTTTAACTCGTTTAATGATAATTTTTTTAAATAATTATCATCAAATTTATGACCAAGTTCTTTCAAATATGAACCAAATCTATTGTTATTTCCAAAATGTTGAATTGAATAAATCAATTTCATTTTTTCATCTATATTTTCATCTTTTTCATCATTGAAAATATTTTTAATATCTTTTTTAGTTATTTTTTCTGGTTCAATTGATGGTTCTATTTGTTGTATTTCATTATTATTTTTTTTTAAATTTGAGAATATATCCATTATATATATTATATTATATTATATTATATTTAAATTATTAAAGTGAACCACCACTAACACTAGCAGCAGGAGCAGGAGTAGAAAGAAAAGCATTATTTCTGATTCCACTTCTTAAATCACTAGGAATAACTGCTTTAATTAATAGATCATATTCTATTTCTTCAGCTTTATTTTTCAACATATTTGATAACCCAATGGCGGCATTGAAATCCCTGCCGAATTTTTGTTGTAATTTTTTTGTTGCGATTGATTTTGCATCACTTGCGTCTTTTATATCTTCAGATAAAATTTTCATTGCTTCTGTGAGATATTTTGTTTCATTTTTTCCTATCGTTTCAAATGCTTTCTTAGAATCTTCATCACCTGAGTAAAATTCTTTCAATGTCATCAATGATAATAGATTTGCTTCGTTAGGAATCACTTTGTCATGTGAATCGAGGAAATACCTTCTTCCGACTCTTTCAGCTTCAAGACTTTGAGGTTTGGCTATGAAATTTTCAAGAACGTTAATATTCTGCTGTTCTGTCGACATTATTATTATATATATAAATAAACAATTTTTATTTAAAGTGTTATTTAATAAATTGATTTAAACAAATAATGAATTAATATATTAGAAAATGAAATGCTATATATACAAGATATGGAAAAATGGAAAGGACGAAGTATATATAGGTTCTACATCTAATTTCAAAAAAAGAATGTTAGACCATAAAAGAAATTGTAATAACGAAAAAAGCAAAGATTATAATTATTTTATTTATCAATACATACGACAAAATGAGGGTTGGGATGAATTTGATAAAGAAATAATATATGAATGTGATGTAGAAGATAAATATGAAAAATTAAAAATAGAAGGAGAGTATATAAAACAATTTGAAAAAACATTAAACGAACGAAATAGTTATGGTTGTAAAAATCGGAATGAATATATAAAAGAATATAATAAAGAATATTATAATGAGAATAAAGAATATTATAAAGAATATCATAAAGAATATAGAGAAGAAAATAAAGAGAAGATAAATGAATATCATAAAAAATATAGAGAAGAAAATAAAAAAGAAATAAATGAAAAAAATAATCAAAGAGCAAGACAAAAAGTAAATTGTCCTGAATGTAATAAAGAATTAAATAAAGGTAGTTTAACAAGACATTTTAAAAGCAAACATACAAAAGAAATATAGAATATATAAATAATAATGAAAAAAAAAGAACAAATAAGAATAAATAAAAAAAAAGAAGAAAAAAAGGAATAAAAAAATTATCATTTATTATATAACAATATAACAAATGAGTAATCTTCTTTCAAATTGGGTTGCAGATAGAAAAATAGGAAGTTCTATTATCGGTGCAATTGCTTTACATCTTGTAGCTAGATATAGTGGAAGTAATAATTTAGTGCAACTACCCTCACTTCTAGGTGGAATGCAAATTCCTGTTGCAGCATTAGGTGGAGCTTTAGGACTATTAACATCATTAGTTGTTGATACAATTTCTGATACTATAATGTCTCATATTCCAGTTTTTGAAAAATTTAAAAATATGGAATCTATTGTATTACACGTTATAGTAGGTGCAGCTGCATTTTCTGCTATTCCGTATTTATTGTATTCATTATCTGGAGAAGGTAATAAAATTAACCAAAATATTCTAATGTTGTTTGCAGGAGCAGGTGTTGTAACTGAAGTTGTTTCTCAATTGATATCTATATATTTTAAACCAAGTCATTCAGAACCAAGTTTTGCATATAAAATGAACTAATGAGATTAAAAGAGAAAAAATGAGAAAAAATAAGAAAAAATTATAAATATAAATATATGATAAAAAAACTAAAACATACATTCTATAATTATGAATTTTTTATTAAAACTAATAAAAAGTTTGAACAAGCATTAAATTCAATATTATATAATAAAATCGATGAATATATTAACTTATATAAAAAATATAATCAATTAAATAAAGATGATTATATTAAAAAAACAGATAAGGATATTAAAATTGACATTTATGAAGATGGATATAAAGTTATGTTAAATATTCATATTCATAATTATGTTAAGGTAATATTTAATTTTAATGATTTTATCAATAATCTATATCAAATTTTAAATTTAAATTGTAATAGTATTATAGTTTTTGAAAAAAAAGAGAATTTTAAAGAACAAAAAGAAGAAAATAAAGAATTTAATAAACAAAAAGTAGAACAAATACAACAATTACAACAACAATTACAACAAAAAGTAGAACAAAAAGTTAATTTTGAATTAAAAAAACAAAGATTTATATAAAAAATTATCTATAATTATATATAAAAAATGACTGAAAAAAATGAAGAATTAGAAAAAATAATATCGAAACGGAAAAATTCTGAATTAGAAGATATATATTTTAAAGTTAAAAATATGAGAAAACTATATTTTAAAAATTTATTAAAAAAGAAAAAAATAAACAAGGGAATAGATTTAATTATTTCAATATCATCTGCAATTTCAACAACGAATATAATAATTTCAATATCAATGATTAATCCTATAACACTTATTATTGGAGGAATTTTTAGCGCTATATCAACAATATTAAAATTTATAAAAACTGCTTTGAAACTACAAGAAGAACAAGAAAAAGTTCACATAACATATTGTAATTTATCTGATTTAGAAAGAGATATAATTCATAATATTGAAAACAATAAAAATGACCACGATTTTATTATAAATGTAAATCATAGAATTAGTTTAATAGAAAATAATGCAATTGTTATTAGTTTAAATAGTAAATAATATGTAATAGTATATATATATATGGATTGTGAACATTCATTTATTACTATAAATGATTACTTAATATGTTCTAATTGTTATTACATACAATATATTACGAAAAAGACTGAAACATTATGTTGTGATAAAAAATATATAGTACAAGACAATAATTATCTGATTTGTATTAATTGCGGAATAATTGAAAATAATATATTATTTAATACAACCGAAGTCAATAAAATTTTATTTTTCAAATCTACTTTGTTTTATAAAAGAAGAAAATATATTAAAAAAAAATTAGATTTAATGACTGAAAAAATAAAAATTGAAAATCATGAAGAATTCGATAAAATTATAAACCTTTGTTCAAGTGTTGTTGAAAATGAACCATTAAAAATAATAACTATATTACAAAAACATAAATTAACAAAGTATAAAAAATACTATTACTACATTTATTATGTTTTATTTAATAAAAAATTAATAAACCTAAGTTTGAAAAATAAAAATGATATTATAAACTTATTTATGAATTTCGAAAAAGAATTAAACAAATATAATATAAAATATCTCAATAGTTATAATTTAATACTAAGAATTATTATGAAACAATTAAAAATAGAAGATTTTAAAAATATACTAATAGCAAAAACTTGCAGTAAAAATATTGATTTATATGAATTAATATTAAAAAACATATAAAAAATTAATGTATTATATTAATATAATATGAAAAAAAGAGATAAAATCAACAATATAATTGATGATGTTATTTTTTATATTGAACATGAAATGAAATTTCCATACATTAATAAAGTTAAAGAATTAAAAAATACATACGATATTCATAATATAGTTGGATTAATAGAACATTTTTTAAAACCACATTACGAAAATAAAACTATTGAAAAATATTTTGATGATGAACTAAGTAAATATAATCAAATTTGTCCTTTATTTTCATTTTCATTAGTTTCAATAAACGAAGAACAAAAAACTTTTTTATGTAATAAAATTTATGAACTATGTGATATTTTGTTTAAATAAAATGTTCATTATAATATATATAATATGAGTTGTAAATCAACTTTTGGTGGCCACGGTTGGTTTTGTAAGACCGTAGATTTACCTGCACAAATGATTTCAAAAGGTTTTGATACTGCTGAAAATGTAAGTAATACTGTTGATAAAGTTGTAAATAAAACTGTAGACAGTGTTGGAAAAATAGCTGTTTCAGGATTAGAAACATTACCTAATATTTTTGATAATATTATGGGATTTTTGAAGAATCCTACATCGATGATTATAATGATTGTTGTAGCATTTTTTTTAATAAACAAGTTCCTAAAATAAAAAATATTTATAATTATATAATATACAAAAATGGGCGTATTTGATGTTGGAGATAACAATTGCAGTTCTACTGGTAAATTCTTTAACGATGCTTTAGGAATTTTTACATTAGGTGCTATATCTGGTCCTACAGAAGATGAATGTAATAAATATAAGTTAAATAAGATTCAAGAAGTAAATAAAGTAATAAAAGATTTAAATGATACAATACAAAAACAAATTGTTCAACCAACGAATACAATGTTGAAATCATTTAAACCAGTTGAAAAACATGGATTTAGGAATGCAGCAGTTGCATCTATAGAAAAAACAAATAGCGTTCCACAAAAACAAAATGAATCAAATATTAGTTCTTTTTTTTCTAAATATGGTATTATTATTATTGTAATTATAGTTTTATTATTTATTATGAAAAAATAAAAAAAAATTTATAACATATAGATTTATATTTTATTTTTTCATAATTAATTCATCAATTTTTTTATTTAATGGTGTATTAATATTGAAAAGTTTATGTATGACATAACCAAAAGGGATTGAAGAAAGAATAAATAAAAATAAATTTAAACCATTCATTTTGAAATAAGAAGTCCCTATATAATAAAAAAAATAAAGAGAAGAAATAGTATCAAACACAGCTATGCCGTATATTTTATATTTCCTTAGTTCAGTAATTAAATTTTCTATCATTGTATTATATTAATTATAAATATTTTTTATAAATCAAATGTTGTTGTTGTTATTCCATCATCTAACAATACTCTTTTACAATAGAATGGAGTTAAACCGACTTTCCTTGATTCATACGATTGGATTTGGTTGTCTTTGGTTCGAAACCCACGATTTATAACCTTTTTATTCTTTTTATTAAATAATACTTTTTTATAATCTTCAAATGTTAATTTATTACTTTTTGAAACGCCTTTTGATGATAATTTTATTTTATCTGTTTTCTCATCATAACAAATATAACATTTACTATTTAAAGCAATCATTCCATCTCCAATAAATTCTTCTTTGAACAAACAAGGCGTTCTTTTACTATAATCATCAAATACAAACCATTTATGTTTTTCTCTTTCATATTGTTCTTTTTTTTCTGGTTTTATAATGTCATCAAATTTTTCTGCAGAAATTGACATATATAATGAATCTGTGTCCATTTCAATAAATTGATAATCATTATAATCAACATATTCGTGTAGAAAATCATATACAAACTCTAGCATTCTAAGTTTCGCGAGGTCAAATATTGCTTTTCCTATATGGATAGGTGTGTCCATATGAATTTTTTTATGATTTTTTATTATCTCACAACTATTATTGATTTCATTTATATCTTTAAAATAAGGGTCATATATATTCTTCATTATTTTTGTTTCATCATTAGTATAAAACGTTTTATTAAATTTCGTTTTATCTAAAATACATCTACCAAATGATGAATTTCCTAATAATTTCATAGTCTCTGCTATAATTGCCTTGTTTTTATCTTTATCACCTTCTCTTCTGGCATTACAAATCTCCTGTACATAATTTTTAAATGGAGTATCACAACCTGTTTTAAAAATCTGATATATTTTAGTTATTATTAAACCTTGTCTTAAATAAAATTTCAATAATGGAGTATATAACAGTATTTTTTTACCATAAAAACTACTTATTAATGTTTTTGTTGAGAAATTTTCAGTTTGTAATTTTTTCATATTTTCTGTTAAATGATTATATTTAATTTCAATATTTTTAAAAATTAAAGGAAACTCATTAAATTTACTTTTTAGTTCTTGTGGTGTTTCAATATCACATTCAACAAATCCAAATAATTTATCATTTTTAATTTGTTCTATATAATAATTAATATCTTCTAATATATCTATTTTTTGTATTACTCCAACTGGCATAACATTCCCTATACAACCTAAATAAAGTGCGTTCGCATCAAAACCAATTATTTTTTTACATATTTTATTGTTTTTAATTTTCGTTTTATTTTTCTCTTGAAATCTATTGAATATAATAGAAGGTCCTCCAACATTATTTCTTTTGAAAATTTGAAAATCCTCTAAATTATCTATTAAATCAAATTTAGCATCTTCGCTTGAATTAAACATATATTTGTTTGCTAACCCAGGAATACTAATAGCATCTTTAAACATATCTAAATCTTTTTCATAATAAAATTTTTTCATTTTTTCAATCGCTTCTACAAAAGGAACAACATCAAGATTATTATAATAAATTAAGTAATCTTTTAAGTTTTTCATTTTATTATCCTTAAAAATTTGTTGAACTTCTTTATACTCATCTTCAGTTATATTAGAATTTCTTAAACTACTATACCATAACTTATATTCTGGTAATTTTTTATCATTTAATTTATTTATGTCATCTAAGTATTCATAACAAAATACAGCTTTTCGTTGTTGTGTATCATATGCTTTTAGAAAACTTTCATACGAATATCCTGGTGCTAGATAATTCAATATATCTATGAATTTTAAATTTTTAGATGATAAACACATATATGAGTTATTTTTTTTTACACTAAAATTAATTTGTTGGTCATTTATTAATAATGAATCAAATAAATAATTTTTGATTAAATTAATATCATATTTACCGCTATTAAAACCTATTATTGGTATTTCTTGTATAAAACTATGAAGTTTATCTATATATCTATATTTGTATTTATTTTTTGTTTCTTGTTTTTTCAGTTTTAAATTATGCTCTTGTAGTTTTTTAAAAATATTTTCGTATTGTGGGTATAATAAACTACTTGCTTTATTACTCATTTCAATTAGTTTCAATACAAATTTATTAATAAATTCAGATAAATTATTTTTATCATTTACAATACAAATTGCTTCTTTATAACCTTCAATATTAGAACAAATTGAAACACTTATGGGTATATGTTTATGGGTCCATTTTGTTTTGGGTTTCTTTTCTTTATCTTCTTTGTCTTCTTCGTTTTCTTTATCTTCTATTTTGCTTAACATTGCTTCAAAGTCATAGCAAATAAAATACGGATTATGTCTTAACTTTTTTTCAACATATATAATTTTTTCTATATTTTGAAAAACATTTTTTTGTGGAGTATATCTTCCACCCTTGAATTTATATATTGTTTCAACTCCTTTATTTTTACATTTTTTTTGATGACGACCGAATTCTCTTTTAGTTTTATATATTTTACCACATTCACAAATAAAATTTTTTATATATTTATCTATTTTTGTAATAAGACTAAAATGATAGTTAAATAAATTTAAATTCAACTCTTCTTTATATATTTGCTTTGATTTGATAAACATTTCTGTATCTTCTTCATTTACAAAATGAAATATATTAATATTAATTTTAAAATGCTCTTCTATTAAAGAAAGTTCATTTAACCCTACTCCACTATATTGTTTTTTATATTTTTGTTTATAATATTCTTCATAGAGTTCTTTGGCTTTCTTTGTTGCTTTATCAACCTTTAATTTAAAGTTATTTATTGCAAGACATCTCCAGAAACACAAATTATCTTTATATTTTGTTAATCCTATAATATGTCTATGTTGTTTGATATAATCTGGAAGTTCATTTAAACATCCTATTGTCATATTTAAATATATATATTTTAATTCAAATTCTAATTTTTTATTTGCCTTCCATTTCGTCGTAGGTCTATTATATAGGAATATTTTCTCATCATCTTTATTTTCAATAATTTGAATTAAATTATTTAATGTTATATTATTTGTAATTGTTGTTGGTTTATCTATTATTTTATGATAAAAATTTCTTTTCTCTCCTGTGTCTATATGAATTAACTGTAAATGTAATGTTATTAATATTTTATAACTAAATTTTGTTTCGTTATGATTATATCTAATAGTATTTATTAAATCAGTTAAATTTGTGTATTTATATTTTTTGATTGTATAGTATTTATATTTTTGTATACTTGTAGATTCTGGTATAAATTTTTGTTCTACTATTTCTGATTTATCAATATCATACTTTTTCATTAGTTTATTTTCTTTCTTTTTTTGTTGATTTTCGATTAGTTTATCATATAATTTAGACCCCTTTAATAACTCTAATAAATGCTTTTTACTACCTTCAAAATTTAAATTACCTACTATATCCGATTTTATGTTTAATCTATATGGTTTCTTGGTTTTGGTTTCATCCATTTTATTATATTAATTATTTTATAATATAATATTTTATCATTTCTTTAAGTCATTTTTATAAAATTTATAAATTAGAGTTATAAATTTAAGTTATGAATGTTGAGTTTTAATATGTCTTGTTAAACTACTTTTATTTAATTCTTTATCACATTGAGGACAATTTACTTTTTGTCTTGCTTTTTCATTTAATTTATCTTTATTTTGTTCTCTATATTCTTTTTCATATTCTTTAATTGTATCTTTATTTTTTTCATAATATTCTTTCTTCTTATCTTTATTTTGTTCTCTATATCGTTTATCATTTTCTTTTCTACCTTTACAACCATAACTATTATGTTTATTTAATGTATTTTCATATTTTTTAATCCATTCTCCTTCTATCTTTAATTTTTCATATTTATCTTCAACTTCACATTCATATATAATTTGTTTATTAAATTCTTCCCAACCACCATTCTGCCTTATGTATTGATATAAAAACATATTAGAATCTTTGCTTTTTTCATTATTACAATTACTTTTATGTTTTCTCATTCTAGTTTTAAAATCACTAGTAGACCCTATATAAACCTCATCCTTTCCTTCCTTCCATATTTTATAAATATAACATTTCATTTCTAATATATTATATTATCATCTCTTTAAGTCAATTTTTATAAATTCAAATTAATTATTTCATCATCTAAATTTTCTTTCTCTTTTTTTATATTTAATATATCATCTTCTTTTATTAAATTTGAATTTATTAATAGTAAATCAATTTTTTCAACGATATCATTAAAAGAGTTTCCTTTTTCATTATGAATTTTTATATTCGTTTTGAAATTAAAGAAACTAAGAATCGAATTTAAAATACCAATTATAATCATAATTGTAGGTTGAAATATAATATTTACATCAGCTGTTAAAAATGGAGTTATTCCTCCACTAACTATAGGTAGTATTATTCCTGGTAGAGATAATATGTTATTATATATTTTATATTTATAACTCTTATTATAATGATTATTACTCTTTTCAACACAAATTTTTTTGATATTTTCTAAATATATTTTATTATTATCCATTATTATAATAAATAATTAATATGGAAGAAAAAAACCAGTTCATAGAAAATATATTGAAAAAGTATCATACCCAAAGCATCAGAGCAAAAAGAGATAACAAAAAAAGTTAGATTGAAGCAGATTGAATAACTAGTTCATTGTGTTTTTTTTTATCTTTTTCTTTTTTACTTTCAATCATTTGTTTAACCTGTTTTTTAATATGTTGATTACATTGTATATGATTTTCATAATTTTCAATAGAATCATATCCAATATTACATATATCACAATTAAATTTATATTCTATTTTTCTATTTTCGTGTTGTGTAAATGTATGTATTTTTAAACAATATGGACGATGTGTTTTATAAGGACAAAACTGACAATAATTCATTTTTTTCTCTTTTACTTTGTTATTAATTTGTAAATCGTGCTTTTGACTTCTCAAATGAGTATATAAATTACAAACTTTATTAGTATGATAATCACAAGGTAAACAATGGAACTTAAACGGATTTCCATTTTTATCATTATAACCTTCAATAATTTTGATTAAATGATGATTTGTCATGCTTACTATTTTACTATATTATATTTTTAAATCTTTAAATATATTTATTAGTAAAATAATTATATAAATATATATAAATGAAACATATTTTAATAAATTCAAAGAATCGTAATAGTGGTTCGTCATCAAATTTTGAAATTAGGTCACAAGAATTTATTGAAGGCCTGTATAAAGTTAAGAACATTATAATTGTTAATTCTTTTTTTGTTATAACAACTGGTGTAAATGACCGTTTTAAATTAAATGGTGTTGATATTATTATTCAAAGCGGAAGTTATAATATAGGGACAATAATAAATGCCATACAATCAAGTATAAATGCTTCATTTGTTCCTCCTAATAGATATACAATAAATATTAATCAAATTACTGGAAGAATATTTTTTAATTCAAATATTGTTTTTTCATTAGATTTTTCAAATGACTTAAAATATATTTTAGGTTTTGTCTATAATTCATATAATGGATTAGGTAGATATGAGGCAGAAAATTTTAGTAATATTTCTAAATATAATCTTGGTATTAATATAAAACAAGCTACAAATGATTACAACATATACAATTTTAGTAATGTAGGTAATAGCTATAATATATATGTTAATTTAATAAGTAATTTTGGGGATATTTTAAAACAAAATTTCACTGATATAGAACAATATATATTTATCAATAGGACAAATAAATTAAATATATCAGTGATTGATATTAATACAAATTTGATAATTGATTTTAGTAATGCAGAAATCGAATTATTATTAGAAAAAACATAATTCAGTATAATATAAATGAATAAAATTAATTTACCAGTTGAATTATTGGGGATGATAGGCGAATATAATATGATTAGTGAAGACGATGTAAAAGAAAATATGAAATCCGTGATTGAAGAATTGAGATTCTATTTTTTTTTAAAACAAGAATTGAAATTGGATAAAAGTCAAATAAGAAATAGAATTGAATTAATAACATATTTAAAATCATTTTTTAACGACTATTTAATATTTATTGTTTAATTATACACTATAATATATATTATGCCACGAATTACGTATTTCACGGCTTTGAAAAAATGGAATGAACAAAGAAATAATGGTATGAATTGTTCACCAAAAAAAGGTTCAATTGAGTATAATGAAGTGATTAAAATATTCAACGAATTAAAGGAAGAAAAGAAAAATGAACCAGTTCTTACAATTAAACCAAAACAAAAACAAATTAAAAACAACGAAGTAGCATTAGTCATAACAAAGAATAAATATACAATTAATCAAGAAATAAAAACAAACTTTAATAATATATTAAAGTTTTTAAAAACTCCATCAAAAAGACAATTAAATAAAATAAAAACAATATTATCTAATCAAAGTATTGAAAGTGTTTTTTCAAAACAAAAACTTAATGATTTTTATCCTACGCCTCGTGAATGTCTTGATGAATTTAAAACATCCATTAAAAAATCAAATAACATATTAGAATGTAGTGCTGGTTTAGGTTTTGTAGTATTATATATGTTAGAGCAAAATAATAAAGCAAATATTACTGCTTATGAAATAGATGAAGAGCTAGTTAAAATAGGAAATAAATTACTTGAGCAAGATATAATTAAACAAAAAAACTTTTTTAATATTGAAAACAAAAATAATTTTGATTTCATTTTTATAAACCCACCGTTTACGAGTGGATTTAAGAAAAAAGATAATTACTATATCAAATTTCTTTTAAAACTAATGTTATTAGTTGAAAACAATAATAAAAGAGAGAATTTAGATATTCAAGTTATTATTCCTGGTAGCATAATTGATAAAATTAAAAAAAATTTAAAAAAAGATGAAAATATTTATTTAGATGATATATTTTCTCTATGTCCTAAAGCTGAATTTAATCGTTATTGCTATGAATTAAATATAGAATATGATGATCCTAATTTAACTTTATTTTTTATTAATAAATGTTTATTTGAAACCACTAATTTTAATATTTATAATTTTCATTTACAACCATTAGGTTTTAAAATGAAATAAATTATACACTATAATATATTATGGTTCGTAATAGTAAAAAGTTATCTAATAAAACAAATAAATAAAATTATATAATTTAAAGATAAAATGAAATAATAATATATATGAAAGTTTCGTATTTTGTTGCTCTAAGTCTTTGGAATAAGGATAGAGATAAATATTCTAGTCCCAAAAAAGGAACTGAAGAATATAAACAGGTTATTGAAATTTACAACAAATTAAAACAAGAAGAACAACCAAAAGAACAAACAAAAGAAGAACAAACAAAAGAAGAACAACCAAAAGAAGAACAAGAAGCAAATAAACAAATAAAAAAAGCAAATAAAAAAGAAGCAAAAGAAGTTCAATTACAACAATTACAACAATTACAACAAATAAAAAAAGCAAAACAAAAAAATAAAGTAAAAATATAAATTGATTGTTCTTTTTTCATTTGTTCGTTTCGTCTCTTTTTTTAAAAGCAAATATAATAAACAAATATATAAATTGATGTTATTTTTTCATTTGTTACGTTTCATCTCTTTTTTTAAAAGCAAATATAATAAACAAATATATAAATTGATGTTATTATAAAATGAAATATAATTTTATTTAAAATATAAAATGAAATATAATTTTATTTAAAATATAAAATTGAATAAAATAATGTTTTGAATCGAATTTATAAAAAAGGAGA
>Ga0255210_1000246_pt1 | contig 22686 bp, 20 predicted proteins | sample Miss_Yuk_RepA_8d_FD_188422 | JGI IMG/M metagenome (GOLD analysis project Ga0255210, IMG submission 188422) | Freshwater microbial communities from Mississippi River, Louisiana, United States - Miss_Yuk_RepA_8d | ecosystem: Environmental > Aquatic > Freshwater > River | place: USA: Louisiana...
CAACCTTTAGTCCTGACGGATCGCGCTTATTTGCGACAATCTTATGGACATAATCGCGATCAGTGAAAATACCGATCATTTCATCGTCTTTCATCACAAGCAGGCTGTGAATATCGTCGGTCGTCATGATTTCGACCGCTTCGTCGACCGATGTGTCCTCGCTGGTTGTCACCAGAGACTTTGTTCGCGATGCTAAAAATTCTTTGACGGTGTTCATCGTTTGGACTCCCGCTCAGGTGAACAAATAGCGATAATGATCGCAGTGCTGGATAGGTTGCATGTACATCGATGAAGTGTCGGATCGGATATTGATGCAGCGAAAACTACGCTCACGCTCAATGCGAAGAAAGTATGCCTTCTTGGTAACGCGATCATCTTTATCACGTTCTTCTTTTTTAATCAGCTTTCGCTCGCCCTCCCACCAAGAACAGGTTGCGCAGCAGGCTTGATTCAGATGGACCAGCGCCATATTCGGGTCTGCCTGGGTCCCTTTGAAAAAAGCCTTGAACTGAAGACAACTGGTCGCGTAACCGGTTTCTTCCCCATGTTTTAAGGAATTTGCGGCTAGGCAGTGCCCACGCGCCTGTTCTCCGACGCGCGTGTAAAAGACGGCAGGGTGATCGATCGAGGGCCTTCCTTGCGGAAAGCGCTTAACGAACTTCCTGGTTCCATCCCACCACACGCAATTGCCACAGCATCGCCGGTCTAGCGCAAGCGTTTGGGTGAGATGTTGCTCGAGGCCTGATCCCTCGTCTGGTTCAACTTCTGCCATCGCCAATTCTCTCAGTGCTTGTGTTTCATTGCTTGTCCAAGTGCACGCGTGGGCGCATTGATCGCCAAGGACTCCTTCTTACCGTCCTTGTGCTCGAAGATCAATGTGATCGGAACGCTGTCACCTTCCTTTATTTCCTGCTTGAGTTGCATCAACATCACATGATACCCCCCTGGCTTGAGGTCTACCGGGCGGCCCGGTGTTAAATCAAGTCCAGCGATCGCTGACATTCTCATCACATCCTTATCCATCTTCATCTCGTGAATCTCGACCAAGCCAGCTATGGGCGACTGTGCTTGGACGAGCCGAAGCGGCGAACTGGCTGTGAGTTTCATGAATGCACCGGTGGCTTGTTGCCCCTTCACGGTTGCCCGTACCCAAGGCTCTTGGACTTGGACCGGTTGAGCCAAGGCGCTAGCGCCGATAAGCATCCCAAAGCTTAATATGATGTTACGAAAAAGTTTGTGTTTAACGTGCGTAAGCATATGTTTCCCCTCAAGTTGCGCCTATTGAGTTGCGCATCGACTGTGTGTCGCTCTCGATGATTCCCTTCGCGAAGGCTTCATCGCTCTTTTTGATGCAAGACCTTTGGTCGGCATCGGTGACCTCAGACGTTCAGGCTCGTGGTGGCGCGCGCGAGGGTGGGGTTCGTGCATCTTGCCTCGGAAAAATTAACTCAGTGACCCAACCTGGAACATCGGGCGAAGCAAGCCTCTCTAATGCGGGGCTCGATGCGTGGTTAGGCGAGAGACCTGTGAGATAACAGGCCGCGCAGTGGGCCATGTTGCCGAGATCATTGTCCTTGTCGACTTCGGGCGACGAGCTATGTGATCCCGACGAGGTACAAAGGTCTTGAAAAAGTGGGGTCGCGTTTCGCTCACCTTGTAGCCAGGTGCTAATCGAACCCAGAGCGAGTGCTGTCGGGGCATTGAAGAGCACAAGCCAGCAGGCGAACAATAAAAAGCCGTGATCGCCAGCGCGAAAGCGTCTGAAGATTCTGGTCGATTGAGGCGTGGCAGTGAAAACGGCTTGCTCCTGAGATACTTGAAGTATCTCACAGCAGTTATTTTCCGTCGCTAGAGGTGGGTTGCTTAGTAGCCGTTTTACATGATGTTAAGACTGAGCCATCGATGATAATTGTAACCATACGGTTTTAAGATCGGTATAGTTATCAAGTGCAGCTTTGCCAAGATCTCTACCAAGCCCTGAATCTTTTCCAAAGCCGCCCCAGGGTAGCCTGGTGTCAGTATGCCCAAAGGTGTTGACCCACACAGTGCCCGATCGTACAGCAGAGGCGACACGGTGCGCCCTGTCAATATCGCGCGTCCAAACTGCCCCAGCAAGGCTGTAACGAGAGTCGTTAGCAATACCAATGGCATCCTGTTCGGTGTCAAAGGGGATAATGCTTGCGACTGGCCCAAAGATTTCGTCCTGCGCAAGCGACATTCGGTTGTCAACATCAACGAATACGGTAGGGGGCACGAAAAACCCGGCGCCTGCAGGGTCGCCCCCGCCGAGCGCAAGCTTGGCACCTTCAGCCTGGCCATGGTGAATCGCTTTCAAGATGCGATCTTTTTGCTGAGCCGAGATAACCGGACCCATGGTTGTACCGGACTCAAAGGGATCGCCCAGCTTGATTTGCGCGGCGCGCTCGCAAAATGCACGGACAAAATCTTCGTAGATAGGCCTTGCGACCAAAATTCGCGAGCCTGCAGAGCAAACCTGACCGGCGTTGAAAAAGATGCCCGAGGTCGACGCTTTGACGGATGCTGAGAGGTCCGCATCAGCGAAAACGATGTTTGCCGATTTGCCCCCAAGTTCGAGCGTGATGCGCTTGCAATCCTCGGCGGCGGTTCGCATGATGTGCTTGCCTACCTGGGGTGAGCCGGTAAAGGCGATCTTATCGACCCCTGGATGTCGAATCAGTGCCTCTCCCGCTTCCGTACCAAAACCAGGAACGATATTCAATACGCCTTCGGGCAATCCTGCAAGTAGGGCAAGTTCACCAAGTCGAAGCGCAGAAAGCGGTGTTAACTCGGCCGGCTTCAGCACGATGGTGCATCCACAGGCAAGCGCTGGAGCAATTTTCCAAACTGCATTCATTAAGGGGAAGTTCCATGGCACGATGGCACCGACCACCCCTACGGCTTCGCGCAGCACGTAAGTGAGGGCGTCAGATCGCGCTGAAACCACTTGCCCCTCAAGCTTATCGGCCCAACCCGCGTAGTATCTCAAGCAGTCTATGGCTGCAGGAAGGTCTTGTCGCCTGGTTGCTGCAAGCGGCTTGCCCGCGTCCATGCTTTCTAGCTGAACCATCGTTTCACGGTCTTGTTCAAGCAATTCCGCCAAGCGATAAAGCAAGCGGCCTCGCTGTGCGCCTGACATGAGGCGCCAGGTTTTGCGTTCGAGTGCTCGCCGCGCGGCGCCCACGGCCCTGTCGACGTCAGTTGCATGTCCGCGGGCAATACTTGTGATGACTTGGCCGGTTGCCGGGTCAATGCTGTCAAAGCGAAGCCCGGTTGCGCTAGCCTCCCAACGACCGTCGATAAGCAGCTCCGTAGGAGGAAGCTCAAGGCCTCGACTCGATAAATGATTGGCATCGTGATGCATGGGACGGTTCCTCTGTACGCGTGCCTGAAATCAAAGCGGTCAAAACGCTAATAAGCGACGATTGTCCGCACAAAGTCGGCGCGGCGTCCAATCAGATTTTTTAGCAGTTGATTAGAGAAATCTATCAACCGTTGATCAGGCTTAACGCTTAAGGCCGCTTATAGCGCTTGCCAACTAATTTCGGTCTCAATCAATGTTGCCAGTGCATGGCTTAGGCTTGGCAGTGGTTCGCGTTTGGCAAGCAAAAGCCCAATCGGATGCGATAAGTCGCCGCCTCCAAAGGCAATCGCTCGAAGTCCTGGAAGTGGTCCGATCATGCTGACAAATGCCTCGGGCACAATGCCCGCGCCAAGTCCGGCTTTGACTTGGGCAAGGACAGACACAAGGGTACTGGCCTCTGCATTGACATGAGCGGTCAATTGCAGATTTGCAAAATGTTGATCAATCAGTCGCCGATTTTGCATGTCCCGGTTCAATAAAACCAGCGGTAGTGAAGCAGCTTGTGCCCAGGTAATCACGCGATAGGATCGCAGCAGTTGCTTTGGGGCGAGCAGCATATAACGTTCTGCATAAAGTGGACGAAACAAGAGACGCTTGTCGCTGCGGCTTGGCGCGTAGCTGAGCCCCCCATCAAGACTACGGTCGTTGATACCTCGAACAATTTCATCGGAAGTTTTTGATAATAAGGTGAGGGTAATGCCAGGGTGTCGTCGCTTCAAAGCAGCACTCAACAGCCCCGCAGCAGGTTCCACTGTAGGGATAACACCAAGCTGCAAGTGGCCGCGAATGTCATTGGATGAGTGTTCTAGTTCTTCGATAAGTCCGTCCATCGTATCAAGCACAGAGCGTGCACGCTCGAGCACCACATAGCCTGCAGCGCTTAGGCCCTGATAGCGGCGGTGATCACGTCGCACAAGCTCAACACCGAGTTCGCGCTCAAGCGAGCGGATGGCAGCAGAAAGTGTTGGCTGACTGATGTGGGCGCTTGCAGCAGCGCGGTGGAAATTCCCTTCTCGTGCCAATGCTGCAAGGTAGCGCAAGTGACGTAAGTTCATCGCCCGATTCCTCGTGGTGAGATCTGTCGCGAGAGCCACTAAAGGATAAGTGTTTTAGCTAGCAATCTATTTGCTTGCAAAGTGATGTGCGAAAAATTCGATGAGGCTTACACGGGCCTCTTCCCCTGCCTGAATGTTTGCACCTTGATGAACGCCTTCAGGGTTTATACCGTTACGAATATCGGTTCGAAAGCGCAGCTTTGCGGTACCATCAAAGCCGTGAAAGGCGTTTTCCCATCCGAGCATGCTGATGTTCTCAGACTTTAGACGCAAGCAAGGTTCGGGTGGTGTCCAGTCATCCGATAAGGCCAACAATAAAAGCACGGGCATTGCGGGCTGATAGCCGTGCTGTTCCCGATCGTTACATCCTGGATAAAAAGCTACGGCTGCACGCAGACCCGGATAAATTGCTTGTAGTTCGGGCGGATCACCGTGGTGTGTGTAGGCTAACACCGTGGTGCCACCATTAGACCAGCCCATCAAGCCAAGGCGGTTCTTGTCGACAGCCTCATGCCGGCTAAGCCAGGCAATCGCAGCAGCCGTATCGGCTCTTCGTAATGTCTGACTGACTTGAGCCCTGCCTCCACGGGCTCTTGTGCAAATCTCCTTCACACCTCGAGCGCTAAAAGAGTCTAAGGCCAGCACATGCCAGCCCATCTTGGCTAGCAATTCGGCATAGCTTCTCATGCGTTGATCGGGTAGGCCCTGACGGTTGAGCATGCCGCCGCATCCGTGTAAAAGAAGAATCGCCGGTGCGATGTGATCAGACGGGTGCTGTTGGCGTGACGCTCCGATCCACCACCAGGCAGTTACATGTTCGCTTGGGCCATGATTGACAGGGATATTGATCGCCTGCTGAGCATCAGCCTTCATTGGATTGAACATGGCAAGACAGCAAATCATGTAGCTCAATCTTTTTACGACTGATCGCATGCCACCACGACGAAAAGGAGGCATGAAATCGATCAGTCGTTGGGAAAAGTGCCGCTTCATGATGTTGCTCCACGAATGAGGGCCAATAATCATGCAAATGAATATCATGCCAGGTATGAAGCGAGCTTGCATTGCTTTGTAATGCATATAAATCCTGGAGTGATCCAATGATGATATCGTGACATGTTTCTTTCATCCTATCCAACACCCAGCGCCATCGGTTTAGGCTCCAATGAATCGATGTCGTATCGCTAGGGATGAATCCAAGCAAGTGCCACTTGCCATCGGTAAGTAGGGGCTTCGTTTGACGGATTGCCCAAGGGTGGACGATCAGGTAAGGCTTAGGAATGGACTTTGGTTTTTCAAGCGCCGAATCCTTAGCTTTTTCCTCGCTAAAATAATCATAAGCATTTTTTATCCGATACGTTACTAAAAATTCCTGTTGAAGCGATGAAGGCGCCAGGCAAATCGGCTCGCACCGTGGCTCTACATCATCGGGCCATTGTGGTAATCGACCCCCTTTGCTGATTCGCTCAATCGATGCATAATCTTGATCAATCGTAGTTCCCGGACTCCACCAGGTTTTGGGGGCAAACCGTGCCACATTCTCAGCATTGAAAAGGTAGGGCTTTTTGCTGAAAGTACCCGCAACCCACTGCCAGCTGAGCGCATTACTTGCCATGTCGCCATCAAGCAAATGTTTCAGCATCCAATTTGCACCGGCTTGCCAGCGAACACGACAGATATGGACCCAAAAGCTTGCAAGCCACATTCTTGCATGGTTATGAACATAGCCTTGCTCATAAAGGTCGCGTACGGCCCTATCGATCGCCGGAACGCCCGTTCGAGCTTGAATCAACGCTGCAGGTGCTTGTTGAGCGTAGGCATGATCGGCTAAGGGACCCGAGTGCATCGATGTTGTCATCAATTCGGGACGGTGACTGTGGACATGTCGAAAGTATGCGCGCCATCCCCATTCGTAAATTAGCTTGTGCTGCACCGGAAGGCGATACCTTGAGGCTAGGATGGTTGCGAGCTCACGCAGCGTCATTACGCCATGGGTGATCCATGGCGAAAGGCGAGTCACAGCTCCGTCGATATGGTTGCGTGTTTTGGCATAAGCTATAGGATCGATCGCATCGATGAGCTTTAAACAGTCACTTGCGATGATCGAATCGTTTTTTCGAAGGACGGCGTTCATGGTGTGGCGAATTGATCTAGCCGATGAAACTGCACAAAGGCTTATCGATGAAGGACTGAATCGTTACAATATAGAGAGCGCAGCGCTACACGACGTCGAGTCGCTTTGCTTAAAAGCAGTCGATGATCGAGGGGTTTTGCAAGCGGGTCTCAAGGGGCGCACCTGGGGACAATGTGCCGAAGTCGAACAGTTGTGGGTCGATGCAAGGTACAGGCGGCAGGGCCTTGGGAGTCGGTTGATGCTAGCGTTTGAGCAAAGCGCGACAAAGCGCTCATGTAAGAACATTTACCTTACTACCCTGAGTTTTCAAGCTCCAGGCTTTTACCTCAAGCTGGGTTTCGAGGAACTGGCCCGTGTCGAAGCGCTTGGCCGTCATCTCGACATCGTGAAGTTTTGGATGATTAAGAGGCTTCGTTAGCAATCACTGCAATCGCTTCGATTTCGAGCATCAGGTCTTCGTGGACAAGGCCGGGTGTGGCGATCAGGGTACTCGCTGGTTGATGTGACCCTAGGTGTTTCGCTCGAATGCTCCTGAGGGATTGAAGCTTTTGGCTGGTTAGGTCACGAACATAAATATTCATCTTCACGATGTGCGTGAAGTTTGCATGAGCGCCGGCAAGCGCAAGACGTAGGTTATCGAAAACCTTTTCGCATTGTTCTTCAAAAGTTTTGCCAAACACTTTGCCTTCTTCATCAAAAGCAACTTGGCCCGAGATGTAAATCGTCGTGCCGCCTTGCGCAGTAGCAACATGGGAAAAAGACCCTTGGAAGAGCCCCCTGGGATTGATGAATTGCAGCTTCGACATACGTTAAGCCTTTGTTTCAGTTTGCGACGCAGCCTTAGCCTTGGCTTCCAACTCTGCTTTAAGGGCAGCAAGCATTTGTGCTTTGCGTATCGCTTCTTCTTTGCGTGCCCTGGCTGCTTTTTGGGCGGGATCAAAGTGCTGTTTGATCTGATTGGCCGAATCAATCAGGGTGAAGCCACCACCAAGTGCAGCGGCGACAACAAGGCAAATCAATACGATAGCGCCTGCCCATTCGACGGGGTTAAAGGGTACTGGTGCCATGACACAAACTCCTTGATAAGGGAAACACCAACCCAGCATAGAGCAAATAATCTTGAGGAACAATTATTTGCGGCGAACTGTTGCAGTGTTTCCACATCTAGAGTTTTGCGCTGACTTAGGCCCGCATGCTAGGGTGCTTAGGCAGCGGGCATCCGATAAAGCGCACAAATTTTATTGCCATCGGGGTCGCGCAAATAGGCAAGATAAAGCTTACCAGCGGGGCCTTCACGGACTCCCGGAGGGTCTTCAATCGCTTGGCCGCCATGGGTAATCCCTGCCTCGTGCCAGGCTTGTACCTGTTCTGGCGAACTACAGGCAAAACCAATGGTGCTGCCATTGCCAACGCAGGCCGGATTGCCGTCGATGGGTAAGGATGTCGAAAAAACACCGGTTTTGGTGCGCCAAAAAATACGATAGCGGTCAATATGGCCTGGGCCAACGCCAAGTGTGCCAAGCACAGCGTCATAAAAAGTCTTCGAGCGCTCGATGTCATTGGTGCCTAGCATGATGTGTGAAAACATGTACCACTCCTCTTTTAGGTTTCGTCACGAAAATCGAGAGTGCACTGTAGCGCTGATTGATGAATCAACGTTCGAAGGCATATCGTCCCACGGGGCTTCATCGCATGGGTGTGGTTCTGTTAGGCTTAATTTGCTATGACGCAAGATCTCCATCGCCACGATTGGCTCGACGCCTCTTACGGGCATGCTCGCCTTAACGCGGGCAGCGGGGCGCTTGGCCTTGCAGTTTTGCTAACGCTTGGCTTTGCGGTAGCCGAATGGGTCGCAGCTCACTATGCAGGCTCAGTTGCCTTGATGGCAGATGCCGGTCACATGTTGACCGATGCAAGCTCTCTTATGCTGGCCTTGCTCGCTCAACGATTAGCAAGACGAGCGCCATCAGCGACAAGTTCTTATGGATACGGTCGTATTGAGGTGCTCGCTGCTTGGGTTAACGCGATCGCCATGCTGGGGCTCATAGGACTCATCCTCGCCGAGTCCTTATCGCGTTTTTTCAAGCCGCAGGCGGTTGCAGGTGAGCAGGTCATCTTGGTTGCTTTTGTCGGTCTTGTCGTGAACCTGTTGGTAGCCTGGCTGCTGTCCCGAGATCGGGAGAGCTTAAATACCAAGGCTGCCTTGGTTCATGTGATGGGCGATCTTCTCGGCTCGATTGCTGCCCTTGTATCAGGCCTCGTGATTTGGTTGACGGGTTTTTACCTGATCGATCCGTGTTTATCGATGCTTGTATGCGCGCTTTTGCTCCGCTCAACCTTGATGCTGCTGCGCGACTCGTATCGCATCCTGATGGAGCAGGTTCCGAGCACGGTCGACTTCAACCAAGTTGCTCAGACCCTACTCGCTGATCCCAATGTCCTTGATGTTCACAATTTGCATATCTGGGAGACCGCACCCGGACATATCACGATGACTGCCCACTTGCAGATTCAATCATTCGAGCAATGGCCTCTAAGTCTAAGATCGATACAACAATTGCTAAGAGAGCGTCACGGCATTGATCACGCAACACTGCAACCTGAACCTGCAGGATGACAAGCTCAGTATGAATAATATGATGTAGAACGATGCGAAGGAGATAGCAGAGCATGAACCCATCATTCCCACCCTTTGATTACGAGTCGGCGCGAACTAACTTTTCGTTTGCAGTTGCAGAAACGTTTAATTTTGCCTTTGACGTCGTTGGTCAACGCGCCCGAAGTGCTGACAAGACAGCCTTAATTGCGATCAACCGCGCGGGCGACCAGGTGAATTATTACCGCTATAGCGATCTTGAAAAGCAGTCCAACCGCTTTGCCAACGCGCTTCTTAAAATGGGTGTTCGAAAGGGCGATACGGTCTTACTTGTATTGCCTCGCATCCCTGCTTGGTACTTTGTCATTTTGGCATGTACAAAAATTGGTGCGATTGCAATGCCAGGTACCAACCAACTCAAAGCCAAGGATCTTGCTTATCGGATCGATCGTTCTGATGCAAAGCTTGCCGTGGTTGCCAGTCAGCATGCGTCTGCTATCGAGTCGATTCAGGCTGAATGTCCAAGCCTTAAGCACCGTATTTTGGTCGGCGAAGCGCGACCGGGTTGGGAACACTTCGAATCACTTTGTGCTAATGCAAGTGATCAATTCGATCGTGCTTCGATTGAGCCAACGCGCGCTGATGAAAGCATGCTGATTTATTTCACCTCAGGCACAACCTCCATGCCCAAAATGGTAGCTCGCGACCATGCTTATGCGCTTGCTCACGGGATTACCGCTCGGTATTGGCAAGACCTTCAAGAATCCGATGTGCACTGGACACTTACCGACACCGGATGGGCTAAGGCGGCCTGGGGCCTGTTGTATCCGCCCCTTCTCGCTGGCGCAACAATTGTGCTTTATGACGGTGACGGTTTCGATCTGGCCATGCACTTAAAGATCATTGCTCAACATCGAGTGACTACCTTTTGTGCCCCGCCTACCATTTATCGCATCATGGCTAAAGCTGATCTCACCGGTGCTGATTTCAGCTCCTTGCGTCATTGCTTTGGTGCCGGCGAGCCGCTCAATCCTGAAGCGATGCGTGCTTGGAAGCAGGCAACCGGCTGCGATATTTATGACGGTTATGGGCAGACTGAAACCATCAATATCGTTGCCAATTTCCCAGGTATGGCTATTCGACCTGGATCGATGGGAAAGCCTTGTCCCGGATTGATTGTGGATGTGATTGACGAGGAAGGGCAGATTTTGCCCCCAAACGAAGTAGGCCATATCGCGGTGAAAATCACCGACCCCTATCCCCCAGGACTGTTTCGGGGATACTACCGAGACGAAGCAACGACGGCAAAGGTATTCCGTCATGGTTGGTATTACACGGGTGATACCGCAACCAGGGATGAGGATGGCTACATTTGGTTCGTCGGCCGATCAGACGACATCATCTCGTCGTCGGGCTACCGAATTAGTCCTTTTGAGGTGGAGTCAACCCTTATTGAGCATCCCGCAGTCGCTGAGGCTGCAGTGATCGCTAAGCCTGATCCGATGCGCGGTGAAATCGTGAAGGCTTATATAACCTTAACGCAAGGCTTCAGCCCAAGCGATGAACTGGCCAGCGAGATCCAAGATTTTGTGAAAGAACAAACGGCTCCCTACAAATATCCTAGAGAGATCGAGTTTCGCCAAAGCTTACCGAAAACCATCTCGGGGAAAATTAGACGTGTGGCTTTGCGCGAAGAGCAGTAAATGCTGTGCTCCTAAAGTGCTTTGATCACCGCTTGGCAAACTTCCGCGGTGCTGTGGCTGCCCCCGAGATCGGGTGTTCGTAGCGCCTTGTCAGAATAGGCTCGGTCAACTGCTCGTTCGATGCGAATGGCTGCCTGGAGCAAGGATGCGTCCTGATGCCGAGTACCGAGCCAATGCAACATCATCGCAGCTGATAAAAACATCGCTGTAGGATTTGCAATGCCTTGTCCAGCAATATCGGGTGCAGTGCCGTGCGAGGGTTGAAACAAGGCATGCGAGAGTCCGATATCCGCAGAAGGCGCCATCCCCATACCGCCAATTAGCGCAGCACCGAGATCGGACAAAATATCGCCGAACTGATTTTCAGTAGGCAAGACATCATAAAGCCATGGCTGTTTCACAAAATAGAGCGCCATTGCATCAACATAGCACTGATCCGCTTGTACTTGTGGAAAGGATTGAGCGACTTCCTTAAAGATTGACAGCATGAATGCCTGGCCACGATGAACATTGGATTTATCGACACAGGTAACTCGCGCTTGTCGGTTGGCTCTGTGACTGCGTGTCTGGGCAAGTTCAAAGGCAAATCGAAAAAGCCGCTCCGAACCATGCCGGGTAACACGGCCTAGGTCGTAGGCTTCATCTGCGCCCGCACTCGGGATCTTCTCCGGGTGGTAGCGGCCAAAAAACCATCCCTCGCTTTGTTCGCGTACGATGACAAAGTCAATAGCTTCGGCTCGGCTGTCTGCCAATGCAAGCGGTGCGCCAGGTACAGCCCTAATGGGTCGCACGCCAGCAAACAGATCAAGGCCTTGACGAAGTGTGAGTTGCGGCCCAATCTCCGTACCGTCTGGGTAGCGAACGTCAGGTAGTCCCATCGCACCAAAAAGAATAGCGTCGGCGTCGCGGCAGGCCTCCCAAGTAGCTTGGGGGAGGGCATCACCAAAATCCCGATAATGGGCCGCACCAGCTGGGTATTGCTTAAGATTTAAGCGGAAATCACTCGTTTGGTTTTGCAAATGTTGCAGTAAATTTAAACATGCTTGCATCACCTCGACGCCGATCCCATCGCCAGGCAAAACTGCAATTTCGTATAAATGTTTCATTTAATGCTCCGATCTGCTCTCAGCGTGCTTAAAGATTTCCACAGCCTTTTCGGCAATAAGTGCACCGTGTTCCTGAACAAAGTGACCGCCCTGATCAACCATCGTCGGTAATGGACACTGCTTAATACCTTGGCGTAGTCTCTCCATGCTCGCAGGCGAAAAAACAGGGTCGAGCATGCCGATGGCCATCATCGACTGACCTTCCCAGTCCTGCGCCCAAAAGCGCTCGGCAGCGCGCGAGACGACAACGCCGTCATCATTTTCATAAGCTGGAACGATCTCGGGAAATGCACGGGTTGCGGCCCGGTAGGCAAGTTCGGGAAAGGGCGCGTCGTAGGCTGCTGCCTCAGCTGGGGTCATGTGCGGATTGCCGCGGGCAAGTAGCCTTGCGATTGAAAAATCAGGTTTTGCCGCACACATGGCGCGCCACTGCATAAATCCCTCGGGAAGCGGCTCGCGTGCACTTGCGAGGTAGGTATTCATAACGAGTAGCGCTTTGTAACGTTCGGGATCTTCCATCGGCAAGGTGAGACCAAGCAAACCGCCCCAATCCTGAACCACCAAATGAATATGCTTTAGATCCAGTGATTCAACGAGCTCGAGCAAGATCGACCGGTGCCATGAAAATCGATGCTGCGCGATGTCGACAGGCTTATCACTCTTTCCAAAACCTGGCATGTCAGGCGCAACAACGCGATGCCCGGCCGCTACAAATATCGGGATCATGTGTCGATAAAGATAACTCCAGGTTGGGTTGCCATGAAGACATAACCAGGTGACCGAAGCATCCTTGGGGCCTTCGTCCAAGATGTGCATGCGTAAGCCTTGAAGCGATTTCAAATCGTCGATATAGCGTCCTACCCAGGGATAATTGGGGAGGTTGTCAAAAGACGCCTCGGGTGTGCGCAAAAATTGGATGCTTGCCATCTGGTTTAAAACGCCTCATTCAAAATCGTTTCGCAAGCGATAAAGCCTCTATGTCTCATCGCGGCGAAATCGTCTGCCACAAAAAGCTGAACTCCAAAGCAAGCATGAAAGCGCGCTGCGAACTATCTGCCGCTCCACCGTGGCCACCCTCGATGTTCTCGTAGTAGCTCACGCGGTGCCCCTGTTCGAGCATACGCGCTGCCATCTTTCGAGCATGGCCAGGATGGACTCGATCATCGCGCGTACTCGTCATCAACAATATCGGTGGTAGCTTTTGCTGTGGCTTCACATTTTGATAAGGACTATAAGCCGAAATCCAAGCCCACTCATCAGCGATTTCGGGGTTGCCATACTCGGCCATCCAACTCGCCCCGGCTAGCAGTAAATGGTAGCGTTTCATGTCTAATAGTGGAACCTGACAGACTACTGCTGCAAAGTAGTCTGGCTTTTGAAGCATGACCGAGCCGACCAAAAGGCCACCGTTGCTACCGCCTCTAATAGCCAGCTGGCTCGGGCTCGTAACACCGCGGGCGATCAAATCGTTGGCCACTGCGGCAAAATCGTCATAGCTTTTTTGCTTGTTTGCCTTCATGGCGGCTTGATGCCATTGCGGACCAAACTCACCGCCGCCACGAATGTTTGCAATCGCAAGTGCGCCACCACGCGCAAGCCAGCCTCGCCCAAATACAGCCGAGTAGCGCGGAAGCTCTGAGATTTGAAAACCACCATAGCCATGCAGCAGCGTTGGATATGTCGCTTGCTCGCGATTGCCCTGGGGTCGCACTAAAAAGTAGGGAATGCTTGTGCCATCTTTTGAAGTGGCAAAACCTTGCTCGACCATCATCTGACTTGCATCAAACAATGTGGGCAGCGCTTTGAGCGTTTCGATCGTCTCTGAATGGCTGTTCGCTAGTTGCAAGCGGTCAGGGTTTAAAAAGTCACTAACGTTGAGCAAAAAACTCTCGCCCAAAGGGTCACCTTGCCCCTGCTGGCTATCGTGAATACCCCGAGCTACGATCTGGCTATATCGAGAAGGCTTAAGTTGACGTTTTGTCCAACGACCTTGCTTAAAGCTTAAGATCTCGACCTCAGCTGATACTTGATCTAAAACATTTAACAAGATCGATGATCTTGTCAAGCTATAGTTTTCAAGCGATCTACTTGGACTCGGTTTGAATAAGGCATGCCATTGGGGTTTGCCAGCAAGGAATGATGATGCCGATGAAACAAGTAGGGATCCTGCTGGCCAGCTATTGTCTTTCTGAAGCATTGGACTGCGAAGTTCCAGCAAGACATGCTCATACCAAAAACGTAGTTGAGCGTCGGGCGGCTTTTGCAAGGCAAGCATTGTTTTGCCCTGCAATAAGAATTGCTCGCTTGAGAAGAAGTCGGGCATGCGCCCAAAAATCGTTCGCTCGTAACCGGGTGTGGCATCCACCTGAACCCAAGCGGCCACATCGCTTTGCTTTGCCTCAAATACAACCTCTGCCTCTTGTAGCGGACTGCCCCGCTTCCAGCGTCTGATGGTTCTAGGATAACCAGCGTCGGTTAACGAGTTTGGCCCATGCTGACTCGCAACATAGATGGTGTCGATATCAATCCATTCAACACTGGTTTTAGCTTCGGGTATATGAAACCCTTGAGCAAGGAAAGATCGCGTTTCTACATCAAACTCTCGGACGATGTTTGCATCGGATCCGCCGGGTGATAACTGGATCAAACAGCGCTTGTAATCTGGGCCGTAGCAAGTTGCCCCTGCCCAAACCCAACTTTTAGCTTCTGAGCGACCGAGTTCATCAAGATCGAGCAAAACTTCCCAGACCGGTTCTTTACTTTTGAAGCTTTCAAGACTTGTCCTTCTCCAAACACCGCGCGGGTTTTTGCCGTCCTGCCATAAGTTATAAAACCATGATCCTCGCCGTGTCACTTGGGGAATACGTTGCGCATTGTCGAGCACCTCTTGAAACTCATCTTGCAGGGCCTTAAAGGCCTTGTTTGAGGCAAAGCTCGCAAGGGTGATCTTGTTTTGCGCCTTGACCCAGGCCATGGATTGCTCACTATCGATGTCCTCAAGCCACAAGTACGGATCGTCTTGGTCAGATGGCGTCACAGTTTGGGCCCCTATGCTTTGATTGGCGAGTAAACACAGTAAGCTCGCCTTAAAAATAAGGCGAGTGAGGAATATTGGGAATGAGCAGGTCAAATTCATGAATCAAGGCGATGCGTTGATATCGATGTTACTCCGGAAGGCAGTAGCGAAGAGCGCGGTCACGGCGGCTATGGTGTTGAGCTGCCTGGTGAGCTCAGCCTTTGCTTCTTGCGATCAGTCGGCTTTAGCGCGCTCGAGGGTAGAGCATGCCGAAGCTTCGATGCTGAAAAGCGTCCGCCCTGAAGTTGATCCCTCGCGTCCTGAGCCTTCCTCTGGATTTCGCAGGCAGTTAGGCATGGTTACTGCAAGGAGCTATATGGTGGTAACAGCACATCCGCTTGCAAGCAAAGTAGGATGTGAAGTGCTGCGCGATGGTGGTCGTGCGATCGATGCCGCAGTCGCCGTGCAAATGGTTTTAGGATTGGTAGAACCACAATCGTCAGGCATTGGTGGTGGCGGATTTTTGATTTACTTTGATGCCTCGAGTAAGAAGCTTGTGACTTATGACGGCAGGGAGACCGCGCCATCAGGCGCGAACGAAGATTATTTACGCTATATCAGTACAAGCGATAAGCGATATCCCCTGCCAACACGATCGACACCCTGGCTTAGTTTGCGGGCAAGCGGGAGATCGATAGGTATCCCAGGTATGCTGCGGATGCTTGAACTAGCTCATAGAGATCACGGCTTGAGGCCATGGCGCGAGCTTTTTGGTCCGGCGATCCAACTTGCCCACGAAGGCTTTCCCGTGAATGGGCGGATGGCAGCGGCGATTTTGAGCGCACGCGAAGAGCTACTTCGCGATGAGGATGCGGTGGGTTATTTTTTTAATGACGATCTATCGCCGAAGGCGATGGGCACAACGGTCCGCAACCCCGCTTACGCGACAACGCTTGAGTCGATTGCATCACAAGGCGCTGATGCTTTTTATATCGGATCGATTGCCCAATCCATCGTGAATAAAGTTGCTGAAAGCAAAGGAGGGCCTTTAAGCCCAGTGCCTGTGACCCCAGGTCTAATGACGATGGAAGATCTTGCCAACTATAAAGCTATCCGTCGAGAACCCGTTTGTATGAGTTACCGTAACACGTGGGTTTGCGGCATGGGGCCCCCTTCTTCGGGTGGAATTGCAGTGGGGCAGGTACTCGGGATTTTGGAAAACTTTGACTTATCGCCGCATAAGCCCACGCAAATTGGTAGCGATGGCGCAAAGCCTTCCGTGACGGCTGTTCACTTGATTAGTGAGGCACAACGACTTGCTTACGCAGATCGTAATAAGTATGTGGCGGATACCGATTTCGTCCCGCTTCCCGCCCTTGGTTTGTCGAGTCTTCTTAACAGCCGTTACCTTAAGGAGAGAGCAAGTCTTATATCGATGGATAAAAGTATTGGTACAGCAAATCCAGGTACTTTTAAAGCTAAGGCCTTGGGTATAAGCTCTCAGGAAGATAACGGTACAACACATGTGACTATCGTGGATCGCCAAGGCAATGTGGTTTCGATGACCTCGAGTATCGAGGGAAGCATGGGCTCGTACCGGCTTGTAGGTGGGTTTTTGCTCAATAATCAATTAACCGATTTTTCGCCGAACCCGACCGATGGCCAGGGAGCGCCGATTGCAAACAAAATCGAGCCAAACAAGCGACCTCGCAGTTCAATGGCTCCGACCATTGTATTTGCCAAAGCGAGCGATGGCTCAAGGGGCGATTTTCTAATGGCCACGGGCTCGCCGGGTGGACCAAGCATCATCCAATTTGTGAGCAAAACATTGATCGGTGTGATCGACTGGAAACTCAATGCCCAAGAAGCTACCGCCATGGTGAACCTTGGTGCTGCAAACAGTCCTACGACGGCGGTTGGTGGTGAGCATCCGTATATCGATCGCGCGCATGAAGGTATGAGCGATCCTCTCATCAAGGGCTTGCTTGCGCTGGGACACAAGGTTTCGCTTGCGGAGCAATCAAGCGGTGTTGCTACAATTGTTAAAACGAGAATACCAGGGCAGGAATCACCGGTTTATACAGGCGGCGCCGATCCTCGCAGAGAGGGCGTGGCGCTCGGTGACTAATATCAGTGAAAGTCAATGCATGTGTATGAATCAAAACCGTCGCTTTGCGCTTGCATCATGGCTTTGGACTTCAGTTGCATGTACGCCAGTCCCACTAAACGCCTTCGCGCAAGTTGGGGCAAGTGCCTTCGCCAAAGGCCTAGCGATTGATCCCATGCAAAAGGTGCGTTACGGACGCATTGAGCGTTATGACAACTTTCCGTCAACATTCGTTGAGCCTCGCCATATCGAGATTTGGCTGCCACCAAGCTATGACGGAAGGCGCGAGCATGCCGTGCTTTATATGCACGATGGGCAAATGTTATTTGACGCTGAGACAACATGGAACAAGCAGTCATGGGCGGTCGATCAAGTTGCAGCCCCGATGATCGATCGAGGGCTATTGCGCAACTTCATCATTGTCGCGCCCTGGAATCTTGGTCCCTTGCGATTTGCGGAGTATTTTCCACAAGCATGGTTTAAGCGCCTATCGACAGCTACCCAAGTTCGGCTTCAACAACGCATGTCCGAGGTGCGCTTGCGAAGCGACGAGTACCTGCGATTTCTCGTGCATGAGCTTAAGCCTTGGGTCGATCATCGCTATAAAACGCTTCGCGATAGGCAACATTGCATGTTGATGGGCTCAAGTATGGGGGGCGTTATTAGCCTTTACGCACTATGCGAATATCCAGAGATCTTCGGTGGCGCTGCCTGTTTGAGTACACATTGGATCGGTGGTTACGAGCGAAATCCTGAGGTCCCAGGCGCTGCGCTCGGGTACTTAAGTGAAAGGCTACCCGAACCTGCTCGCGTGCGCCTGTGGATGGATCGCGGCACCATCGAGCTCGACGCCTTGTATGAGGAAGCTCAACAAGCAGTCGACCGATTGCTTTACACCAAAGGCTTTCGAGCACCTGGATTTAAAAGCCTTGTGCATGAGGGAAGCGGACATAACGAACGCGACTGGCATCGGCATTTGCCAGGACCCTTAAGCCATCTCTTCTCAAAGGCTAGTCAGTGAAGCTTGCAGGATCAACACGATTGTGTAGCGGTTGATCCCTGGAAAAGCGCTTGAGATTGTCTAGAAATAAGTCAGTCCATCGACTCATCGTGCCGCTACCGGCAAAAGAGGTGTGCGGAGTCACCGTTACTTTCGGATGCGACCAGTAAGCGTCAGTTTGTGGAAGCGGCTCAGTGTCAAAGACATCGAGAATGGCGTGTCCAAGTCTGTCATGATCAAGGGCCTCAATCAGTGCTTGATTGTTGACGACGCCGCCACGTGCAACATTGACTAAGAGCGCATTACTTTTTGTTTGTGAAAAAAACTGCTGATTAGCGAGATGTTTTGTACTCGCATTGAGTGCGCAGGCAAGAACAATGATATCCGCTTGGGGTATCAGCTGCGGCAGCTCGCCTGTGTTTGCACATTGATCGACAAACTCGCTTGCCTGTGCTTTACGGCGGACAACCAAGGTCCTTGCGCCAAAGGCCTTAGCGCGTTGAGCAATAGCTTGTCCTATTGGCCCGAATCCGATGATAAGCCAGGTGCTTTGTGATAGTTCTCGAAACGGTGTGTTTTTCCAAAACCGCTCAGCTTGTTGTTGTCTTTGTCGTTGGAGTGGGTGAAGCTGATTAAAAACTTGAGCGAAAACAAATTCGGCAATCGCGATGCCCTGGGCGCTGCTATTGCAGATCATTGTGCCCTTAGCAGCTATCGTTTTATAAAAAGGGTTGTCAAGGCCGGCATTGAAGGTTTGCAGCACGTTAATCGACTTGGTTCTTAAGGCCATTTGAAAGGCTTCAGGAAGAAACTTCTCGGCGCTGATGAGAGGGCTTAGCCAAAGATAATCAAGTGCGACATCCTCGGGGTCCCTTAGGCTGCCGTCGATTCGATACTTTCCTTCCTTGGTGTAGGGCACCCACTTCAAATTGAGTTGATCGATATCGACGAGGCCATTGATGCTTTCCAAGGACTTTTCGTAGATGGCAACGGATTTCTTCATCGTCAGATATCTCATGTTTAGGGTTGATGGATTTATGGGGTACTTAGGTGGGGCACCGTCGTGGTCGAGGCTCCGACTTGCGAACGACTTCTAAGAACTGATAATCTCCGGGCGATGAGCATGTTTGAGAGATCAGTGGGGGACAGACGGTGAAGCGCTTGCGTTGGATTGTAGCGCTGTGGTTTGCCTTATTTACAGCCCTCTCGATTGCCTCGCCGCTGCTAAACCCGACATCCTTAGACAGCGTATGTTCCCCTGAGCATGGCAGCCGCCTGATTGTCGTGAATGATCAGGGTGATGGTAGCGATGCAAATGCGCTTTCAAAAGACTGTCCCTTGTGCTCGGGGTTCTTTACCCCCGACTTTTGGGTTCACCACTCATTTGACACGCCTTCGCCACTTGCCCATGCGCTTGAGCCTCAGCGTGAGGCTTTCCTGATTGCAATCGCGCAGCCACCGCTGCCGTCCCGAGGTCCACCAACTCAGTTTTGATTGTTTTCTCTATCTTTCTGAATGTCGCATCAATCGATATGCGATTTGAAAACGCTCAAACTTTGTTGAATTGGATCAAAAATGTTCAAGCATCCTCCCATTGCCGCCGCAGTGCTGGCAGTGGTTTCATGCAGTGCTCAAAGCCAATTGGCGCATGCTCAAAGCGGTCAGTCCCAGGTGGTCGACGCACAAAATAGTCAGCTCCAGGTTGCGCAAGTCCTGACTGCGAAAAGCCAGTCCGTCACGGTCACAGCAACCCGACAGGCCGTTTCACTTAGCGAGTCACCGTGGTCCGTTGGTGTGATTGATCAAGAATCAATATCAGTGACCAAGCCGACGCACCCCAGTGAATTGCTTAGTCAAGTTCCCGGTGTTGCGGTAAGTGTGACCAATGGTGAGGGGCATCAGACGGCAATCCGCCAGGGCTTTACCACGAGCCCGGTATATCTCTTTCTTGAGGATGGCATCCCGATTCGTGCAACCGGAAACTTTAACCATAACGCACTTTATGAGGTCAATATTCCGTCTGCGGCGTCGGTTGAAGTGATTCGAGGGCCAGCTTCTGCACTGTATGGTTCAGATGCCATCGGCGGTGTCGTCAACGTTATTACAAGGACCCCTTCAACCCGCGCAGGTGGAAATGGGTCGCTCGAGATGGGTCAGTGGGGCTATCGACGCCTCTTAGCTGGGGCAGATAGTGGTGAAGGTTCAGCAGGGGCGCTCAGGCTTGATGTCAACCTGACTTCAACCGATGGTTGGCGTCAAAACACAGGTTACGACCGCAGGAGTTTTAACCTGCGATGGGATAGCCAGCTGTCACCGACAACGCGGGTTAAAACGATTATCGGCATGACCTCCATTGATCAAGAGACGGGCGCAAACAGCGCCTTACCCATGGCTCTTTACCTGGACGATCCAACGGTGAACCTTCGCTCACCTGCTTATCGCAAGGTGGATGCGCTAAGATTTTCTTCGGCTTTCGAGCATGACTTAGGTGGTGGGCAGCAACTTTCGCTCACGCCTTACCTGCGCCGCAATAAGATGGATCTTAATGGTTCCTATAACTTTACAGGCGATGCACGCATTGAAGATACTGAAGTCTTTTCGGCAGGGCTCCAGGCAACCTATCGGCGTGACTTTCACGATGCTTATCGATCACGTCTGATTGTGGGTCTGGATCTCGATCGCAGTCCGAGCAAGCGTCTGGAAACAAAAATTACGCTGAGCTCGCAGATCGATGCGAGGGCAAGCGCTTCGAGCGATGCGAGCTTGCGTGGACTCTATACCCAATATATCGGCTACAGCCTTGGTGCGAGGATGTATGACTACGAGGTCAACTATCGCAATCTGTCGCCCTATGCGCATTGGGAATTTTCCCCGCTCCCTGCGATGAGGCTAAGCGCTGGTCTGCGCCGGGATCAGTCGAGTTATACGATGGATAACCAGGCAAATCCGGGTTACTTCACCGTTGCCGGGCGCGAATATTACCTCCCCGCATCAGCCGAGGCAGACTTCGCTCGCTGGGTCCCCAAGCTCGGCATGGTCTATCAGTTAAGTGCCCAATCACAATGGTATGCAAGCTATAACCATGGATTTAGAACACCCTCCGAAAGTCAACTTTTCCGAGGTGGCCGTTCCGCATCAGGTGGCAGCTTAAGCGCGCGTCAAGCCGAGGCGCAGGCCTTGTTTAATTCAGCAAGCCAACTTAAGGCGATCAAGGCCGAGCAATTGGAGTGGGGCCTTCGCGGATCTCAACAGCAGATTCAATACGAAGTGGTTGCGTATCAGCTCACCAAATCGGATGACCTTTTAAACCAGCGCGATGCTACAGGTTATTCGGTACAAACCAACAATGGCACGACGAAGCACCGAGGTATTGAAGTCCTTGTTGGTACCAGGCTTTCGCCAGCATGGCGCTTTGACGCTGCAGCGAGTTATGCAAGTCATCGGTATGAACAATGGATCAGTGGCAGTACCGATAATTCAGGTAAAAACATTGAATCTGCACCACGAACCCTTGCGAATCTAAGACTTTCGGGGCAAATGGTTGCTGGCTTGAATGCACAACTTGAATGGGTACATGTTGGCTCTTATTACCTCGATCAAGCCAATCAATTCGGGAAGTATCCCGGCCATGGGCTTTGGAATCTGCGCATGAGTATGGCATTGGGCGCTGACGCGTCGTTGTTCTTGAGAGCTATGAATTTAGCTGACAAGCGCTATGCGGATAGCGCCTCTCAAAGTAACGCTGCCGGTGGTCTTTACGCGCCTGGCTTACCGCGTACGGTGTACGCAGGCATACAGGCGCGATGGTAGGGCTGTTACGGTATTGAATGAGGCAAGGAGGGCGTCGGTGATTAGACTTTTGTCATTATGGTTTGCGTTCATGCTGATGCTTTACGCAGGCCAATCGTGGTCACAGCAGCATGGCCATTCGGAAGCGAAAGCACCCGCCCTCGCTGTTTCAGCAGCATTCGATGCAAAGGGATCGCTTTGGCTCGTTGGCTGGCATGGCCCGGGAGCGCTCTATGTACAACGCGTGCTTGATCAGGGAAGGCGGGTCGACGATGCGAAGCGACTGATCAATGTGTCGGGTGATGCCGTCTCGGCTTCGGGAGAAAATCGTCCTAAAATCAAGTTCGGTCTTCAAGGGCAAATGCTCATTAGTTACACCAAGCCACTTGCAAAGCCTTACACGGGCGAGATAAGAATGGTGCGCTCGGAAGACGGTGGTTTGAGCTTCTCTGAGCCATTTACTGTGCATCACGATCGGCAGGAAATCACCCATCGATTTGATTCGATAATTGTTGATCGTGACGGTGTTTTGCATACCTTTTGGATTGACAAGCGCGATCAAGCATTGATCCGGGATTCAAAAAAACTCAAACATCGCGAATTAGCAAAACATTATCGAGGTGCGGCGATTTATCGTAATGAGTCCTTCGACGCAGGCTTGACTTTTGGTCCGGACATTAAGGTAGCAGACCATAGCTGCGAGTGTTGCAGGATAGCCTTAACGCTCGATCGTGCTGGTAAACCTGTTGCCATGTGGCGCCATGTTTTTGAACCCAATCTTCGCGATCATGCCTTTTG
>Ga0255210_1000250_pt1 | contig 22459 bp, 22 predicted proteins | sample Miss_Yuk_RepA_8d_FD_188422 | JGI IMG/M metagenome (GOLD analysis project Ga0255210, IMG submission 188422) | Freshwater microbial communities from Mississippi River, Louisiana, United States - Miss_Yuk_RepA_8d | ecosystem: Environmental > Aquatic > Freshwater > River | place: USA: Louisiana...
GGATGAAGATTATTCAAAAATGTCCCAATGGGAAAATAATCCATCAGAACCAAATGAGTATTTATTAAAACAAAATGATCCAGAATTGAAAAAAGGAAAACAACAAAAGAAAGAATATACCCCAATTAAGACATATAAACCATCTGGAAATTTAGTATATGATGATGATATATTGAATAAAATAGAAAATAAATTTGTTTAAACATATATTAATATCTTTTATTAGTGTATGAATAAAACGCAAAAAAAAATTGAAATTATAAAAAATAAAACTAAAAAAAATAAAAAATTATTAGATAGCTCAAAAAATTTAACTGATGAACAAAAAGCATCACTATGTAAACAATTTCCAACTACTTATAAATCATTTGAATCAGAACTAGAAAATTTGTTTAAAAAAAATAATATAGATCTTACCTCCGCAAATTATCATTTAGAAAAAGCAGTTTTAAAGGATTTAAAAAAAGCAGTAAGCCCATCAAAAATTACACCAAATAATGATTTTTATTCATATATAAATGAACGATGGTTAAAAGATATAGATTTAGAAGCTCATCCAGGTTATATAGTTCAAGTAGATGAATTTAGATTAATTCAAGATAAAGTTTATAGAGAGTTAATAGATATTTTAGATAAATATGTATCTGACCCAACCACAAAAAATACACAAGAAGGTATTTCTATTATAAATGCTTATACATCATTTAAATCCTTTAATACAACCGAACAAACAAGATGTTTGTGTAAAACATTGGTCGAATATATAGATACATTATTGGAATCAGAATTAAACTTATGGGATAAAATAGCTCAAGTAAATAAATCTGAACTTGTATCATGGGGTTCTCCATTTGTATGGTCTATTAATCCTGATGATAAAAACCCTAAAATTTATAAATGTTATTTAGAACCTCCGCAAGTAACATTATTGGATGTAGATATATATTTTGATGACGAAGAAGATACAGAAGAAGATAAAAAGTATAAAGCTAAATATAGATTAGAATATTTGGCTTATTTATATACTTTATTTGAAATAGCATTTGGAGAAAATCATGGATTTAATGTAAAAGATATTTATGATTGTGAAGTTGATATGCTTAATGCAATGGCTTGTGACTTAATAAAAACCAACGATGAAGATGGTTATAATTTAATATCAAAAGAGGAAGCATTAAAAAACTTTGGTTTCGATTGGGTAAAATTCTGTAAAGCGTTGGGTTTTACAAAAATACCCGATGATTTTGTTACTTCAAATGTAAATTATTTATTGTGTGGAACAAAATTATTAAAAGAAAATTGGAACAAACCTAAATGGAGAACATATTGGATTTATATATATATTAGACAGCAATGTAGATGGAATGAATTTGGTTATTTAAATTATTTTGAATTTCAAGGTAAATTTTTAAGGGGTCAAGAGTCTGTTGTTGATTTTAAAATCAGACCAATATTTGCTATGGGGTTTACATTTGATACTTTTTTAACAAATCAGTATATATTACATTTTAAAAATAACCAAGCAATAGAATATGTTAAAGCGATAGCAGAGGATTTGAAGTCTGTTTTTATAAGAATTATTAAAAGAAATAAATGGATGGAACCTAAAACAAAAAGAATTGCTTTAGATAAATTGCAAAATGTTAAAATACAAATAGGAGAACCGCCAAGTTTGGTTCCAGATCCGTTATTAGATTATAAATCTAATGATCCATGGGGTAATTTAGTAAAAATGTCGCTTTGGAGACATAAACGAGCTATTGAATTAGTAGGTAAAAATGTTATTGATATACCAGCGATTGATTGGTCGCAAATTCCACCAAAATTTATAAGCAAACAGAGTTATGTAGTAAATGCAATGTATACTCCAACAGAAAATTCTATATATATTCCTTTAGGATATATTCAGAAGCCTTTTGTAGATTTAGCTGAAAGAGGTTTAGAATATAATTTAGCACATATGGGTTTTACAATTGCTCATGAATTATCACATTCTTTAGATGATTTTGGTAGTAAATATAATAAATATGGTGAATTAGAAAATTGGTGGACAGAAAAGGATAAAAAAGAATTTAAGAAAATTCAGGAAAACATAGTAAAACAATACGAAACATATGCTTTGTATGATGGAATAAAATTTAATGCCTGGCCAAGTATTGGCGAAGATTTAGCAGATATTTCAGGTTTTACAATATGCCTAGAATATTTAAGAGATTTTCAGCAAAAAAATGAAGATATTTTGCCTATACAATCATTATCATTTGAGGCTTTTTTTGTTTATTTTGCTTTACAATCTAGACAAAAAATTTCAAAGAAAGCTATTTTAGCACAATTAAAAACAAATCCACATCCCTTAGATAAATATCGATGTAATGTTCCATTATCAAGATCCAGAATATTTAGAGCTATTTATAAAGTTATTAAGGGAGATAAAATGTGGTGGAATTCATTAAATAATGTTTGGGCAGATTAAAATAATTATTTAGAAGAAATATTTTTAGCGTTCGAAAAAATATTTTCTTAGTAGTTTATATAATGGCAACAACTAAACGTCGTGCTAATCGCTCAAGAACTAGATCAATGGCCCGTGGTCGTGCTCGTATGGCTGCTCGTAGCGCCTCTGCTGCTGCTGGCCGTGCTGCTTCCGCTTCCCGTGCTGCTTCTGCTGCTGCTTCCCGTGCTGCTTCCGCTTCCCGTTCTGCTTCTGCTTCCCGTACCGCTGCTGCTTCCCGTGCTGCTTCCGCTGCTGCTTCCCGTGCCGCTGCTGCTTCCCGTGCTGCTGCCGCTGCTGCTTCCCGTGCTGCTTCTGCTCAACGCTCCCGCATGATGCACTAAGCATTTAGCGTAATATTAAATATTTACACCCTTGAAGATTTAAAATCGGACAAATATTACTAAATTTATACCGATAATTTTCCTAAAAGGTGCCATTTTAAATCTTCAAGGGTGTAATTATCTAGCGTAATATTAAATATTTAATTATCTAGCGTAATATTAAATATTTAATTATCTAGCGTAATATTAAATATTTAATTATCTAGCGTAATATTAAATATTTAATCAATTACAATAAAATATTTAACTAATATATAATGAGAACGACCCGAAATAAAAGCTTAAAAATGCGCAGAAATAAAACCTTAAAAACGAACAGGAAAATGGCTAGAACACTTGCAGGTGGAAAAAAAAACGGAAAAAAATGGGTAACTGCTATTGATGCTGCTCAAAAAACTTTAGAAAAAACTGGCGATATTGATGCAGCCAGAAAAACTTTGAGACAACAAGCATTAACTAATGCTAGAAAACTTTTTGGCTCTATTAGTTCATTATAAAATATGTATTGAAACCATTTAAAATCTTAATTTGATTTTATATAGTTATAGAATGAATATTCATATTGATACTCCAATGTTTATATTATTATCATTATTTTCAATTATATTTTTACCATATTTACATTTATTTTTCATATTTTTGGTAATGGGAACATGTGAATGGTTTTATAAATTATGTAAAAAAATAGAGGTTTTGTTGTTAAATATATATGATATTATTTCATATATAATTAGTAGTCCAATTATTTTAACAGGATTAATACTTTATTTATACGTGTTTATTGTTTAATTTACGGCAATATGATTTTATTTTTTCTCTAAGCGTATTTACACCCATATCTCCTTCTACATCTTTGAGTTTCACTCCCTACATGGTGATGATTTAACGTGAACACGATAAATTTGCTTTTTACACAATACATACTACGAGTTTATAATATATATTATACACTTTTTAACATTTTTAAATTTTAATATTATTTGTAGGAGGTATTTTGTATAGAAGTAGATAGGTTATTTGTAGAATATGGAAGAGGAGAATTCTGTAAATTTCCTAAATTTGAACTAATAGAACTATTAGATGATGTTAGAGGCATAGTTGATGATGTGTTAGTAGATGTTAGAGGCATAGTTGATGATGTGTTAGTAGATGTTAGAGGCATAGTTGATGATGTGTTAGTAGATGTTAGAGGCATAGTTGATGATGTGTTAGCTGAAGTATTGGATAACGAACTAGATGACATATCATTTCCAACAATAACTATAGCTGGTTGTTTTACAGGTTCTGATGCCTTCTTTGTTTGAGAAATCATTTTAGAAGCTTCTTTTTTAAGATTTTCAATTTGATTTTGTGTTGTCTCAACAATTTTACTTTCAACTATTGCTTCAAAAAGTTGAACTCCATTAACATAATCAGTTTCACATTTAATATATAAATCAATAATAAATTTTCTAGTTTTTTCAATAGCTTTTTGTAAGGCTGTATCAGTTAATTTAGGATTAATACGAATGACGCGTTTTCCAGAATAAGGGTCATTTACATAGGTAAATAATTCATTAATTACTTCTAATAATTTATATTGATTATCAGCAGCAGATTGAATCATTTTTTTTATATTTTCAGCGTACTTAACATATAATTCACCTTTCTTATCAACTGTATATTTTCCTTTAATAGTTGGATTAGGAGGTTGACATCCAGGTTTTTTGCTATAATCGCGTAATTTAATGTCACTAAATTTTTTAATGGTATCAGGCATTTCTTCATTGCCTGTAAATGCTGTATAAAATGTTTTTAAATCTTTACGAAATTGTTTTTCGGTTGCTTCTGACATACCAGTAAAAGAGCCATTCGAATAGTCATAATTATCATCCATATATAAACGCATAAGCTCTTGAATACCGGGTTCATCTGCTAAAGATTTTTGTGTTCCATTATTATCAATATTCATATCACAAACACGTGGCTGCATCGTAACACTATTTGTTTGATCATCTATGATTTCACCTTTTTTAAGGGCTCTAATTCTATTATCACATATATTTAACTTATATAATTTTCTATTAACATTTTTAGGAATTTTATCTTTTTCTAGAAGTGTTGTTTTAACATTTTGTCCAGTTGAATCTTTATATGTATAAACAGGATTAATTGTCATAATAATAGCGGAAAATACATGTGCTATTTTAACATAATATTTAGCAATTCCAATACATATGCGTTTTTTTCTAATACTTTTTTGTGTATCATTAGATACATCTAAACTTTGGAGATTGTCTTGATTAATAAATCTAATTTTTTCAGTTTTTAAATCATTAACTTCAACCCCATCTTTAATTCTTTGAGCTAAAAAGGTAACTTCCATATCATTAAAGTATCTCTCAATTATATCAGAAGTGAGAACAACAAGTTTATCACAATATGCCTTTTCAGAAAGTTTGCTTAAGCTCTTAAAATCCATTGTTAAAATATAATATGTTGCTATATAATCGATAATTTCATAAAAGTTATTGAATTCAGATTCAGCTTTTTTTATAGATGATGTGCTGTTACCCATATATTATAGAGACTTAAAAAAATATATATAAAAAAATATAAATAAAATTGAATTAAAAATATTTTATCTAATTAATGGTAATATAATGATTAGTAAAGATAAAAGTCAAAAACGTAAAAATAATAATATAAATAAGTCTGAATTATGGAATATATTTGATTCAGAAGTTGGAAATCCAGAAAAGCCGACAGTTCCTTTAGAGTGTATTTATGGTTCAGGAAATCGAGATTTTTGTGAAAGATGTGAGACCATTTTAGCATTCTCTGAGGAAGGATTTTTAACATGTACAAATAATAAATGTGGTATTATTTATAAAGATTTAGTAGATCAGAGTGCTGAATGGAGATATTATGGAGCAGACGATAATCAGAATTCAGACCCAACCAGATGTGGTATGCCAATTAATCCGCTTTTAGAAGAATCTTCTTATGGTTGTAAAGTATTATGTTTTGGTCCAATGAGTTATGAAATGCGTAAGATAAGACGTTATTCGGAATGGCAATCTATGCCACATAAAGAAAAAACCCAATACGATGAATTTCAAATTATTACGACAATGGCTAATAATTCAGGGATTCCCAAAATGATCATTGATGATGCCATAATTTATCATAAAAAAATATCAGAATCAGATTATAGATTCAGAGGGGTAAATCGTGATGGAATTGTTGCTGCTTCTATCTATATTTCATGTAGAATCAATAATTATCCTAGAACAGCCAAAGAAATTGCGCAAATATTTCATTTAGACGCTACTAGCGCGACTAAAGGTTGTAAAAATGCGTTATCAATTATAAATGATTTAGAAAAAGATATGGATAACAAGGAAAAAACTAATTTTGGAAAAACAAAACCAGAAGCATTTATTGATAGATATTGCAGTAAATTAAATATAAATAATGAATTAACAAAATTGTGCCAATTTATTTCAATGAAAATAGAAAAAATGGATGTAATGCCTGAAAATACTCCACCATCAATAGCAGCAGGAGTTGTTTATTTTATAGCACAATTGTGTAAATTAAATATTAGTAAAAAAGATGTTAAAAATGTAAGTGAAACAAGTGAAGTAACCATAAATAAATGTTATAAAAAACTTGAAAAAATAGCCAAAGAAGAAAATATAGTTCCTGTAGCAATATTAAAAAAATATAATTTAGAAATGGTAAAGTAATTATGAAATTTATAATTATTAAGTTTTAAATGTAAAAATAAAAACTATATGATAATTATAATGTCAGAAAAAGTTAAAATTCCAAAGCGTATTTTTATAGTTCCTTACAGAAATCGCGTTCAACATAAATTTTTTTTCTGTAAGTATATGAGTTTTTTATTAGAAGATAAAGATGATTATGAGATATTTTTTTCTCATCAATGTGATGCCAGAACTTTTAATAGAGGTGCTGTAAAAAATATTGGTTTTATTGCAGCACGAAATAAATATCCCGAACACTATAAAGATATTACTTTTATTTTTAATGATGTAGATACTATTCCATTTAGTAAAATATTTGATTACGAAACAACACATGGAATTGTAAAACATTATTATGGATTTAAATATGCTTTAGGCGGTATTGTCGTAATGAAAGGTGCTGACTTTGAAAAAACAAATGGGTTCGCGTGTTTTTGGGGATGGGGTATGGAAGATAATGTTTTACAAAAGCGATGTGATAGAGTTGGATTAAAAGTTGATAGAAGTGTATTTTATAATATTGGTAGTCCAGAAATTTTACAACTTTTTGATGGAATATCAAGAATCATATCAAAAAAAGATCCATGGAGGGGTGAATATGATGATGGCCAAGATGGGTTAACAACTATATCACAATTAAGCTATACAATTGATGATAAATCAGATAATCCAAATGATAATATATTTGTAGTACATAATCCTAATATTAAAATTGTAAACATTAAAACATTTTTAACACATATCCCATTTGGTTCGGAAGAATATTATAATTATGATTTAAGAGAACCAAAAAGAAAAATAATAAATCCAGATAAAATAAAAGAAACAAAGAAAACTGTTATAAATACAACAGATTGGTCGAATATTCCACACTATCCAACTACTAGAGAAAAGAGGGAAAATGTAGCTAAGTATTTAATTAAAATGGGTAAAGTAGTTCCCCCAGAATTATTAAAACAATTAGAGGAGGATAAAAGAAAAGAAATAGAAGAAGATTCATTTAATAATTTTAATAAAAGTAGTGAAGAACCGCCTGCTCCTCCTAGTCAAGAGCAAATATATAGAGCTCAGGTACAACAACATATATTGAGACAACAACAAATGAGGCAACAACCTCCTCCAAATAAGTATTCACCACAATACGCAACATACATTGGAGCTAAACCTAGAGCTCAATCAAGCGCAAAAATATGGATGGGACAACGTCGTTAATTTTTTCTCCACACATAAACCATTTCAGTATGTTCATTTTGTCTTTTAGATTTTTTCAATGGAAACATTTCATGTGCTTCGCCCAGTAGTTTTTTCAACACATTATCATAAACTTCTTTACAAATATTTATTATAAAATGTCCTCCAGATTGTAAACTATTATAAGATTTGGTGAATGCCGGTTCGTAGAATTTTTCATCCATATCTTTTTTAGACTCGTATTGTATATTGTTTACATATTTTTCAATAAAATAATATGGTGGAGACGAGAATACGGTGTCATAATTAAACTCGCTATAATTGAATGCCGCAGCATCATCAAACCTTATATCAAAAAACGTCGCACTTTTTGTATTCAAATATGATATCATTCTGTCATAAGGTTCTTTTAAACTCGTATTTATTTCTACACCATAAAATGCGTCCAAATTTAAAGCCGCTGCCGCAACTGTTGAACCACCCCAACCTGAACAAAAATTTAATACCCTTTTTGCTTTATATTTTGAATAAATCTCCATACAATTTAATGGTCTCATTATATTTATTGCACTTATACATATATTATATACCTCTTTATAAACAATATATTCATTTTTTGTATTGTTTTTATTTTTAACTTCCTTATAATATGTTAACATCGTTTGAATGAATTTTTTCTTTTTAAATTCATCTATGTTTTTTAAAAAATCAAAAAAATTGGTATCATATTTACCTTTGGTTTCTAAACGTTGAACAAATGTAAAGAAATCTACGATATTATTCCCAATTCTAGAACGCGGACCAATAGTGTCAGCATCTTTTCCTATTTGAATTAATTTATACATTTCATTATCGACATCCTTCATTGATATATTTTTTATCTGTTGGGCAATAAATTTCTTGTCTAAATTCATTATATTATTGTTTATTGAGAGAAAAATAATATAATAAATACTAGTTTAATTTAACTGGTTATCATTGTTTTTATTAATGCGTTTTTCATATTTTCAATATGGTCAGATTTATTATTTGATGTTTGACTAGCATGTATTCTATAAAAAACTAATGATTCCTTTAAATTATATACTACTCCATACGCTTTTAATACACGCAATTCTAGTTCTAAATCTTCAAATGGTAATTTAAAATCTTTATTATAATTACCTATATTAAAAATATTCGTCTTTTTAAAACATAATGTAGGATGGTTTAAAATCCATTTTTTTGGATTTTTTTTATAATCATCCCATGTTAATATATTTTTATGGTTAGAATCACTATCAACAATTTTAACACCATTTACTTGTTTAAATGTTTTTATATTTGTCCCACACATTACGCAAGACGGAGTTGAAAGAATAAAATCCAATTGTTTTGTTATTCTATCGTACTTCATAATATCATCAGAATCCATTCTAAATATTATTTCATTAGAACATAAATTTACACCCCGATTTAAACAAAAACTAATGCCTGAATTTGTTTCAAGTCTTTCGTATATTAATTTACAGTTTTTTAGTGGTTTTATCAAAGTATCTAATAATTTAACTAATATATTTGTATTCGTTTCATTAGAACAATCATTTATCCAAACAACTTCCAAACCAAATGAACCTATCTGTTCTTTTATAGAATTTATACATGCATTCAAATACTCTTCTTTTGTGTTATAACTTGGTATTAATAATGATACCCAAATAGATGGTTCGGTATCATTTTCCCAAAAACATTTAGCCTTAGGTTTTTCATGTAAGCGACCATATAGATTAATTGGATTATTATTTACTTTACTTAAAATATTTTCAAATAAACTACTTCTATTATTTATATTTCTTTGTTTATTTCTTTTAAAGTTCATAATATAAAATAATAATTTAAAATACATATTTAAACATTTTTAATTATTATTTTATATTATGGAATCATTAACAGATATTAAACACGCATTTTATATAAATTTGGCATCAAGACCTGATAGAAAACAACATGTTGAATCACAATTAAATGCTATTGGTATTAATGCCGAAAGATTTAATGCCATTAAATTACCTAATGGCGCTTTAGGTTGTAGCATGAGTCATTTAAAGTGTTTGGAAAATGCTAAAGCTAATTCATGGCCACATTTATTAATAGTTGAAGATGATATTAAATTTCTTAAACCAGATATTTTTATAACTCAATTAAATAAATTTCTTTCAAATCATAAATCGTGGGATGTTGTATTAATTGGCGGAAATAATGTTCCACCATATACAAAAATTGATGATACTTGTGTCAAGGTTTCCATGTGCCAAACAACTACAGGTTATCTAGTAAATGCTCATTATTTTGATACATTGATTGATAATTTTAGAAGTGGTATACAAAATTTAATAAAATTTCCAGAACAACATATAAAATATGCTATTGATAAATATTGGTTTCAACTACAGAGGAGAGATAATTGGTTTTTAATTATTCCTCTAACTGTAACTCAGAGAGAAGATTATAGTGACATTGAAAAAAGACCTACAAATTATACTCCAGTAATGATTGATTTAGACAAAGAAGCATTTTTAAGAGCACAAAAAGCGCAATTTGAAGCGAATATTGTTATACAACATAAAGCAAATATGGGGAAAATTAAATTTTAAATTTTATCTTCTTTCAATAGTTGCGGAAAGTCTGAAAATTCTATATCTGTAAAAAAAGTATTCGTTGCCAATGAAATAATATTTGTTTTAAATCTTTGGTCTAAATTAAACCCGATAGCATAATCTTCTAGATACTCTTTCATTATATTTTCTCTCTTGTTGATCAAGTTAGATATGGCACTTCTAGAGAGAAAATAGAATCTACCACTACAATATTTGGTTACATATAATGGTAACCGACTTGGTAGTTCGGGATGTATTCTATTGTATTGAGAGAGATAAGGTTGTTTAACATCTACAATGTAACCGCCATAATGTGGAGGAGGAACCATATTTGTAATTAATTTTTTTATAACATCAAAAAATTGTGGTTTTACCAGAATCTGGTCATCATCTGTTTTAAATAAATATCTAAAATTAAATGTATCATAAACTGCTTCATAAGCACTAATTACTTTTTTAGGCAATGAATTATAATCATCAGCAACTTTAACCCATAAAATATTGTTTTCATTGTCAAATTTATGGTTTGACTCTAATGATTCATCACCAATTACATGATAGTAACATAAATAGGGTGGAATACTTTTAAGCCAGGTTCGCTTTTGAAATAAAGCTTTCTTGATGTACTTTTTACAGTTCATAATAAGCATAATAAAATCCTGCTCAATCATAATAATATAATAATTAGTATTTATTTATTATATTATTTATTATATTATTTATTATATTATTTATTATATTATTTATTATATTATTTATTATATTATTTATTATATTATTTATTATATTATTTATTATATTATTTATTATATTATTTTTAGTTATTATTATATAAATATAAAGAATAAATATTATATATATATATTAATGTATTCTGGATATCAAAATATTGTAAGTAATATAATAAACACTAATAATTTAGATTTTAAAAGTAATAAATCATATAATTCTATATTAGAACATGTTTCATACGAACAAGGTAAAAGTTATATATCTTTAATAATCAGAATTATAAATGAAGAATTCAAAGAAATTTCATTTGAAAATATAAATAATTATTTACTAATGAATGATAAATATGGTAACCCAACAAAACACAAATTTATGTATAATAATTTTGAAATAAATTGTAGTCCAACATCATTAAGATATGTTTTTCATTCATTATTGATTTTAAAATATTTTAAAAATGTAAACACAAAAAAAATTGTTGAAGTAGGTTGTGGTTATGGTGGATTATTTTTAAGTATTAATCATTTTGCAAAAATATTAAATGTGGAAATTGATAAATATTATTTTATTGATTTACCAGTAGTTACAAATTTAATTAAAAAATATCTTGAATTACATAACAACAATATTAATATTAATTATTCAATTGAGTCAGCATATAATTATGGCACAGATATAAATGATAATGAATTATTTTTTATCTCAAACTATTGTTTCACAGAAATTGAAGAAGTTCATCGCAATAATTATATTAAACACTTATTACCAAAAACATCAAATGGATTTATTATATGGCAGACAGTTTTTAATCTACCAATTAATATGGTAAATATTATTAATAAAGATATAAAGTATATAACAGAAGAAACACCTCAAACAGCATCAATTGAAAAAAAAAATTATTATGTTTATTTTTAATATAAATAAATATTATTTTATTATAACAAAATGGATTTTACATTTGGTATAATAACTAGTGGTGGATATGATTATTTTATAAATGAAATTATTCAATCAATAATTAATAATAATATTCCTAATTATGAAATACTTATAGTAGGTAATACAAAAATAAATAAAACAGATAAAATTAGGATTTTTGAGTTTAATGAGAATATTAAACCCGGATGGATTACAAGAAAGAAAAATATAGTTGTACTAAACTCCAAATATGAAAATATAGTTTTATTACACGATTATGTTAAATTATGCGATAATTGGTATAAAGGTTTTTTGAATTTTGGGAATAATTTTGATTGGTGTGTAACAAAAATAATAAATAAAGACGGTAATCGCTTTAGAGATTATACCTTATTCCCATATGAAGTAGATTATTTAAATATTTTTTATTCACCAGGAAAAGATATTGATAATTATTTTAATAATAATTGTTTACTTCCTTATAATTTTATAAATAATAAAAAGACAAATAAGTATATGTATATTTCTGGAGCATATTATGTAATAAAAAAAACAGTTGCTTTAAATAATTTACTGAACGAAAGTTTAGTTCATGGTAAAGGTGAAGATGTTGAGTATTCAAAAAGATTACACTTAAAAGGATTTATAATTAAATGTAATTACAATTCAACCGTTGAATTATTAAAACAAAAGGATTCAATTCATTGGGAAAAAGAAATAAACTCATTTTATTTAAATAAATTTATTATGCATTGTGAAAAAAATTAATATGTATAAAAATAAAATAGTTTGTTAATAAATTCACTAGGAAATTTTTTATCAATCAATTCATCTTCATTTAATGTTCCAAACCAAATTGCTACAAAAAATGGAAAATAGTACGAAGCATTTTTAAAATCTTCTTCATATTCTTCTTTTGAATAATTTATTATTCCATTTTGAATTAGTTTAATATAATAATATTCTTTAAATAAATTTTTATATATTTTCATTTTTTTAAAATCAAAACTTTCTATCATAAAGAATACTAAATCTTGTACACCTTTTCCTAATATTATATATTGCCAATCAATAAATACAGGATCATATGTGTCTCCAATTATTTTATAAAATATATTTGCTGATTTAACATCACCATGACAAAACGTTAAATTTTTATCACTTAATTTTTGTTGTATACTTGAAAAATTTTTATAAATATATTCTGCGTATTTAAACTGATTTTCTGTTAATTGGTTTTGCCATTTTTCTTTAAATATATTCCATTTTGATTTAATAAAATTATGCCAAAAGGGATTAAATAAACTATCATTATTCTTTTTTAATAATACAAATTCTTTTATATTTTTTTCCCAAAACATAGAATGCATTTTTGACAAATTTTCTATTACCCTAAGAGAGACATTAATGTCTTCGTTATTTAAATTTAGATTAAGTCTATGTTCATTATCATTTATATTTTCAAGTAATACTCCAATATTTTTATTATTATCGTCACTTATTAAACCATAAAATTTTGGTGTCTTAACAGGAACAATATTTGATATATTTTTATAAAAATTATATTCACGATTATACAATTCTAATTCATTTGACATTTTTGATAGGAAATTCTCATTTTTATTTTCCATTTTAGCAACACAATTAATTATTTTACCTTCTGAATATAATTTAACATCAATTACAACTGATATAAATCCTCCTTTTAATTTTGTATTACTTATTTCAATATTTTCAATTTTAATATTTTTTATAGAGTTAATAATATATTTTTTAATAGAATTATTTTCATAATAATTATGTTCTAATATAATATTTATATTAAAATCATGAAAATCTTTCATTGTTATATTAGCAAAAGATTTTAATAATTCACTAGAACTATAAACTGTTTCAATTCCAATAATACATCTTGGAGAAACGCTATATGCACTTAATAATCCGGTTTTTGAATCTTCAAAAATTATTGCTTTATCATTAGTACAATTAAATGTATCAATTGCTCTTTTATATGGATCAGGAAATGGTTTTGGATTATTACATTCATTACCTACAATAATAAATTCAAAATACTTTGTCAAATTTAGAGAAGACAATATCACTTCAGATACTTCTCTATTACAGTTTGTTACTATTGCTATTTTATGTCCATTTTTTTTTATTAATTCAAGCATATCTTTTACTCCACTTATTAAAGTAATATCACCTATATTTTTTATAAATAATTCGTCTTTTTTCTTTGATAGTTTATCTAGTGAATAATTCTTGTCTTTTAGTAAATTTTTTAAAACAGAACCATCGTTATTGCCTGTTATGTAGGTTTTAAATAAGTCTTCAGTAAGATTATAATTATACTCCTGTAATAATTCCTTCCATATTTTAAAATATATGTGTTCTGATAATACAAGAGTTCCGTCCAAATCAAATAAGAAACTATATGTTCTATCTATGTAATTTTTAACCTGTTCAGGTGTTCCAAGATTAAAAACAAATTCACTATTTAGTTTAACTCCTATAAATAAATTTTTATCTCGCACCATTTTGTCAATTATACATGAAGTATAAAATTCATTATTAAATGTAATATTATTTTCAATTACATAATTTGAATATTTATTTAATTCATCTATATTTTTAAAACAGTAAATTCCTGTATTAGCTTTATTACTTATCTTTACCTTCTCGGCAATATTATTTATAAAATTATTTTGACCAGTCTCTATATATGAATATATTGGGTTTTCATCTTCATTTATGGTATAAAACACAGCATTTTCCTCAATATTTCTATATAATGAAATAACATCTTCTGTATAAAATGTATCGCAGTCGAATAACATTGTTTTTTTATTATCTGTTAATGTTCTAATTTTTTTTAATCCTTCAAATATTGTTTCCGCAGCACCTCTTGTTTGAAAATTTATTTTAATAAAATTTACATAAGGATATTTTTCAAGCATTACATTTTTAAATAAAGTGTCATCAATATCATAATATATAATAAAGACTTTATCATCTTGCGTAATTTTTAAGTTATCTAAAACATAAGAAATCATTGGTTTACCCAAAATGTTTATTAGTGGTTTTTTCTCTTTATAACCACAGTTTAAAAATCGTTCCCCTTTTCCTCCAATTGGAATAATAATATTCATTTATAATATTATTATTATTATTATATATATTTAATTATTAATTATAACGATTTATTTATTATAAACATTATATCATCCCATCTATTTTGTTATTCCTTAAATTATATTATGAATATTCTTAATATTTTCAAGGAATATTTTTTATAACATTTATTTATATAAATTATAAAAATTTAAAGTTTATATATATAATATGTTAAAAGTTGCTATTGTCTGCAATTGTTCAACCGAAAATAATAACTATTATTTTACACCAAGTTATTTAAAAAATATTGGGAACTATCCTCATGATTTAATTATTGTACATATAAATTATAATTTTATTAATAAAGATAATTTGATTAATAAAGAAGGTGATATTATTTATATAAATAAAATTTTAAAAGATGGAACAGAAATACCCAATAGAGGTTATGGTTCTTATAAATATGTATTTGAACAATTTGAAGAAAAGTATGATGTTTTTGTATTTATGCAAGAAACGTGTGTAATTAGGAGAAATAATTGGTTAAAAGATGCTATAGATATATTAAATTTCTCAGAACACATAGGATTTTGTGCTTCACAAATATTTAATGGAAATGACTTAAATTGTTTTAGTACAAAATATCCCCATAAAACACATATGCGTGCGCCAGGTCCATTATTTATTAAAACAATTTATCTCAAACAAATTAATTGGAATTTTAATTCAGACCATGAGGGTGAAATGATAACTGGTAATTTATTAGTTGAAAAAACTGGTTGTATTGGTATTCAAATAGGAAATAAAATTAATTTTGCTTATGATACCTTAGGAACACCTCCCATAATAGGTATAGAAAAAGCTGTAAAAAGAAGTAATTACAATCATATTACTCAAATATTAGAAAATATGTTTTTTTTAAATAAAAAGGGCTTGGATAATTTTAATAGTGAAGAATTTTTTTATTTTGAAAAATTATATAATGATTTAAATGAAGAACAACGTACTTTATTAAATATTCAATCTCCATTTAGTCACATTCCATTATTAAATATATTTAATGATATTCAACCATTTAATAATCTTATTTATGGAAATTCGGTTTTGAATGCTATAAAAAAATTAGGGAAAAATGTTATTAAGATAAATAATAATACATTTATACTAAATATACCTAAATATTCCAATTAAATTTATTTAATGTTTATAGATATTATTTTTCGATTAATTTAATATATTAATAGTATTGTATATTATAAATAATGAATCATTTTGAGAATATTCGAAATTTTATAAAAAATAGTTCAATGAACTGTTTAGAAATTGGAGGCCCAACATTATTATTTGGAAAAGATTTTCCGTACACTATTTATAATTTGTTTAATGAGATTGATAATATTAATTTATATAATTTAAAAGATTCTTTTATAACTATTAAAACAAGTAATGATAATAATATTTATACAGATATTTATACAAATATATCTGATATTGAAAAAAAATACAATATTTTAATTAGTTCACATGTTATTGAACATATGGCTAACCCAATTAAAATATTAAAAAACCTATCTAATTTATTAGATAATGAATCTTATATATTAACCATTTTACCTAATAAAAGTCAATTTTGGGATAAAATACGTGAAACTACAAAAATTGAACATATTATTAATGATTTTATAACCAATGTAGGAGAAGATGATAAAACACACGAAGAAGAAAATTTATTAGTTGAACATCCATATAAAATATCAATAAATCATCCTGATAAACCTAAAAATATTTCATATGAATATATGGTAAAAAATAATATTAATTATAGAATTATACATCATCATTGTTTTGATTTAAATTTATGTATTCAGTTACACGAATATTTAAATTTTGAAACATTGTCATGTTTTATTCCACCGAACGATCCATTACAAATTATATATTTTGGTAAAAAAAATCTGCGGAGTGTATTTACACCTTTAGACAATTAAAATGCGTAAATATTTATGTATTTTTATTAACTTTTTCTAAATAAAGTTAACAAATGAGTAACAATTTCTAAAATTATAATTTTCTAAACTTTTTCAAAATCGGCGTTTTAAATGTCCAAAGGTGTAAAATAGAATGTATCCTTAAAGATGTAAACCTTCCATTTTAGAAGCATTATTTTTATTTATTGGATAAACATTGAATATTTCATTATATATTGTTTACTATAATTAAGTATTAAAGATAGTAAAGTAAATAATTTACTATTATGGAGTTGCTTATTTTTTATTTAACTGATAATAGAAGGCATTTTACTTTTCCGCATTTTATTGAAATGATAAATAAATCTGAAAGAAAAAATAAATTTAAGCTTTTAATACTTACACATACAAATGATACTAATTTTTACATTGAACAATTACAAAAAAGTGATATTTGTTATGATATTAAAAATGTTCCAGAAAATAATAATTACTTAGTTAAAGTTAATTATGCTTGTGAATATGCTGAAAAATCATCTATACCATATCTTATGAAATGTGATAATGATATTTTTATCAAGAGTCAAACATTGGATTATATGATTGATAATTTAAATTTACTAGAAAATTCAAGACATTTAACATTGGGACCTGTTTTAACATCAGGAATACCAGGAATTGAATATTTTAAAGAAGAATTTTTAGATGAAGTAGCTCAAAAACAAATCGAACAAATGTTTTTAAAAACCACTTTTTACAATAGAGATGGAGCTTCTTATGAATTTTTAAATCAAAATACATTATGTTCCAATGAATGGAAAAAGGATGATTTTTTTAATAATGTAAAATCTATGAATCATCATTACAAAGGAATACATCCCATAAGAATAAATGAAGAATCATTACAGTTTTTAAATACATATATAATTAATAATAAAGAAAGATTTATGAAAAATTATGAATTAAGCATTATTGATAAAGATAAATCTGCTTATTTATGTAATAGTGTTTTTTGTATTAAAACAGATACATATAAAAAAATTATATCGAATAAATCATTATATGTTGATGATTTTGAAGAAGTACCTGTAAATAAATATGCTTGGTTTAATAATATGAACCATTTATTTGTTAAAAATGGGTTTGCTATTCACATGTATTACAATTGGAAATCCAATCATATTTCATATGAACAAGATTTTTGTAATAAATTTTTTAATAGTTAATTTAAATAAATACTTAAAATATTTGTAATTATTTAATTTATGTCAATTACTTTTTCTAGTTGTTTTTATATAATAAAATCAAAATTTGATCCAAGAGTTTATATTGAATGGATGAATAATTTAATTTCAATTGTTAATAATTTTAATTTGGTTATTTATACAGATGAAAATAGTTACAAATATATTGATACTAAAAATAATCCAAAAATTAAAATAATTATTAAACCTTTAGATAATTTTTATAATTATAAATATAAGGATTATTGGATTAAAAATCATGAAAATAATTATTTGTTAAATGATAAATCAAGTTGGCAACTTAATATGCTTTGGTCTGAAAAAATACAATTTGTAAAAGAAACTTATCAAAATAAATATTTTGATACAGAATTTTATGGATGGTGTGATATTGGTTATTTTAGAAATAGACCAGGAGATACACATACTAATAAATTAAATAATTGGGGTAATATAAAAGGTAATTTAAAAAATTATGCTAATAAAATTTGTTATGCTTGTATCACAAATGATGATGGTTATATAAATTTTTTACATAAAATTGTTAATACTCGTAATGATATTGGTCTACCAATTACACCTATTCCTGCACATCAAAATTCAATAGCAGGTGGTTTTTTTATGTTGAATAAAGACAATGTTGACTGGTGGACTACAACATATGATAATAGATTAAAATTATATTTTGAGAATAATTATCTTGTTAAAGACGACCAGATAATATTAGTAGATTGTATTCTCTCAAATTTAGATAGATTTACTTTATTTAGAGAGAATATTAATAATCTCGATAATTGGTTTATGTTTCAAAGAATTTTAAATTAATATACTATATAAAATGATTAGCATATTAATGCCTATATATAATGGTATTGAATTTATTAACGAATCAGTCCCATCTATTTTACAACAGACATATGGCGAATGGGAACTTCTAATTGGTATTAATGGTCATCCCGAAAATTCTGAAATATATAAAATTGCAAAAGCATTTGAAGAAAAAAGTGACAAAATTAGAGTATTTGATTTTCATAATATAAAAGGAAAAGCTAATACTCTAAACGAAATGATTAAATATTGTAAATATAATTATGTAGCATTATTAGATGTTGATGATATATGGTATCCACAAAAACTCGAACTTCAATCTGTTTGGTTAAATAATTATGATGTTATAGGAAGCAATTGTGTTTGGTTTGGTGATAGGCCAGGTATTATACCAGCTATTCCACAATATGATTTTAGTAACTACAATTTTGCTAATGTTAACCCAGTAATTAATTCTAGTGTAGTTGTTAGAAAAAAATTATGCTGGTGGGATTCTAAATTTGATGGTTTAGAAGATTATGATTTGTGGATTAGAATTAGAAAACAAAATAAAAAATTTTATAATTGTCATCAAATATTGGTAAAACATAGAATACATAATACATCTGCTTTTAATTCTGGAGGCAAAAATAATATGAAAGTTCCTGATTTATTAAGGTATCATAATATAACAAGAGAAGAAGGTAAATCTATAGATCAAATAAAATATGAGCATTTAAGCCGTTAAACTTGTATTATATTCCATTCTTTAGGACATAAATCTTTTGTATTATTTCTAGATATCTCTCCAAACCATACTGACGGATAACAAACTATTTTGTCTGACCAAGAATTAAAGTATGCTGCCCACCAACTAAAAGAACTATTTGCTATAATATTATGATGACAACAACTCATAAATAACATTTGTTCCCAATCTTCTAGTTTATGCTCTCCTCTTATAAATTTATAATTTGGAAATTCTTTTTCAAGACCAGTAATTGTTCTCATAACATCATCTATGTCTGTATCTTCACAAAAATATAATATATTATATGATTCATTTGTTCTATTTTTAATAAAATTTAGAGAGTTTTTATAATAATTATATGTTGCTAATGGATGAAAATCTTGTACTTTCTTATAATCACCTAATCTAAAATGCATACTAATACAATTTTTTAAATATTCATCATTTAAATTTAATTTTTGTATAAGTTCATCTTTCATTTTTCCTAATCCAATAACTCGACATATCATTTCATAATTTTCATGAAAATATTTATAACTTTGAAAATACCCAAAAATCAAACAATTTCTTCCGATCATTTCATAAATAGGCAACTCATTAAAAGTAAAGTCTTTCTCTCTAATTACATGAATCGGTTGTGGAATATTATCAACTAAAAAGGGTTTTAGCTTACTAAAAAAAGAGTTCCAAAAGGTATTTCTTATAGTAGTTGAACCGCCACCTAATGTAGAAACATTAATAAATTTAAATTGGTTTCTGCTCTTAATAGCATAAGATATTGTGGAAAAAATTTGAAATATTTGGTTACCCAAACCTCCCATTAAATTACATGTTATCATGATTATAAATATTTATGTATTTTTGTATTTAAATATTTAAATTGATTAATCAAAATATATATTTATAAAATTGATTATAAAAAATACATAAAATTTACAATGAAATAATATAACAATGTTTACCACTATTTATAGACCAAAAAAGATTGAAGATTTTGTAGGAAACCAAAATATTATTAAACCATTTATTCAATGGTTATTGGAATGGGAATCAACAAATAAGAAGAATAAATGTGCATTAGTCTCAGGATTAACTGGTATTGGTAAAACACTTTTAGTCGACTTAATTTTAAAGAGGCATGATTATAATATTATAGATTTATCTCTAGAAGATGAAAGAGATAAAGATTATATGAATAATGTGATAAAACCAATTTTAAAAGCAAAGAAAACATTTGATGGTCAAGAAAACGTGTTAGTAGTTAGTGAAATAGATGCTGGCGGTGATTATGGTTTTATATCATCTTTAACAGAATGTATAAAAGAAACAAAGATACCAATTATTTGTATATGTAATAATAGATTTGATCAATCAATAAAGCCAATTTTGAATTATTGTTTTGATATAAAAATGACAAAACCAAGTTATCAAGAAGCATATAGATTACTCTACAATATTGTAGTGACAGAAAAAATAAAGATTAAAGAACAAGAATTAAAAGAGTTGTATGAACAATCAAATGGAGACATAAGGTTTATAATAAATACATTACAATTTGGAATGCGTAAAAGTAAGAAAAATATTCAAAGTTCAAATATATTTGATACAACGGGAAAAATGTTATCAATGGATGAAACAATAGATAGCAAATATGAAACATATTGGTTGGCAAATGATTTGCATCCATTAATGATTCAAGAGAATTATATAAGTAATATTTTAGGTATAAATGATGAAGTAAAAAGAGTAGATAATTTAGCTTATTCGTCACATGCTTTATCAGATGCCGATTTATTTGAAACCCAAGTAAATATGGCAAACTGGGAGTTTGAGCCTCATGTAGCATTAAGTGTAATAAATGCTACTTCGAAATGTAATAAGAAAACAATGATAAAATTTCCACAATTCTTAGGTAGAACTTCAACAATCAATAAGAATAAAAAAGAAAAAATCAAATCGGAAGCATTTAAAAATGTTGTTGAAGAACAAAACCCAACAACAAAAAAGGTAACAGAACAACCAAAAGAGAAGAAGCCAAGAGGTCGCCCAAAGAAGACAAAATAATATATTCTTAAATGAACTTAAAGACGGAATACTACATGATGAAGGGAATTTATTGATTTTCTGAAAAAAAGGTCAAATTTTAGTCCCTACATATGAAGAGAAAAGAAAGAGATTCAATTTTTGAAAAGTATTTTAGCTTTTCAAAAATGGACAAAAAAAATGTCCAAAATTGGATAGTCAAAACACTTCTTACTGACGAAAAATTTTGTCTTGATAAAAAAAAAATATCGTCACAAATTAAACTGAATGTTAAAAATTTTATGGTCATATTTTTTTATATTAAAATATTGATTTAATTAATTTAGGATATTTTGAGATAAATATTTAAAAAAAATCTTAATATGTATTATAAAATGCCAAAAGATATTGTAGATTATTCGCAAACCATAATTTATAAAATATTTTGTAAGAATGAATTAATTGAAGATATTTATATAGGTCA
>Ga0255210_1000255_pt1 | contig 22296 bp, 20 predicted proteins | sample Miss_Yuk_RepA_8d_FD_188422 | JGI IMG/M metagenome (GOLD analysis project Ga0255210, IMG submission 188422) | Freshwater microbial communities from Mississippi River, Louisiana, United States - Miss_Yuk_RepA_8d | ecosystem: Environmental > Aquatic > Freshwater > River | place: USA: Louisiana...
GCTCAGGCGTGGGCGTGGGCGTGGGCGTGGGCGTGGGCGTCGGCGTCGGCGTCGGCGTCGGCGCAGGCGTGTTCTTCGGGAAGCTCAGATTGACGGTGCCGACGGATTGCGCACCGTAGGCATCGACGATGGTGTACTGGAACGACCCGGAGGTGGATCCCGCCGCAGGCACGAAGCTGATGGTCCCGTCGGCACCGAGGGTGGCCACACCCCCTTGCGAGCTGCCGATCGCCGACAGGCTGAACGTGCCGTCCGGATCGCGGTCGTTCTGCAACAGCGCATCGACCGTCAGCGTGATAGCAGCCCCCGTGGAGTCGTACTCGAATGAATCGGCAACGGCGACTGGCGCGTCGTTCGTGCCCGTCACCCGGATCGTCAGGGTCTGCACGCCGATCCGGTCGTGGCCGTCCGCGTCCTTCAGCGGGTTGCCCTGGGCATCGACCACCCGGGCGGTGTAGTAGAAGCGCTCGAAGGCCACCTGGCCCTGCGCGAGCTGCTGGTCTTCCGCATGCGCACCGCCGAGCTGGTAGATGTACTCGCCGGCCTGGTTGATCACCAGGATGCCGTACTTGCCGAGCTGGACCAGGGAGCTGGGCTCGATGACCGGCGCGCTGGGGTCGATCGCCACGTTGCCGATGACCTGGATGCTGGAGGCCGGCAGTTCGGCGTACGTGCCGGTGTTCGGGTCGCCCAGCCGCAGGTTCTGGATCGTCAGCAGCGAATCGACGATGGTGTCGATCGCGTCCGTGATGCCGATGCCGATGGTGTAGGTGCCGGCTTGCGTGAAGGTGTAGACGAAGGTGCCGTCTTCGGTCAGGAAGATGCCGGCGTTCTCGTACAGGCCGTCCTTGACCTTGACGCCATTGACCTTGATCTCGCGCAGGCCCATCGCGAACGAGTCCTGCAGGGAGCCGGCACGCGAGATGGAGAAGAAGGCGAAGTCCTCGTACGGCCGGTAGTCGAACGATCCGAACTTGTAGTTGAACGAGATCGTCTGGCCCGCCTGCACCGTCACCGTGATGCCCATCGCCGAGCCGGCCGTGGCGCGGGCCACGTAGCTGCCGAACTCCGACTGCGTCAGCGCCAGCTTGGTCAGGTCGCCAGCGTGCAGGCCCAGGAACTCCTCGAGCACGGAGACCGGCTTGGTGGCGCTGAGGTAGTCCTGCGTGGACAGCACGTAGCTGCCGGCGACCGGATCGCCGATCTTGGGACCGGGGACGACCGTGCCGTCGCGTGCAGGCAGGGCGATCTGGAACAGCTGCAGGAATTCGCCATTGCCGCCCACGCTGTCATTGGCCAGCAGCGACCCCTTGACGATGGACGAGGCCGCATCGTCCTCGATCACGTCGTTGGTGTCGGCGACCATCAGCAGGCCGCCATTGGCGTTGACGATGTCGGCGACCTTGGATTCCAGGCTCTTCAGCACACCATCGGCGCCGAGCACCTTGGTCAGGTCGCCCTGCTCGATCTGCTGCTCGATGAACGACGTGATCTCGCCCACCTGCTTGCCCAGGTCGCTGATCAGGCCGGCACCCTGGTACGTGATGCCCAGGTCGCCTGCAACCTTCGCGAAGTCGAACTGGTTGGCACCGGACACCTCGATGGCGTCGAGGCCGCCGATCAGGCCGACCACGTCCAGGCCGGGGTTGAGCACCGCGGCAGCGCTCAGCTGCGCCGCGGTCTGGGCCAGCCCGGCCAGGTCGACCTCGCCCTTGCTGGCGTCGAGCTTGGCCAGCATGGCACTGAAGACCTGGGCGGCCTTGGCCTGCTCGGCCAGGGGGTCGCCACCCGTTGCCAGCGCCAGCGTGGCCGCCGACTCGATCACGTTGCCGAAGGCAATGGCCGCCGCCGCCAGCTTCTTGGACAGCGCAATGGTCGCCGCATCGAGACCGGAAGACGCGCCTTGCGACTCGGCGAGAAGCGCCGAGGCAAAGTTGAAGGTGCTGAGGTCCAGCGTGGCCGGCAGGCCGAGCAGGGCCTTCAGTGCGGATTCGCTGATTGCACCCTGCGCCAGCAGCGTGGACAACGGCGACACCACCAGACTGTCGTTCTGGCTGCCGTTGTAGTTGGCCGACATCATCTGCGAGAAGACGTTGCCGGTGAAGACGTCGCGCGAACGCTCGTCCTCCGGGGTCGTCGGGTCGTCCTCGGTCACCGGCACGATCAGGAACTTCGCGTTCGGGACCGGCACGTAGGTGACCGTCACCTCGCCGTTCGTCCCGGTCAGCCCCAGGTACTCCGACGGGTCGGGCAGACCATTGCCGTTGACGTCGTAGTACAGCTTGGCCTTGCTGATGGGACCGTCGATCACGTAGATCGTCTTGGTCTCGGTCTTCTCGGGCGCCGGCGTGGGCGCGGGCGTCGGCGCAGGGGTTGGCGCGGCAGTCGGCGCGGGCGTCGGCGCGGCCGTCGGTGCCGGCGTGGGCGCGGCCGTCGGCGCAGGGGTAGGCGCTGGCGTCGCCGCGGGGGCAGCCCCAAGGTCGGAGCCGTCGGCCAGCAGCGTGGCGACGGCACCGCCTCCCAGCAGCCACCAGGCCGCACGGTCGTCGTCGTCCTCCGAAGCAGGCTTGGACGCAGCGGCGGCAGGGCCTGCGGCATCCGGCGAGGCAGCAGCCAGCAGGACCACCTCGCCGTCGGATGGCACCTGCGCCAGGCTGACCAGCAGGTGTGCCTCGTCGGAGATGCGGGTGTCGGGATCGACGACGCCGGCATCGTCCGAAGCGCCGGCTGCCGCATCGGCTGCGGGCGATTCGGCTGAATCGCCAGCGTCCGTCACCACCAGGGGCGCCGCCTCGTCGGCGGCCAGCGCTGCCAGGCTGTCCAGCGCTGCAACCGTCTCGTCGGCGGGCAGTGCATCCGCCGCCACGGCGGCCGCCTGGGATTCCGCCTGTGCGGACGCGTGATCCGGGGCCGGTCGCTCGCCACGGTCGTCGCGTTGCGGCGCCGACTTCGAGATCGCCTGGTCGACCGCGACCAGGCCCATGGCTGCCAGCAACTGGCGGGCAAGCGATCCCTTGCGACCCGGGGAAGTTTTCTTGCGCTTTGAATCTTTGGCCATGACTTCTCTCATCTTTGACAGTCAGTTAGCTCGTTTATAACAGTTTTCGTACTTTTAAAGTCATTTTTTTTGATGGGCGGCTGCGACGGGGCGCGGCCCGGGTGACCTGCCCCCCGCCAGACGTACCAGCCTGACGTAGAGGAGTCCGCCGATCAGGAGAATGGCGGACAGGAGAAAGAGCAAGTTCACCGAGGAACAGATCATTGGGTTCCTCAAGCAGGCCGATGCCGGGATGGCCGTGGCGGAGATCTGCCGCAAGGGCGGGTTCTCGGACGCGACGTTCTACAAGTGGCGCGCGAAGTTCGGCGGCATGGAGGCGTCGGACGCACGGCGGCTGCGCGAGCTGGAGGAGGAGAACTCCAGGCTGAAGAAGCTGCTTGCCGAGGCGCACCTGGACATGCATGCGCTCAAGAGCGTCCTCGGGGTAAAGCGATAGCCCCACAGGCCAAGCGCGAGGCGATCGGGCGGCTGGTGCGCGAGCACGGGCTGTCGGAGCGCCGGGCGTGCCGGCTTGTGGGGCTGAGCCGAGACTGCTAACGACATCCACCGCAACCCAGCGCGCAGGAAGAGGCGCTGAAGCAGGAGATCGTTGCCGTCGCGCACCAGCGCCGGCGATACGACATGGTCAGACGGCAGTTTCCGGGGGTGAACCACAAGCGCGTGTACAGGCTGTACCTGGCGGTGAAGAAGCGGCGCAAGCTGCGGCGGCCGCCGTCTGAGCGCCTGCCGCTGGGCGTAGCCACGCGTGTCAACGAGGTGTGGAGCATGGACTTCGTCAGCGACAGCCTGGCCAACGGACGGCGCCTGAAGTGCCTGACGGTGGCCGCCGACTTCAGCCACGAGGCGGTGGACATCGCTGTGGACTTCGGCATCAGCGGCCAGTACGTGATCCGGCTGCTGGACCAGGCAGCGCGGTTGCGGGGCTACCCCAGGGCCGTGCGCACGGACAACGGCCCGGAGTTCACCTGCCGCGCATTCATCGCTTGGACGCAGGCGCACGGCATCGAGCACCTGCTGATCCAGCCCGGGCGGCCGATGCAGAACGGCTACATCGAGTGAACCGCCCCGGGATTCGTGGAGGCCCGTTGGTGTGAGTCAGGCCGAAGTGGCCGGCTCTGCGAGTTGACGATAGTAGGTTTCCTCGAACTCCGCTGGTGGCACGTCCCCGATGGGCTCGAGCAGCCGGTGGTGGTTGAACCAGGACACCCACTCCAGCGTCGCCAGCTCGACCGATTCCTTGGTCTTCCAGGGTGCTCGCCGGTGGATCAGCTCGGCCTTGTACAGCCCGTTGATCGTCTCGGCCAGCGCGTTGTCGTAGCTGTCGCCCTTGCTGCCCACCGAGGGCTCGATGCCGGCCTCGGCCAGGCGCTCGCTGTATCGGATGCTGACGTACTGCGATCCGCGGTCCGAATGGTGGACCAGGCTGTTGTTGCGCTCGGGTTGCCGCGCGTAAAGCGCCTGCTCAAGTGCGTCGAGCACGAAGTCGGTGTGCATCGAGTTGCTCAGCCGCCAGCCGACGATGCGCCTGGCGAACACGTCGATGATGAAGGCCACGTACAGCCAGCCCTGCCAGGTCGAGACGTAGGTGAAGTCCGAGACCCAGAGCTGGTTTGGCCGGTCGGCCTTGAACTGCCGGTTGACCTTGTCCAGCGGGCACGGCGCCTTCGGGTCGCTGACCGTGGTGCGCACGACCTTGCCGCGGACCACGCCGCGCAGGCCCAGCCGGTGCATCAGCCGCTCGACCGTGCAGCGCGCCACCGGATAGCCCTCTCGCCGCAACTGAAGCCACACCTTGCGCGCACCGTAGACCTGCAGGTTGGCCTGCCAGACGCGCTCGATGTGCAGCATCAGGGCCTCGTCACGCTGGGCGCGTTGGCTGCGCTGCGCTGGCTCGCGCAGGCGCTGGGCATGCCGCCGGTAGCCCGACGGGGCGATCTGCAGCACCTTGCAGATCGGCTCGACCCCATGGGCATCGCGGTGCCGGTCTACGAACACGCGCATCACTTCAGACGGCGGTCGAGCTCCGCCTGGGCGAAAAACGCGCTGGCCAGCTTCAGAATCTCGTTGGCCTTGCGCAGTTCGCGCACCTCGCGCTCCAACTCCTTGATGCGCTGCGCCTCGGCCGTGCTCAGCCCTTCGCGCTGGCCGCTGTCGCGCTCATGCTGACGCACCCAACGGCGCAGCGTCTCGGCCGTGCAGCCGATCTTCGCCGCGATGGACACGATCGCCGCCCACTGCGAATCGTGTTGACCCTGCGCCTCCACAACCATCCGCACCGCCCGCTGCTGAACCTCGGGCGAAAACTTCACTGACTTCTTCATGGCTCCATCCTCTCAAAGGTCGGAGCCTCCTCAAAACCCGGGGCGGTTCACCACCGACCGCCACTGGGCCGGGTGTTCGAGCGTGAGGGACCAACGGCCCTTCAGGTCAGGCTGGTCGAAACACGGGATCGCGCGCCGCGCATTGGCCGGCACGAACCAGGTGTAGAGGAAGTCATCGCTGCGGTTGAGCGATGCGTCGCCTGCACGAAAGTCGATGCGCACCGTGTTCTCGCCGCGCCGCAGCGGCGCCGTGGGAATCACGAGGTGGCCGTTGATCGCGTGGGTGGTCACCGCGACACCGTTGGCATGGACGGTCGCCGACGCAGCGTCTTCAGCGTCGAAGTCGATCACCAGGGGCCTTGTCCGGTCTGCCAGTCGAAACCGCAGCACGTTGGTCCCGGTCACTGGCTGCGCCCGGGTGGCCGGAATGGACAGCACCAGCTCGTAGCGCAGCTGGCTGATGCTGCGTGCCCGCGCCTGGGCCAGATCTAGCGCGACGCCTGTCGCGGGCTCGGTGGTCTGTGCGAACGCATCGGTCGGTTCGACCAGCCCCATGACTGCCACCAGCGCCCAGCCAATGCAGATCAGCTGTAGTCGGGTCATTGGGCATCCACTTCGTTCGTCCGATGGGCGTGCAATCTGATCGACACGCCGACAAGTACATTGTGGTGACGCGTGAATGAGGTGTCACGCGACGATCAGCGTGGTGGCTGCTCACGCCGATGGCGCAGTCGCTACGCCGCGCGGGCTCGGGAGAGGTCGCCGACCAGCGGCATCGTGGTGGCGCCGATTTGCGCGTGTTGCGAGACCGCTGTGTCGGCCACGGCCTGCCATCGACCGAGCAAGCCATGTCCTCAGGAGGAACTCGGACGGCACCGCGCGTCTGCCGGCCGCCTTTGCTCGCCGTTTGGCGGCTCGCGTGCGCGGCGTCGTGGCATACCGGATGCCCCCTGCGGGGGCGACTCGCTTGGATAGTCCGATCCGTTCGTCCAGCTGATCCGAGGAGAGCTGGTCGATGCGCGGGCTGGGTCGTACGCTTCGAATGCTGCGAATATTTCGATTGCGGCGTGCAGTAGGGGTCATGCCGGCACATGACCGGCCACAGCTGCGGGAGTCCCGATGTCTACGCCAGACCTGCTCGAACCCCCGGCCTCCGAACGGGAGGCCGAGATGGCCAAGGTCGCGCAGCGCTGCCTGATGGCCGCGCTGGACCACTCGCGCGCGCAACGCATCGCCCTCGTCGACGAGAAGGGCGAGCGCACCGACGCGCCCGTCCTGGAACTCCCGCTGCAGGCCCTGCGCTTCTTCGCCCAGATGCTGGGCATGATGGCGCAGCGACGGCCAGTGATGCTGGTGCCGAAGGACCACGAAACGACGCAGGACGCAGCAGCGCTACTCAATGTGTCGCGGCCCTTCGTGATCAAGGAGATCGAGGCCGGAAAGCTGCGGTGCCGCAAGGTCGGCCGCCACCGCCGCATCGAGTTCGAGGAGCTGCGCCGTTACCGGGCCGCGCAGCGCGCGCAGTCCGATGAGGCCTTGCAGAAGCTGGCTGACCTGTCTCAGGACCTCGGCCTGGGCTATTGATGGCCGGCTCTGCCCGCTACACGGCAGTCCTGGACGCGAATACGCTGTATCCGGCGCCGCTGCGCGACCTGCTGCTCAGCCTGGCGGTCGAGGGTCTGCACCACGTCCGGTGGACAGCCAGGATCCATGACGAGTGGGTGCGCAGCTTGGCAAGCAACAGACCCGAAGTCGGTGCGCGGCTGGCGGCGCTGGTCCAGCTGATGAACCGCTCGGTCCCAGACTGCCTGGTCGAGACCTACGAGGGGCTGGTCGCCGGCTTGATCTTGCCGGACCCCGACGACCGGCATGTGCTGGCGGCCGCCATCGCCGGGCACGCTGACGCGATCGTCACTTTCAACCTGCAGGACTTCCCGGCGGACGCCCTTGATCCGCACCGGATCGAGGCCATCCACCCGGACGACTTCGTGCTGAACCAGTTCGAGCTCCGTCCCTTCGAAGCGCTGGCAGCTGGCAAGAAGATGCGCGCGCGCCTGAACCGCCCGCCACAGTCGGCCGCGGCGCTGATCGCGACGCTGGAGCGCTCAGGCCTGCCGGCGCGCGCGGCGCACCTGCGCCAGGCGCAAGCCCTGATCTGAAGCAGATGCCGGCGCCCTGCTCCGGGCGCCGTTCCCGCCGTTCTCGCCCTTTTAGACAATCGCATACCTTGATAAGTCTTATTATCATTGCACCCTGTTTTCCCCATCAATTCCCCTGAAGAACTTCAGGCGCCCCTGAAAGCCCAGCCCTGACAAGCACTTAGCGAGACCTGGGGACGGGTCAATCGGCAGGCCCCGCTTCGCCGCATCGAAGCCAAGGCCTGCCGTCCCCACCCAGACCTCGATTGGCCGCCCTTCGATCGCCGCCCCTTCCATCGCCGCGCCCTCCCCTCCAACACCTTCCATTCCCGTGCCCCGCCCTCGCCTGCCCCCGAAGCTCGACGCCCTGGCACCAGCGAAGGCCCCTGCGGCGGCCGGCCAGGCCCAACGCGACGCGACCGCAGCCTCGAAGGCAGGACGCATCGAGCCCACGGCCCTTGCCAGGCGCAAGGGCAAGACCGCTGACGCCACGCCACGGCTGGGCCCACCCCAGATGGCCTTCGTGCGTGCCTGGGCCGAAGGTTTGGATCCGGTCATCGCCTGGAACCGCTACCTCTACGTGGACGGCACCGGCGACGCCCGTCGCGCGCGCGGCGAGCTGCAGCGCTTGCTGGACAGCCTGCGCGCGCTCGCGCGCGCCCATGGCCGCCCCGAGGTCGCCGTGCTGCTGCGCCGCGACCCGCAGGCCATTGCCGAGCGCGGCCAGGCGGCGCCCTCGCTGGACGAGTTCGCGGCGTCCCAGCCGCCGGACTACTACACCGAGGCCGAGCTCGTGGCGCTGTACCAGGAGGTCCACGGCCAGCACGACGCGCAGAGTGCCGCCCGCCGGCGCGAGCGGCTGCGCGCGCGACTCCTGGCGGCGCTGCAGTGGCTGGAGACGCTCACCGCACGGGCGCCCCAGCCAGCGGATGCCACCACGGCCTGGCTGGATGAGCGCGTCGCCGCCCGCCTGGCCACCGTGGGCATCCTGACCCTCAACGAGCTGCGGGTGTGGATCGCCTCCAAGGGGTACAACTGGCACCGCGGCATCCCCCGCCTGGGTCCGCAAGGCGCAGCGCGCATCGTGCGCTGGCTGGGCGAGCACGCGTCGTCGTTGGGCGCCCTCCCCTGCCCTGCCCTGGTGCCACGGCAGCAAGTGGACACCCGGGCGCTGACCCCGCCGCCGCGCACTGACATCGCGCCGCTCGAGCGCTTTGCGCCGCCGTCTGACCGCGACGGCTCACAAGGCACCAACCGGGCCTTGCACGCACGCTGCCGCATCGCCGCGGCCAATGACCATGAGGCTGTGCAAGCCTGGTTGAGGCTGCGCGTGGAGGGATCGCACACTTGGCGCGCCTACCGCAAGGAGGCCGAGCGCTTCCTGCTCTGGGCGGTGATGGCGCGGCGCAAGGCCCTGTCCTCACTGGACGGGGACGATTGCGTGGCCTACCGGGATTTCATTGCCGCCCCTGGCCCCGAATGGGTGGGACCTCGGCACGTGCAGCGATGGTCGAGCGCTTGGCGGCCCTTTGAGGGGGCGCTGTCCGCGCGCTCGCAGAGCGTAGCGATCACCATCGTGCGCAGCCTGTGCGCATGGCTCGTACGCCGGCACTACCTCGATTCGAACCCATGGGACGACGTGCCCGCACGGCCTGACGCGCCATCGATGCCGCAGCTGCGGGCCTTGTCGCAACGGCAATGGGCCCTGGTGGAAGGGTGGATGAGTGACGAGCTTGCCCGGGCGCCCTCCCCTGCCCTGCATCGCCTGAAGTTTCTACTGGAGTTCGGGCGCTTGACCGGGTTGCGGCTGGCTGAGCTGGCCGCTGCCAAGCTGGGTTGGTTGCGGTTGGAGCCCTTGGACGAGCCGGTGGTGACGCCAGGCCGGGACCAGGTCGGTGGGGACATTGACGACATGGCCTGGTCGATCATGGTGCTGGGCAAGCGCAACAAGTGGCGCGAGGTGCCGTTGCCCGACCCGGCGGTGCAAGCGCTGCGCGACTACCTGGTGGCGCGGGGTCTGGGGGACGATCCGCTCGCACTCGACCCCGGTTTGCCGTTGGTGGCCAGACTGAGCACGGACGAGGCACTCTCGCCTGCGCGCATCTACGAGATCCTGACGACCGGATTCGAGCGGTGCGCGGTAGCGGTGTGGGAGCGCGACAAGCGGGCTGCCGAGCGCATCCGCGAGGCCTCGACGCACTGGCTGCGTCATACCTACGGCGCGCACTCAGCGGCGCGCGGGGTACCCCAGGATGTGCTGCAGGCCAACCTGGGACATGAGAGTCTGGCCACGACGTCGATCTATGTGCGGGCCGAGAAGGCGCGCAAGCATCGAGCGATGCAGGCGGCGTTCAAGCCAGCTTGAGAAGCTTCGACCCAGCGGCATCTGGGACCTGGATCACTGGCAACCAGGTTGCCAGTCCGCCGTGGTGACGCATCCGGTCAGGCGCGCAACACCTCTGCCAGGGCCGCCGCCAATCGGGTCATGTCGGCATCTTTGGCCAGGTCCGGCTTGACCGTGATCTGCAGATTCCCGGCGGCATCGACTGACCAGCGCCCCAGTGCCCGGCCCCCATGACGTAGTTCGCCGATGGAGGCTGACATCTCGCGCCCCCCCGCGCCAGTGAGGTAGTCGAGCACGGCGGCCGGGGCCAGGCGGTCGGCTTGCTGGCGCAGTTTCTCGGCCCGCTTGAGCACGCCCTTCCGGTCAGTCTCCAACGCCGCGTGCAGGGCCTTGGCATGTCGGTGGTTGATCTCCAGCGTCGTGCGGAAGCACTCGATGACTGGCGGCGGGAGATCCGCCACGGACAGCACATTGGCCACCCAGGTGTGTGAGACGCCCAGCGACTCGGCCAGGCGACGGTTGGAGGGGTACAGACCTTCATCAAGCGCGCGGCGGTACATCAGACCCTGCTCGTAAGGGCTCAGGTCTGCCCGGGCGCGGTTCTCCCGGTCCATTGCGGAGAACAGATCCAGGTCGGACATGGCCGCGCTGTCGATGACGGCCAGCACAGGCAGTCCTAGCTCGACACAGGCGCGATGCCGCCTATGGCCAAACACGATCTCGTAGGCGTTCGTTTCGCCAGCCTGCGGGCGCACCAGGATCGGCTGAATGTTGCCGCCCGCTGCCGCGATATCGTTCTTCAGGTCAAGGTACTTGGCGGATGCGAAAGAGTCGGCGTGCCGATTGGCCCAGCGGCTGGGCATCACGGTTGCCGGGTCGAGCTTGCGCGCGGGCAGGGCGCCATCGTGGGCCTTCAATTGCTCGCGCAGCTTGCCGATCTCGCCCTCCACGGCCAGCATCTGGGTGCGGAACTGCAGCATCTGGCCCGGCCCCGTACGCGCGCTGCTGCCTATGAGGGCAGGGGGAAACATCGACTTCTCCGACGCCACCGCGGGCGGCACTTCCGGCGGGGCTTGACGCTCAGGGGCAGGGGAGGGCAGCGGGGCTTCGCTGACCGTGAGATCGCTGGTCTTGGCCAGCAGCTTGCTCTTGATACTCATTCGAACGCTCCGACCTGCTCGGCTGTACGGGCAGGATGACAAGGGCCCAAATGCCCGAGGTGCAACTGGCAACCAGGTTGCCACTGAGGGGCCAACGAAACCAGCGTGCGCCCCAGGCCATGGCAGTGTGGCAACCAGGTTGCCACAAGCTCAGCGCAAATCATGAAGCCCGACTGCGCCAGGTTTCGACAATCGACTCTTCGACAAGATCAACGAAGCGGTCGTAAGCGTCCACCGCGCGCTTGTAGGTCTTGGCTGCGCCGTCGTACTTCTGGATGTCATAGACGGTGGCGAACTCGGCCGCCTTGTTGCTGGTGACCGTGGTCTTGGGGATCTCCACCGGCAGCACGAATTCACCGTATGTAGCCTGGATCCACTGGCGCACCGCTGGCGCAACGGCGTCCGCGTGATCGACGCGGCTGAGCAGGATATGCAGGAAGTCGAAGGCCTTGTGACCATCGGGCCCCGCCTCCTGGCGATCCAGATTGCCGCCGAGGTCAGCCAGCAGCGACCAGAACTGGGCGGAACTGGCGAAATCCAATCCTGACGGGGGCACTGGCACCACCAGACCATCCGCAGCCCACAGGCCGTTGATGGTGACGTAGGACAGCGAAGGCGGCGTGTCGATCAGGATCACGTCGTAGAGCGCCCGCACCGACTCGATGCCTGCGTTCAGCACATCCCAGAACCGCGCCGTGGCATCGCTCATCTGCCGCGCAGGAAGGGCGAACTCGGCGCCAAACAAGAATGGTGCCGCCGCAACCAGATCCAGCCCATCCCAGTAAGTTGAGCGGATGGCGGGGCGGATGTCGTCGCTGCTGCCATCGCACAGCGGCATCACCGTCATGTCCTGGCTGACCTCAGCTTCCGGAAGAATGCCGTGCAGCGTGGTCAGGGATCCCTGTGGGTCTAGATCGATCGCCAGCACGCGATGGCCGCGTTGGCTGAGTCCCTGGGCGAGCACCATGGCGCTGGTGGTCTTGGAGACCCCGCCCTTGAAATTGGCCACGGCCACGCAGATCGCGCGCTGGCTTTCCGGACGCATGCGATCCTGACGGTAGGTGCGGGCCCATTGGCGCGCCTCTTCCAGGCTGAACTCGCGCTTACCGCCGCTGGGCGTCAGCCGGCCGACGGGCAGGTCGCCCTTGGTCACGCGGTAGTTGATGTGGGCCTTGTCCACACCGCACAGTGCGGCGAGTTGCGCGGTAGAGAAATGGGGCGCCTGCTTGCGTGCCTCAGGCGCCAGCAAGCGTCCACGGATCTGCTCCACCATGCTGCCGGCCCGTCCAGCCAGCGCCTGGATACGATCCATATCGATGCGGGTACGAGGTCCGGAGGGCGTGGCAACCTGGTTGCCAGTCTCATCGGGAGCACGGGTGGCCATGCAAGCTCCTGTAGGTGTTAGATGATTTACGAGGAGTCTATCGCCAATCGTCTAATCGCCAAAAAATGCGTACGCCATGTGTGAGAACTTTTGGGAGACCGACCTTGCGAGGCCGGTCTCTATCGTTCGCGCAGCGCTCGGCCAGAGTCCAACGCGTGCGAAAGCTCGCAGCCAAGCGCATCCACGCCCCATCCCGCATGCCCGCAAGGCGTCAAATCGCCGAAGTTCCCCATATCCACTCACCGAGATCCCCAAGAACTCTCCACTTTGGCCACCCGGTTGCCCATATTCACATGCGGAGAACCCCAAAAACTCTCAGTGTGATGCCCATATCCACACACAGTGTCGGCCGCAAGTGCCTGATTTCACAACGGTTTTTCGCCCGCCAACTCTTCAATGACTTCAAGTGATTTTTTCAAGTTCACAAGGGCACCCGACTCAGCTGCTTGTCTTGCTTTATTGTGATTTGACTGTTTCACAGCTGGCTCTTAAGCTGGCGACCCTATGCATCTCCTTGAATCATCAACGTGAACGGCGGTGACACCGACGGACTCAAGGCTGTGCGACAGGTACTGCAGCCAACGGACGCTGACCGCGATGACCAGAGTGTCACGAAGGCCAACGAGAGCATTGCCATCCGGCCCAAGCGGGGCAAGTTGACACTGCTTTCGCGCCGGATCTACAACGCGTTGCTGTACCACGCTCAGCGCGGTGGTGTCGATCAACCCTCGCACACCGTGCTGCTGTCGGAACTGATCGCCGATGCCCGTTTCAACTCCAACAACACCGAGCTGTTGAAGTCGCACATCCGGGACATGCAGGCCACGACGATCGAATGGCATACATCGACCGGAACCGGGTTCCGATGGACGTCCACCCAGCTGCTTGGGACCGTTCACATCCAGGAGCAGGGCAGGGGCCGGCCGTGCACGATCACCTGGAGCTATCCCGAAGCGATCCGGGAGCGCCTGCTCAAGCCGGTGCAGTACACCAAGATTTTTCTCGAGATCAGCGGTCAGATGCGCAGCTATGCGGCGTCGGTGCTCTATGAGCTTGGCGCGCGCTATCTGACCTCGCCAGGCCGCCTGACCATGCGCGAGGATGTGATCTGGTGGGCGGCCGTGCTGACCGGGCGCAGCGACATCGAGTCAGTGGACTATCGCATCCTGCATCGTGACACCATCAAGAAGGCGTTGATCGAGCTCGATGCACTCAACGATGCCTTCCGAATGGAAGTCGTTGAGCACAAGCGTGGTCGCAAGGTGGAGCAGTTGCAGTTCCGCGTCATTCCCAAGGAACAGGCGACGCTGGAGGGAATGGCTGCGACCAGCAAGAACGTCTTCGACCTGGCGCTCGTGGAACGGCTCGAAAAGCTGGGCTTCAAGCACACCGACGCCCAGGATCTCTACGCAACCGTCGATGAGGGCGCGCTGCGCTCGGCCGTCGACATGGTGGAGGCGCGCATGAGAAACATGGGGCAGCCACCACTGGAATCCCCCCCTGCCTACCTGCGGGATGCCTTGCGCAAGGGCTATGCAGGGCAGGGCGGTCGTACCGAGGCCGCTCCGGTCGTGCCGGTTGCCGCTTCGGAGCTGCCGCTCCACGAGCGCATGTCCCGCCTGAGGGATGCCTGGGAGCAAGAGCGCGTCCAGGAGGCGCGAGCCGCGTTCGAGGCCTTGCCCGAGGAGCAGCGCCAACTACGCTGTCAGCAGTTCACCGAACAGAAACTGCCCGACCTTCCCATCCCGATCGCTCGGGCCTGGACCAAGAGCGGTATCCATAGCAAGCTGGCCAGTAGCTCGTTCTACCGTTGGTTTGCTGCGGTTCTTCGACCCGATCCGGCCACCGATAGCGAGCTTCTGGAATTCGCGTTGCGAACCAAGAACTGAACAACTGCCGTTGGCTTGCAGTGCGGGTGATCGTCGATTGAATCAGGCACTCTCGCAGAGTGTCTCCGAAGCGTTCTGCGGCCAATCCTCAGGCAGCCTCCGCACTCGATAACTCCACCGCTGAATACTTAAAGAATCCATACGGAAACAAACGCGTATTGACAATGAATGCCCGATGATATTCAATGACCCTCGTGTTCGCACGATCATCGCTTGCGGGCGCTGATGAACGGTGTCGACCTCGATGAGGTTGGTGACGTGCTTCGGTGGACGATGGTGGTGCTCTTCGCCAAGAGCGTTGTCGACGATGCGTTCATCGGACGCGGTGTATGCGGTGGCCTCAAGAGTCGCTAGAGACGTCGCAAAGCAAGTCGCGCCGCCGACTTGCGGGGACAGGAAGAGCCCCCTGATTCATTGGTAGGTACCTGAATCAACAGCTCGTACCTGGCAGCCGACCTCAAACCAGTATTGGAAGGAAAGTGAACCTTGGGCGACGCTGGCATTCCCGTGCGGGAATTCGATACCGTTCCGCTGGTGAGCATCACCAAAGTCAAGGGCGCCGAAGGCGCTCAGATGGTGCTCATACCGGGCCCGAAGAGCGAAGCGAAGCGTGAGCTCTCGACCGACCAGCAGGAACTGGTCGACATCATCGCCGCACTGGGCGCCCGAAACCAGGACTTCGCTGTCCAGATTGGCATCGGCCTGTCGCGACTTTCCTCCTACATCTACGGCCGTACGGCCTCGGTGCCAGAGGAGGTGATGGCGCGCGCTCGTGAAATCTTCGAAGACCAGAAGAGCGGCCTGGCCGAGGTGAAGTCACGCTTTGACAAGCCGATGTCCGAGATCCTCAAGGACTGGCAGCGTCGCTTGCAGTCGAGCACCCAGGAGGAGCTGGCGAAGCTGCTGGGCGTCACCACGATGACGATTCATCGCTGGAACGCCAACGACAGCAAGCCGGACAAGACCTCACTTATGCGCTACGAAACGCAGGTGCAGAAGCTGGAAGTGGCCATGGCGGCCGCGCTCAAGCACATCACCAGCTGAGCTGACGTCGGACCTACAGCGCCCGGCTGTGGGAAGCGACGGTGCGCAAGCGGAGGCCGCTGCCGGCAAAGGCCATCACCTGTCGCACCGCCCTCGCACCGCGCCGGTCAGACGGTACCCACACAGCGCGACGCTACGCGTTCGCATCGCAAGGTGCAACGCCCCCAATCACGATGCCGGACTTGCCGACCAGGCCGGCCCCGCAGGGGCATCCTTTTGGCCTGCCGCCATTGCGCACCGCCGGGTGGATTGCGTAGTCCAAACCCTTGCACCAGGATGGCCAGTCTGTTGCGATTAAGCCCTGTTATGCCAAGCCGCCCGTCGGCTCAGGCAAGTCCGTCGCGCTGACGTCCACCAGGTACGGCTCAGGGTTGTCGACCAGTCGTGCGTCGAGATCGAGCTCGACTGCTGGACAGGACCGGTGTGAATCGGTCAGATAGGCTTGGATTCGTTCGATCTTGATGGGCTCGTCGATGCCTGTCGCGTTCAGCTTTTCGGCCAACCAGATCGGGAACTGCGGATGGCAGTGCACGGCGGCCAGGCCATGATCGGCCAGGTGCTTGCCCGGCACCTTCGGGTTGGACAGGCGCAGGCACTTGGCGTTGTGCTCGCTGTCCCAGTAGTGAACCAGCAGCCGGACCTGCCGCGGCCGCGGGGTGCTCACCTGGCCGGCCATGTGCCGCGCCAGCTCGACATAGGCTTCTGCAGGCAGCAGAAGGAGGGCCACACGCTGCAGCGTGGCGCGCGCGACGATGGGCATGGCCTCGGTCGTGCCCCGGCCGAGCAGCGGCAGCGCCGACGTTCCCTCTGCGTCCTGTGACGGTTGCGCTGCAACGCTTTCAGCCAGGTCCCGGATCTGCCCGATCACGGCCTGGCCGTATGCCGCGAACTCCTCGTCGCTCAAGGCGCGGCGCGCGGCCATCACCAGGAACGCCGGCGGGATCGGGCCGCGATCCGCCTCGTGCTGCGCGGCCATCAAGATCGTCACGACGATGCCCCCGCGGCGTTCTTGCTGCGGCTTCGTGACTGCCACGAAGAACTGGCTGTCCGGCTGGGAGAAGAAGAGTTCGTACACGCACCCCTCGAAGTGCCCCTCGGCCAGGTTCATTGGGATCGCCTTTCCGCGGCTGAGCGCGTCGAGCAGCGCCTGCTCACCCATCGAGGTGCGCTCACCCAGTCGCAGGCGTGCATGCCCGCTGAGCTCATAGACCATCGGGCGGGCCGGCGGCGTGGATCGGTGCAGCTCGATCACGTGGGGTTCCTTGCTCTTCTGGGAAAAGTTCAGTGCTGGGTGACGACGGTCTTGGAGGCCAGGTCGAACAGGGCCTGGCGCCGGGGCATGGCGGCCGCCATCGCGAAGCCGATCACGACCAGGGCCGTGACGACCACCGACAGGCTGCGCTCGCCGACGAACTCTTCGACGGCCAGGATGGTCAGGACGGCGCCGATGCGAGCGCCTTGGCGCAGGCTGGCGCGCCAGAACCCGACGCGCGCGCCTTCGATCGAGGCCACGCGCAGGCTGAAGATGCGACCGCCCAGCGTGGTCTGCAGGCCCGAGGACTCCAGGCCGGCGCTGTACAGCCACCACAGCAGCGCGCTCAGCGCGACTGCGAAGTACAGGCCCGGCGTGCCGAAGACGACGCCGAAGATGAAGGCGATGCCCAACGAGATCGTCACGCCGAGGCCGCCGTCGAAGGTCGAGGCCGCGGCGCGGCGCCACAGGCTCGCGTAGGGGAGGGGGAGGATGGTCTTCATGGGGTGAGCCCGAAGGGCTGCTCTTTCTCTGTTCGGTGTCCTGCTCTATCGGAACAGGCTCGCGGTCCAGTTCTTCATCGGCGGCTTCTTGCGATGTTTGCCCTGAGGGTCGTCTTGGCCAACCTGGATGGGGTCTGCGACTTGGGAGGGGGAGGCCAACAGTTCAGGGGCGGGCACGGGTTGCGGCGCGAGCGTCTCAACGGCAGCAACCAGGGGGAGCTCCTGTCCACAAGCTGTCTGCCGGGGCGCGTCGCCCTCCGGCATACCACTTTGTGCCGGCGACGGGTACATCAGGCTCCCAAGGCCCGCAATGATGTCCAGGTCTTCGCCGTCGGCTTCGCGATCCGTCTGGTCCGAGGCCTGAGTCGGCGCACCTGGCGAAGGTTGAGCGATCGGGTGAGGGTAGGCGGACAGCCCACGGGTGGCGGCGGGTTGGGGTTCGGGAGTCGCAACGGCGGCAACCGGGTGGCGCTCCTGTCCGCTAACTGTCTGCCGGGGCGCGTCGCCCGACGGCATAACCCCTTGTGTCTCCGGCGGTTTCTTTGGCGATGCTTGAGGGGGCATACGCGACCCGGGCTTGGGGCCCGGCTTTCGCCCGACTCGCTCATGCCCGACCGGCTCTCGCCCGACCGGATCTGCCAACCCGACCGCGCCGTATGGCATGGCCAGAATTCGCCCGCCCGGCCCATTCACCACATCGGTCAAGCGTTCTTCGAAGTCCGGCGTGTCTTGGTTCTCGAGCAGCCACTGGTAGAGGACGCCGCGCACGAATGCCGCCTCGGTCCCGTGGGGGAGTCGCTTCAAAAATGCCACCAGCCCTGGCGCCTGGTGATCCTTGATGATCATGGCGAGCGCCTTCTGGTCGCCGTTTTTCGAGTTCATGCTGTTCGCTCCTGTAACGAGAGGGAAGGGGGGCTATCAGTTGGCGAACTGGCCGAAGGTGGAGAGAAAGCCGTCGAGATCCTCGCTACCAATCTCTGCGACAGCCGGAGCGGCGGCGACAGCCGAGCCTGCAACGACAGCCGGGGCAGGGGCCGCGGCAGTTGCTGGTGTCACGGCGATGGCTGCGGGCGTGTGCGGTGCGGCTTGGGGGATCGACGGTTCGATGGCCATCACCAACCGAGCCTCCTGTTCACGAACCTCGGACCGGGGCGCGTCGCCCACCGGCATAACCGGTTGTTCCCCCTGGGGGCGCGGCTCTCTGCGTGGGCGTTTGTTCGTTCCAGCCGCTTGGCCTAGCTTGCGAATCGGCGCCGCCGTGTGGCCGACGCCGAACCCCATCGTGACGCGACCTCCTGGACCATCGAGCACGGCGCTCAATCGCTCCTCGAAGTCAGGCTCGTCCTGGTTCTCCAGAATCCACTGGTAAACCACGCCGCGAATGAAGGCCGACCCCACGCGCCCGGCCAACTGTTCGATGCGCCCGAAGAACGCGACGATCCCTGGTGTCTGGTCGTCGAGCAGCTTCATCGAGACAACCTTGGCTGCGCGTTGCTGTTGATCCATTTCAGGCTCAGGTGATGGTTGGACGACGCGGTCAGGCGGCCACGCGCTTCTCGGCATTCAGCCGCTTCTCGGCATGCATCGCCCTGGCCAGGAGCACACCGGCGCCGACGCGGCAGTAGCCATCGGCGATCGCCATGCGCGAGTTCTCCAGGTTGATGATGTGCGGCCACTTCTCCATCAGGCTCGCGGAAACGATCGGAGCGCCCCCGCCCGCGACGAGCACGCCGTCGAGATCGCCAGCGTGCTCCGACAGGACGGCGTCTGCGGTGTCCATGATCAGCTGCACGACGCTATCGGTCGCCTCGGCGACTTCAGCTGCGACGTCTCGCTCGCCATACGCGAACACACGCTTGGTGCGCAGCGCCGCCTCCGCGGCCACCCGGCTGGCCTTGATCTTCTTGGCAGCCAGGATGCGGACCAGGTTCTCCGCGGCCAGGTGGATCCCGGCGGAGGAAGCTGCGGCGCGCTCGACGTAGACGCCCTCCTTCATCAGCAGGAAGTCGGTCGTGAAGTGGCCTACGTCGATCACGGCCCAGCTCCTGGGCAAGCCGTCCGAGCGCAGGCGACGTTCGGGCAGGGGCATCCCTCGCGCATCCAGGTAGAAGCTCGAGAAGGCACCCATCGGCTGCGGCAGCACCATCATTTCGGTGGCCACGATCTGCTGCGTCCTTTGCAGCAGCGCTTCCTTCTGGGAACCGAAAAGCGCCGCCGGCGTGCCCAGCACGATGAGCGGGGCGTCGAGGCCGGGCACCCCCATCGCGCCCAGCCGCTTCAGCGTCGATGCGACAAGCGCCGCGTACGCCGGACCTTCGATCCACTCGTCGGACAGGCCAACCGACGTTTCGATCCTGCCTTGCAGGCGAGCCGTATCGCCGACGAAGAAGCGCTTGCCCGCAACCTCGACGGTTTCCAACTCGGCACGGTTCGCGGCCTCCTGGTCGTGGAGGGCCGTCGCCGGACAAACGAGCGATGGGAACGAGATCCGATAGAACAGGCCGTTGGCCAGGGCCACGGCCTTGACTGCCGAGCGCCCCACGTCGAGGCCGATGATGGTCTTGGTGATCATGATGATTTACCGAACAAGGAAAAAAGGGTGGCTGCGCTTGGGCCCGGATCACCGATGTGGCTCACCGATGTGGCTCACAGATGTGGCTCACAGATGTGGCTCACAGATGTGGCTCACAGAATTGCGCGACGGCCGGATTAAACGACACGCAACACGTCAACGCAAGACCAGTAGTATCATTCACAGACAGAAGAATCACCCAACCGAGACATCGGCCCCCCCTTCATCCCCAATGAAAGTTCAATTGGTGGCACCCCCCTCTCAGGCCGTTAAGCCTTTTACTGAACAAACCCCCCCCGATGCCTCTGCTTCTGGTCGCGCGATACCGCCTGGCTTCAACATGATGTCGGCCATCGAGGAGGCGGCGACCAGGCTCGGCGCCGCCATCGCTCTGCAGGTCGGAGCGATCGACTCCATGCTCCACGACATCGACCATTTGCTGAACGATTTCCAGCCCGCGTTGACCGGCAAGGTCCGGATCCTTTGGGTGTTCCGCGACGGCTTTATCCGACCACGGCCCGCCGTCTACCGTCGCTCGAAGGCTGATGGCGGCTGGAAGTACGACCAGGTCGGCGGGAAGGCTCTTGCGAACCGCACCAAGACTTCCCGCGCCTTCCATCGAAATCGGGATGTGGTCCGCGAACTCTTGGCCGCGGTCTCCACCCTCATGGAAATGCGCCAGGTTCTGTTGGAGTCGATCACGGCCGCACGCATGACCGGCAATGCTCGGCTCCAAGCCATAGGCCCGAAGGCCACTATCCTCAGGCGGCGGTTGACGTGGATCGATGACCACCGGGCCGACTGGCGGCAGTTCAGCCTGCAGCCTTTGAGCGAGGAGTACGTCGATCTGACCTGAAGCCTCCCGGGCATTGAGCCCCCTGACCGTTCATAGGCCCCTGTGTTTCATGTGCCCTTGGCCTTGAACCTGGGGCTTTGTTGTTTCCGTCCCTTGCACCTGCTTGGCCTGGCCGCCTGTGATCCTGGTGCCCGTGGAACTCCCTGACCGTGGAGAGGTGCCTGGGCCCTGAGGTGGTGTCGAGGCCTGTGATCCTGGTGCCCGTGGAACTCCCTGGCCGTGGAGAGGTGCCCGAGCCCCATGGTGGTTCCGAAGCCTGTGGCCTCGAGGCCTGTGGAACCCCTGACCGTGGAGAGGTGCTTGTGCCCCGTGGTGTTCTTGCCGCATGTGGTCCCGTGGCCTGTGGACCCTCTGACCGTGGAGAGATGCCTGGGCCCTGAGGTGGTGTCGAGGCCTGTGATCCTGGTCCCCGTGGATCTCCCTGACCGTGGAGAGGTGCCCGAGCCCCTGGTGAGCCTCTTGTAGGGGGAGCTCGTAGCCCAGGTGCATGTTCAGGCTGCACAGTGGACCGATGGTGCAGCTGGTCAAGTTGTCCCGGTGGATCGGGTGATGCTGGTTGGGGCCGGCTGCCACTGTGGGTCGATGGGCCGTCGTTGTGGGCCAGTTGGTGCGGTCCGTCATGCCGGCGTCCGGTCGTCACAGGTTCTTCCGGTGGGTCCAGGTGGCCTCGGCTTCTCTGGGTGGGGCAGGGCGGTCCAGGTGATCCAGGTGGTCCAGGTTTGGTCAGCTGACGTAGCCCGTCGTGGTGCCATCCATCGCCCGGCCAGGTTCTTCCGGTGGGTCCAGGTTGCGGGCCGGGCAGGTTGTCGCGGCGGGTTCAGGTGGCCCTGGTCGTTCAGGCAGGCCCGGTGGCTCGGTGTCCAGGTCGTTCATGTCGTTCAGGCAGCGCAGTCGTCTCGGTGGCGCGGGTAGTCCAGGTGGAGCAGGCGGCGCGGTTAGTCCTGGTTGTGCAGGTGGTGCAGGTGTCCCGGTCGTGCCTTCGGGTTCGGGTGGCTGCTCGGCCCACGTCGGTTGTCTCGGCTGGCCAGCTTGGTGCCCGGGCTTCTGCACCTCCTCTTGTCGTTCGCCTGGCATTTCTTCAGCAGGGCCCCTCGGTTCTGCCGCCGCCGGGGTTCTTCTCTAGCCTCTTGCCCAGGCATAACTATTTGCTCCTCCCAGCGCGGGCCCATTGGTTCGCCAGATCCCCCTTTTCTCTCTGATCGGTCTGGTCTTCTTGTGCGCGCGGCAGGAGCCCCAGGGTGCGGTGCGGCTTGGGTGGATGCGCCGAGCCGGCTTCGGGGCATGGCCGCTGTAGGGGCGAGGGCAGGGGAGGGCTGAAGCCTTCCGAGCCCTGACCGTGGAGAGGTCTTGGGGCCCCTTGGTCGCCTGAGGCCTTCCCGGGCAGCCATCGTGTGTCGAGCCCACTGACCGATCGCCGGGCTTCCTGAGCCCCTTCTGTCCCTTGAGCCTGGCTGACCGTGGAGAGGTGCCTGAGGCCTGGCTGATCTCGAACCCGTCTTCTTCCTCTTGATCAACCTGCTCGTGCTGATCTCCTTCCGCGGGGCGGCGCCGGCGGTGGTAGCAGCCCATGGTGTTCCTGACCGTGGAGAGGTGCCTGGGTCCTGTGGTGGTGTCGAGGCCTGTGGTCCCGAGGCCTGTGGAACCCCTGACCCCCGATGGCCAGTGCAAATTCCCCCACCTGTGGCCACCCCAAACTGGGCCAGGCAAGGACGGCGGGATTATGAAGTCTCGGCGTTGAGGGCCAGGCGGTTGGCGGCCTCCTTGAGGCGGTAGCT